>Ga0335085_10004566_pt1 | contig 22851 bp, 18 predicted proteins | sample Lox_Sample_45_FD_206712 | JGI IMG/M metagenome (GOLD analysis project Ga0335085, IMG submission 206712) | Soil microbial communities from Loxahatchee National Wildlife Refuge, Florida, United States - Lox_Sample_4.5 | ecosystem: Environmental > Terrestrial > Soil > Wetlands | place: USA...
GCGCTGCGCTCGGACGAGCCGGATGCGCAGACGGCCTACGCGCTCGCGACGACCGCGGTCGTGTTGCTGAACCGGTGGGGCGGTGGAGGGCGGGACGGCCTGCGGCCCCTGATCGATAACCTGGCCCGCGACCGAGATTTCGACGCGGCGCTGCGAAGCACGTACCACGTGACCGAGAGCGAGTTCGAAACCCGCTGGCAGCGGGACGTCTCGTCGCGATACGGGTATCTGTCATGGGCGGCGGCCGTAGGACTGTTTTGGGCCGTGCTGGCGATCGTGTTGGTGTGGCTCGTGTACCTGCAGCGGCGGCGCGACCGGGCCCGGCGCGCGTCGCTCGACGAAGGGTGGGTGATCCCGGAAGATTGGCCAAGTTCTTGACGCCACAGCGGATGGCGGGTAGACTCCGCGCCTGTGACGGAACCAGGTCGAAGCGGCTCGGGTTCGCGCCTGCAAATTGGCAAGCGCAACTCGGTGGTGCTCGGGGCCGCGGCCCTGTCCCTCGCGGCCGGGTACTGGCTCCTCTCCCGCGGTTCGACGACGGCCGCGCCGATCCTGCTGGCGCTGGGATACTGCGTCTTCATTCCCTTCGGACTCGCTCTCTAGTCCCATCATACCGGCGCCGACGCGGATGCACGGGCGAATAGCTCAGCTGGTCCAGAGCGCCTGCCTTACACGCAGGAAGTCGGGGGTTCGAATCCCTCTTCGCCCATTGAGGCCGTCAGACCACCACCGTGGAGGCGTAACCGCGTGAGACTGCTCCGATTCGTCGGACTCCCCCTGTTGGTCACGGCTGCCGCGCACGGTCAGCTCGCCATTCAGCAACCCACGACCAAACTGCTGCTGCTGCCGTTGAGCGTGTCCACGCCCGGCGATTCAGCGACGAGCGTGGCCGTGATGGACGGCGCGCGCGACAAGCTCGCGACGCTCGCGCGCTACAAGGTGGTCGTCGTTCCCAAGGCCAAGCTATGTGACGCGTTGAAGGCGTCCGGATTCCCCTGCGACGTGCTGCTCGACGAGGCCCAGGCGAAGCTCCTGGCCCGCCTGCTGAACGTCAACGCGTATACGACCGGTCTGCTCGCGCGCCCAAGCGCGACACTCGCCGCGCGGGTGCGGATCGTGGATATCGGCTCATCCGGGTTCGCTTTTACGTTCGTGGCGGCCGCCCCGCCGCCGGGAACGCCGGCGGCGCTTTCCGAGGCCATCGCCAGCCGCATGAACACGCTGGTCCGCGCCGGCGAATACGCCCGCGACTGCCAGGACAAGCGGCAGAAAGGTCAGCCGGGCGCGGCCCTGGACGCGGCGAAGAAAGCGTTCGCGATCGAGCCGGACCTGACGGATGCGCACCTGTGCGTGGCTCTCATCTATGAGATGCAGCACATGCCGCAGGACAGCCTGATCGCGGCTGCGTCGCGGGCGGTGCGCGGCGATTCCCTGAACGCCACGGCGTGGGAGACCATCGCTCGTGCCTATCTCGCGAAGGGCGACACCACGCGGGCCGTCGATGCCTTCACGAAAGAGCTGGCTGGTGAACCCGGCAACACGCAGCTCCGCGCCGCGGTCGCGGAGATCCTGCGCGAGAGAAAGGATTACCAGAGAGCCGTTGCCGTGATCGACCAGGGCCTGGCCCGCAACCAGGATGACTCGAAGCTCCTGGACCTCAAAGCGCAAATCTGCGTCGAGGGCCAGATGTGGCGCTGCACGCTGGATGGCTTCGTGGCGCAGGCGAATGCCGACAGCACCAAGCTCGCGGATTCGAGCTTCCTCAAGGCGGCCATCGGCGCGGCGCAGCAGGTTCCCGATACCCAGCAGCTGCTGCGGTTCTCACATATCGCGGTCCGCAAGTTCCCCAAGTCTCCGGATTTCTGGAAAGTGCTGGGGACGGCCTACGCGATGCGCGGGCTGTCGGACTCCGCGCTGTGGGCGCAGAAGCAGGCGCTGTCCGCGAGCCCCAACGACGTGAACGCGAGTCTGCTGGTCGCGAAAGCGATCGTCGACGCCGCCACATACGATACGCTCGCCGCGAAGCGGGCGAAGAACGATTCCTCCGAGTTGAAGCGCCTGCACGCGGCGTTTGCCGCGCAGCTCGACAGCGCCCGTCCGTACCTGGCAAAGGCCACGACGTCGCCGGACTCGACCCAACGGCTGTCGGCCGCGGTTATCCTGCTCACCGGCGGTTCGAAGCTCGCTCAGGCGCAGGCGTTCGACGCGTCGTACGACTGGCTCGATCAGACGCTCAAGACGGTGGGCCCCCCGCATTCGGCGGCGGACACCCTGGGGCCGCGAGCGCAAGTGCGGCAGCAGGCGAGCTTCTGGTTCGGCATCGCCTCGGTGGCATCATTACCCGGACCCTACGCGCAGATGGTGAAGTCGAAGGATTGTGGGCAGGCGAAAGCGATTCAGGATCGCATTGACCGGACCAAGGACGCGCTGATTGCCGGAGCCCGGATCCAGCCGACCTTCACGAATACGATGATGCAGAACCTGGCGAAATTCGAGCAGGTAATGCCGCAGGTGAAAAAGCAGTTCAAGTGCAAGAATTTCTGAGATACCGCGGGGGGGGCGGCGTCGCTATTTTAGGACACCGGGTCACCATGATGCGAGGTCATCCCTACGACGCTTCCTCGCCTGCGTATTTGTCTCTTGTCCGGGGTTGTAGCTCAGCTGGTTAGAGCGCCGGTCTGTCACACCGGAGGTCGCGGGTTCGAGCCCCGTCAGCCCCGCCTGAACCCGCGCCGCGGGATGAGTAATGTTGACCCCGTCTGTCACCAGGCGGGGTTTTCGTTTTCCTCCAGAGAGGAAGGAACCTGGGCACGACGACGTACCACGTTCCGGTCCTGGCCGAGGCGATTCGCGCCTGGGCCGCCGGCGGGCGGCGTGCCGTGGACGCGACGGTAGGCGGCGGCGGCCACGCCGCGTTGCTGCGCGAGGCAGGCGCCACGGTGCTTGCAGTGGACAGGGATCCGGAGGCGATTGCCGCGGCACGCGCGGCATTGGGCGAAACCGACGTCCGCTATTCGACGGGTCCATTCGCGTCCGGCAAGGTGCTCGGGACGATTGGGACCTTCAAGCCCGACCGGATCTTGCTCGATCTCGGCGTTTCTTCGCATCAGATCGATACGCTCGATCGCGGATTCACCTTCCGTCCGGGGGCGCCGCTCGATATGCGCATGGGTCAGGCGGCGGGGGGCATGACGGCCGCCGACGTCCTCAACACCTGGACCGTGGAGCAGTTGGCGGAGTCGTTCCGCGACCTTGCGGATGAGCGCCCGGCCCGCGCGCGGCGGCTCGCCACGACGATCGTGCGGCGACGCTTGCGCGAGCCGTTCCGGACCAGCGACGATTTCGTGAACGCGATCCGCGCCGTGCTCGGCCCTCGTTCGGGGCCCGCGGATTTCGCCCGCCTGTTTCAGGCGATGCGGATCGTGGTCAACCAGGAGATCGAGCAGCTCGAGCTGGGGCTGCCCGTATTGCGCGCGGCGCTCGTTCCCGGGGGGCGGCTGGGCGTGATCAGCTATCACTCGGGCGAAGACCGGATCGTGAAGAACCAATTTCGCGAATGGGCACGCGCTTGTGTCTGCCCGCCGCGGCAGCCGGTGTGCACCTGCCGCGGGAAGCCGCTCGGCCGCGTCCTGACGCGGAAAAGCGTGCGCCCCACGCCGGCGGAGATCGCCGCGAACCCCCGCGCCCGCTCCGCCAGCTTTCGAGCCTTCGAGGTGGGCGGTGACGATTAAGGGCCGTCATTGGGCGGCGCTCTGGCTGCTCGCGTTTCTGGCCGCCGCCTGGATCGTCATCGCGCGCCAGACCCGGGCGATCCGGACGGCCCGCGCGCTCGCGGCGGCGCGGGAGGAACGCGCAGCACTCGAGGGACGCCGAGCCGATCTCGAGCGCCGCATCCGCACGGCCGAGAGCCGCTCGGTGCTGGTGCGGCGCGCGCGCGACCAGCTGGGCATGCGGCTCCCCGCGGACACCGAAATCATTCTGCTTTCAATCCCCCCCGGCCGCTAAGTCCATGGCTCGCTTCGCCACGCGGGTCCAGGCGATCGAGATCGCGGTCGCGCTCGCGCTGCTCGCGCTGCTCGGCCGGGCGGTACAGGTCCAGTTGATCCAGGGGGCACGCTGGTCCACCGAAGCACGCGTGCAGCGGACCGAGCGCATTACGCTCGGCGCGCGACGCGGCGCCCTGCTCGACCGGCATGGCACTGAGCTCGCGCGGACGCAAGAGACCTACCACGTCGGCATCGCGCCGAACGAGCTGCGCGACCGGGTTCACGACGGCGGGCTCATCGCGCGCGAGCTGCACCTCTCCGCCTCCGACATCCAGGAAGCCCTTCGCAAGCGCTACGCCTATTTTGCCGGCCCGTTCCGGGCGAGCGAAGTCGCGGCCTTGCGTACGCTGCGCGGCGTGCACCTCGAGCCGGTGATGAACCGCTTCTATCCCCGGCCCGAGCTCGCCCGGGCGGTCATCGGCCGCATCGGCGACGACGGGCGCGGCGCTTCCGGCCTCGAGCTCGAGCTCGACAGCGTGCTCGCCGGCACGCCCGGCTCGGCGGTGGTGCTCAAAGACCGCGCGGGTCACGAATTCGAATCACCGGCGCGCGTGATCGCCGATCCGCTTGCCGGCGCCGACGTGGTGCTCACCATCGACGCCGAGCTGCAGGACATCGCGCAGCGGGCACTGGACGATGCCGTGCTGCACACCCAGGCGGATGGCGGTGACGTCGTGATGCTCGATCCTGCCTCGGGCGAGGTGCTCGCGGTTGCGGCGCGCCGGCGCGATCGCGCCGTCCGGCCGAGCGCGTTCACGGAGACCTTCGAGCCGGGCTCGATCGCGAAGATTTTCGCGGCGGCCGCGCTGCTCGCGGCCAAGCGCGTCGGTCCGGGGGAGCGCGTGTCCGGCGAAGGCGGCCGCTACCGTCTCGGCCCGCGCACGATTACCGACGAGGAGCCACTGCCCTCGCTCACGCTGGCGGACGCGATTCGTGTCTCGAGCAACATCGGCATCGTGAAATTCGCGGCACGGCTCTCACCCGACGCCCAGTACACGATGCTGCGAAACTTCGGACTCGGGTCACTGACCGGCATCGAATTCCCGGCTGAGGCCGCGGGCCGACTCCGGCCACCGGCGAGCTGGTCCGGGGTGAGCGCTGCGAGCCTCGCGATGGGCTATGAAGTATCGGTGACGCCGATTCAGGTTGCCGCCGCGTACGGGGCGTTGGCGAACGACGGCGTATTGCTCGCGCCGACACTGATTCACGAGATCCGCGGACCCGAGGGGCGCACGCTCTACCGGCACGAGCCGGAGCCGGTGCGACGCGTGGTGACGTCCGAAGTCGCGGGCGCGCTCCGCCAGCTGCTCGTGGCCGTGGTCCAGCACGGGACTGGTGCGGAAGCAGCGCTCGCCCACTATTCGGTCGCCGCCAAAACCGGCACGGCGCGGCGCGTGGTTCGGGGTCGCTACGCTCCCGGAGAGTACACCGCCTCGTTCGCGGCGTTGTTTCCCGCCGACCACCCGCAGGTGGTTCTCGTGGTGAAGCTCGACGACCCCCGCAACGGGAGCTATTTCGCCGCGCAGACCGCCGCGCCGGTGACCCGCTCGATGCTCGAGCAAGCCCTCGCGGCGCGCGATGTCGCGCTCGATCGCACCCGGCTCTCGACCGCCGCGACCCTGCCGGACGCCGCGCTCGCGGAGCAGAACGTCGCTCGCGGGATGGTCCCGTACGTCGTCCCCTGGCCGTATCGGCCCGACACCGCGCATCTCGCGGCACGGGCGAGTGTCCCTGACGTGCGGGGACGGGACTTGCGCGCGGCGGTCCGCGTGCTCCACGCGCGCGGCTTCCGGGTGATTCTCCGGGGGGGGCTCGCGCTCGCGCCGGGGCAGGCCGGCGTCATCGCCGAGCGCACGGTGCCGGAGGCGGGCGACCTGCTCGAGACGGGATCGGCAGTCACGCTCTTTACGAGATGACGCGTCTCGTCGCGATCGCGGCGGCTCTCGAGCACGCCGGCCTGCTCTTGAGCCCCCCGCCAGCCGACCGGTCCACGTGGCCGGACATCACCGGGGTAACCGCCGATACCAGGCGCCTCGAGCCGGGAATGTTGTTCTGCGCCATTCGCGGCGCGGCCATGGACGGGCACCGCTTCGTGGCCGACGCGGCCCGCGCCGGCGCGATCGCCGCGCTCGTCGAGGAACCGCTCGCCGCGCCGGTGTTGCAATTCGTCGTGCGCGACGGACGGCGCGCGGCGGCGGTCGCGGCGGAAACGTGGTATGGACGCCCCGCCTCGCGGCTGCATCTGGTCGCGGTCACCGGGACCAACGGCAAGACCACGTCGGTGATACTGTGCCGGCACGTCCTCTCGGCGATCGAGCCCACGGGTTCGATCGGGACGCTCGGGGCATTCGATCCCGCGGGACGGCCGATCGCGAGCGAGGCGGGCAATCTGACGACACCAGGCCCGATCGACCTCCAGGCCACGCTCGCCGCGCTCGTGCAGCACGGCGCGCGCGGGGCCGTCATGGAAGCGTCGTCCCACAGCCTCGATCAGGGACGCATCGACGGGCTCGTGTTCCGTGCCGCGATTTTCACGAACCTCACGCGGGATCATCTCGACTATCACGGGACGCTCGAAGCGTACTTCAAGGCCAAGGCGCGGTTGCTCGAGTATCTCGCACCTCCGCCCGACGGGATTGCCGTCGTGAATGCCGATGATCCCGCCTGGGCGGCATTGCCGTTGGCGAACGGGCGCCGCCGGATCACGTTCGGGGAAACCGCGGCGGACGTCATGGCGCGGGGTGTGGAGGTGGACGCGCGCGGGTCGCGCTTCACGCTCGTCACTCCCGCCGGCGCTGTCGCCGTGGCGCTGCCGCTGCTCGGCCGGTTCAACGTGAGCAACGCGCTGGGAGTCGCGGCGTGTGCCGTTGGGCTCGACGTGCCGCTGGCGGTGATCGGTGAGCGTCTGACGCATGCACCTCAGGTGCCTGGACGCATGGAACGCCTCGCGACCCGTCCGTGCGTCGTGCTCCGGGACTACGCGCACACCCCCGACGCGCTGGAGCGCGCGTTGCAGACCGTGCGGCCGCTCGCCCGGGGCCGGGTGATTGTCGTGTTCGGCGCGGGCGGAGATCGCGACCGCGGCAAACGCGCTCCCATGGGCGCGATCGCCGCCCGGCTCGCGGACCTCGCGATTGCCACGTCCGACAACCCGCGCCGCGAAGATCCCGAGCGCATTCTCGACGAGGTGGAGGCCGGCATGGCCGGCGTGCGGCACGAGCGCATGGCCGATCGCCGCGCCGCCATCGCGCTGGCGCTCGACCGCGCGCACGCGGACGACGTGGTGTTGCTCGCGGGGAAGGGGCATGAGACCTACCAGATCCTGGGGACCGAGAAAGTGCCGTTCGACGAGCGGGAGATTGTGCGACAGCTGGGGGCTTCGTGATGTGGAACTCCGCATCCGTCTCGGCGGCGCTTGGTGTGACCGGTCCACCGGGCCTGACGTTCGGGGGCGGGGTCAGCACCGACACTCGCCACCTCGGCGCCGCCGCGCTGTTCGTGGCGCTCAAGGGTGACCGATTCGATGCGCACGACTTCTTGTCCGACGCGAAAGCGCGCGGGGCATCCGCTGCCGTGGTCCGGCGCGGGACCGCGCCGGTCGCGGGCCTGCCGTTTTTCGAGGTCGACGATACGCTGGAAGCGCTCGGGCTCCTCGGACGCGCGCGACGCCGCAGGCTCGGACCGGACAAACCCGTCGTCGCCGTCACTGGATCGAGCGGGAAGACGAGCACGAAGGAAATGATCCGTGCCGCGCTCGGCTCGAAATGGCGCGTCCACGCCACGTCGGGCAACCTGAACAATCTGATCGGTGTGCCGCTCACGCTGCTCGCCGCGCCGGAAGGCACGGACGCGCTCGTGATCGAAGCCGGCGCGAGCATTCCCGGCGAGATCGCGAAGCTGCGGCGCATCGTGGAGCCGACGATTGGCGTGGTCACCAACGTGAATTACGCGCACGTCGAGGGATTCGGGTCCCTCGCCGGAGTGATGCGCGAAAAGCTGTCGCTGCTCGAGGGAACCCCGGTCGGCGTCGTTGGCACTGACCCTCCGGAGCTTGCGATCGAAGCACGGCGGCGCACCCGCACGATCGTCGCGGGTACGGCGCCGGGTGCCGACGTCCGCCCCGAGCGTGTGCGGCTCGATGATTCGGGGTACGCGACGATCCAATGGATGAGGCGAGAAACTCGGCTGCCCATCCCCGGCGAGCATCAGGTGGAGAACGCGATGATCGCGCTGGCGGTCGCGCGGGAGGCGGGCGTCGACCCTGAGCCGGCGCTCGCGGCGCTGTCGCTCGTGCGCCTTCCCTCCGGGCGGGGGACGATGCTGACGATCCGGGGGCTCACGGTGATCGACGACACCTACAATGCCAACCCGGGATCGCTCCACTCGGCACTGCGGTTTGCGCAGCTCGTGGCCGAGCGAGCGCATCGGCCGCTCGCGATCGTGGTCGGCTCGATGTTGGAATTAGGCGGCGAAAGTGCAAGATTGCACGCCGCGGCCGCGCGGGAGATCGTCGATTGCGATCCGGCGCTGATCGGCGCGGTGGGCGAATTCGTGCCCGCGTTCAACGCGCTTCCCGCCGCCCGCGCCCGGCTGGTGACCGCGGAAGACGCGGAAGGCCTGGGCCCGAGACTGCGCGCCGCGCTCGTGGGCGATGAGGTCGTCCTGTTGAAGGCTTCGCGCGGCGTGGCGCTCGAGCGTGTGCTGCGCCACCTGACCTGACTCCAAGGATGCGATGACGTGCTGTATCACCTGCTCGTCCCCCTCGCCAAGCGTCACATTTTCTTCAATCTCTTCACCTACATCACCTTCCGCGCGGCGGGCGCGACCCTTACGGCGCTGCTGGTCGCGTTTGCCTTTGGCCCGGACATCATCGAGGCCCTGCGCCGCTACAAAGTGGGACAGGTGATCCGCGCCGAAGGACCGGCGAGCCACCAAGGCAAACGCGGCACGCCCACCATGGGGGGGCTCATCATCATCCTCGCGTGTGTGAGCGCGACCCTGCTGTGGGCGAGGCTCGACAGCCGCTACGTGATCCTGGCCATCGTGGCCACCTTATGGATGGGCGCGATCGGTTTCCTCGACGACTATTTGAAGATCGTGCGCGCGGAATCACGCGGGCTGATCGCGCGCTGGAAGCTCGCGGGACAAGTGTCGTTCGGTGTCGCGCTCGGCGTGTTCCTGTTGCTCTGGCCCCTGGCGCCCAATCTCAGCGCTTCGTCCACGCAGGTGCCGCTCTTCAAGTACTACCTGCTGCCCTTCTGGCCACCGCTCTACGTCCTGTTCGTGACCTTCGTGCTCACCGGCAGCTCGAACGCCGTGAATCTGACCGATGGCCTGGACGGGCTTGCGAGCGGGCTCACGGCGATTACCGCGGGCGCGTTCGCGATCTTCGCCTATCTGTTCGGCCGCTTCGACGCCGCGAAGTATCTCGGCGTGTATTTCCTTCCCGGTGCGGGGGAGCTGACGGTGTTTTGCGGCGCCTTGCTCGGCGCGGCGCTCGGATTCCTGTGGTTCAACGCCCACCCCGCGCAGGTATTCATGGGCGACACGGGAGCGCTGGCGATCGGCGGCGCGCTCGGCACCGTGGCCATCATGCTGAAAGCCGAGTTCCTGCTGCTCATTGCGGGAGCGGTGTTTGCGGCGGAGGCGCTGTCGGTCCTGATCCAGACGAGCGCGTATCGCTGGCGGAAAAAGCAGCACGGGAAGGAGTATGCCGACGCCCACCGGGTCTTTCGAATGGCGCCGCTGCACCACCACTTCGAAAAGCTGGGGTGGGCGGAGCCGCAGGTCGTGGTGCGGTTCTACATCCTGGGCGTGCTCTGCGCCGCCGTGGCCCTGGCGACGCTGAAAGTGCGATGAGCGAAGTCGCAGTCATCGGCTTGGGTCGGAGCGGAATCGCGGCAACCCGATTGTTGGTCCGGGACAACAAGGCGGTGTACGCGAGCGACGCGGATCCCCACCCCGAAGCGCACAGCGGTGTCGCGCTCGACCTGCTCCGGGGGCTGCGGGACGTCACCGTCCAGCTCGGCGGGCACGATCTCGCGCGGATCCAGCAGTCCGAGCTCGTCGTGGTGTCTCCGGGCGTGCCGCCTGCCGCGCCTCCCCTCGCCGCGGCGCGCGCCGCGCGAGTTCCGATCATCTCGGAGCTCGATCTCGGGTTCGAGCACCTGCACGGAACGCGCTGCATCGCGATCACCGGCACGAACGGCAAGACCACGACGACGGCGCTGGTGAAGCACCTCCTGGTTCAGGGCGGACTCAAGTCCGAAGCCGCGGGCAATATCGGCCGGCCGCTCGCCGAGGTGGCGCTCGGTCCGGACGTGTATCCGTGGCTCGCGGTCGAGGTCTCTTCATTCCAGCTGCACGACAGCCCGCACTTTGCGCCTGCCATCGGCGTAATGACGAACCTCGCGCCCGATCACCTCGACCGCTATGCGAGCGTCGCGGAGTACTATGCGGACAAGCAACTGCTGTTTCGAAACGCGGCGGGATCGAGCGTGTGGGTGCTGAACGGCGATGACCAGGCCGTGCTCGAGATGGCCGCATCGGTACGGGGCGAGCGGCGCGTGTTTTCGCTGGCCCGACCCGCGGACGCCTGGTACGATCGCACGCGGCACGTGCTACGGTTGTCGGAGCAGCCGCTCCTGGGCCGCGATGAGCTGAAGCTGTTGGGTGATCACAATGTGGCGAACGCCCTCGCCGCCGCACTGGCGGTGCGCGAAGCGGGCATAGCTCCCGAGGCGATTGCGCGCGGGCTGGGCTCGTTCCGCCCGCTCCCGCACCGGCTCGAGCCGGTGCGCGAAGCGGGCGGCGTGCTCTGGGTCAATGATTCGAAGGCAACGAACGTCGCCTCGACCATCGTGGCCGTGGACGCGATGACACGGCCTTTTGTGCTGCTCCTGGGGGGCCGGCACAAAGGCGAACCGTATACACGACTCGGCGAGGTGCTGCGCCACAACGGGCGCTGCCGCGTGGTGATCGCGTACGGTGAGGCGGGGCCGCTCGTCGCGCAGGATCTCACGGGGAGCGTGCCGCTCGAACGCGGCACCACGTTCGAGGACGTGGTATCGCGCGCGCGGCGCGCCGCCAAACCGGGAGACGTGATTCTGCTGTCGCCCGCCTGCTCGAGCTACGACATGTTCCATAATTACGAAGAGCGTGGCGCGCGGTTCCGGGCGCTCGCGGAAATGGCGTGATCGCCGAGCGGCGCTGGGAAACGCGGCTCGTCGCGCTCGTGGCCGCGGTGCTCGTCGTATTCGGGCTCGTTTCCGTCTACGGCTCCTCGAGCCTCGTCACGGCCACGGGAGGGTCGGGCGAGGTGGGAGCGGGATTCGCCCTGCGGCAGCTCATGGGCGGCGCCGCCGGCGGGCTGGCGGCGGTGCTGTGCGCTCGCACGGATTACCGCCTGTGGCAGCGCGCCGCCTGGCCGTTATTGGGGTTCACCGCGCTGTTGCTGCTGTTGCCGGTATTGCCGGTGACACACTCGATCGCGCCCACGGTCAATGGCGCGCGCCGCTGGGTGCAGCTCGGCCCATTGACGCTGCAGCCATCCGAGCTGGCGAAGTTCACCGTCGTGATCTGGACCGCGATGCTCGCGGCACGCAAAGGCGAGCAGATCCGTACGTTTCAGCGCGGCCTGCTGCCATTTCTTCTCGTCCTCGGCCCGATCGTGGTCCTGATATTCCTCGAGCCCAATCTCTCGATGGCGTTGCTGGTGACGCTGCTTGCCGGTGTGGTCCTGTTCGCGGCCGGCGCGCGGATCGGCCACTTCCTTGCCCTCGCCGTAGCGGGCGCTCCCCTCGCCTTCGGCGCGGTCGCGAGCGCCCAATACCGCCTGGCTCGCGTGCTCACGTTCCTCAATCCGGGAAGCGCCCCATCCGAAGCCACCTGGCAGGTGCATCAATCGCTGGTCGGGATCGGGGCGGGCAAGCTGTTGGGCGTGGGGCTCGGCATGGGACAGCAGAAACTCGGGTACCTGCCGTACGCCTACTCCGACTTCATCTTCTCGACGATCGGCGAGGAATGGGGTTTCCTTGGACTGAGCGTGGTCTTGCTGTTGTTCGCCACGCTCCTGTGGCTCGGCTTCCGGATCGCCGCGAGTGCGCGGGATGCGTTCGGCCAGCTCCTGGCCGTCGGGCTCACCGCGTCGATCGCGGTTTCCGTCGTGCTGCATATCGGGGTGACGCTGGCCCTGATCCCGGCCACCGGAGTGACGCTGCCGTTCATCTCGTACGGTCGATCCAGCCTGTTCATGGCGCTCGTCATGATCGGCGTGCTGATCAGTATTGGGGTCCGGAGAGCGCCGGACGCCCTCCGCGGCTCACGGGTTCCGCGTTCTGGCGGCACGCCGGCGCCATGAAGGTCCTCATCGCCGGCGGCGGCACGGGCGGCCACCTGATGCCGGCGCTCGCGATCGCCGCCGCGCTCGAGGAGCAGCGACCGGACATTCAGTTGCTCCTGGTAGGCTCGGAACGTGGCATCGAGAAACAGGTACTGCCGAAGTATTCCTATGCCTACCGCCTGCTGCCGTCCGAGCCGTTGTATCGCGGGTCGTGGTGGCGGAACGTGCGCTGGATTCGGCTGGCGTGGAGGCTCAAGCGGGAAGTCGATCGCCTGCTCGACACGGAGCGTCCGGACGTCGTGGTGAGCACGGGCGGGTACGCCGCGGGGCCCGTCGTCTGGCGGGCGCAGCGGCGCGGCATCCCGACCGCACTCCAGGAGCAGAACGCGTTTCCCGGTCTCACGACGCGCTGGCTCGCGCGACACGCGCGCCACATCTATCTGGGCATCGGGGACGCTCGAGACCGGCTTTCGACCGGCGCCGCGACGCGGATTTTCACGTTCGGGAATCCGATCCGTCCGCCTGCCACGAACGGCACGGATCGCGCTGCCGCGTTACGCGACGTGGGGCTCGAGCGATCGCTGCCCTGTGTGTTCGTGTTCGGAGGAAGTCAGGGATCGCAGGCGCTGAATAGCGTCGTCGCTGGCGCGCTCGAGCAGCGGATGCTGGACGGCATCGGTTTGCTGTGGGGAACGGGGCCGGCACATGCCGATCGCTACGCCGCGCATGCCGTTCCCGGCCGCGTCGTGGTGCGGGGATTCTTCGATCCGATCGCCCCGGCGTATCGCGCGGCCGAACTCGTCGTGGCCCGGGCGGGCGCGATGACCATTGCCGAGTTGTGTGCGTGGGGCAAGCCGAGCGTCCTTGTCCCGCTCAAGACGGCGGCGGCCGATCACCAGACGCACAACGCCCGGGCGCTCGCGTCGGCAGGGGCGGCCGTGCTGCTTCCGGAGTCCGACCTTACGCCGGATTCATTTGCCAGGTTGGTTGTGGCCTTGTGTGCCGATCGACCGAGGCTTGCGGGGATGGCGGAACGGGCACGGGCCCATGGACACCCGCAGGCGTCGCGCGAGATCGCGGCTGCCATCCTGACGCTCTGACCAGTAACTCTTTCACAAGTCTTGTAGATTTCCTATATTAGCCGTCCACTAATGACCTTGTTTGGAACGGGCGATCCCCGCCCGATTCACTTTATGGGAGTTGGCGGGGCGGGGATGAGTGGCTTGGCGCTGCTGGCCACGCAACAAGGTCTCGCAGTGACAGGCTGTGACAACGATCCCTCCGGTGCCGCCGATTTGGCAGCCCTCGGGGTTGTTGTCCAGCGGGGCCACGATCCCAGGCATGTCGAAGGCGCCCGTGCGCTGATCGTGACCGCCGCGGTTCCGGGGCAGCACCCGGAGGTTGAGCGAGCACGCGCCCAGGGTATTCCCGTCATTCGCCGAGCCGATGCTCTCGGCCAGGTCGTTTCGGGCGGGACACTGGTGGCCGTTGCCGGCACTCACGGCAAGACGACCACCACGGTGATGGTCACGGAGGCGCTCACGGCCGCCGGGCGAAATCCCACGGGACTCGCCGGCGGCCGTGTCGCTCAGTGGGGCGGGAACGCGAGGATCGGCGGCCAAGAGTTGTATGTGGTGGAGGCGGACGAATTTGATCGCGCGTTTCTTTCGTTGCACCCGACGGTGGCGGTGGTAACCAACGTCGAAGCCGATCATCTCGAATGCTACGGCTCGATGGCGGCGCTCGAGGACGCGTTCCGCGAATTCGCGAGCCGTGCAACCCGCGTGATCGTCGGATGGGATGATGCCGGGGCGCGTCGCCTGGCCGAACAACTGTCGAATCCGGTTTGGACGTTTGGTCTGGAGGGCGACGCCGACATCCGTCTGATCGATCCGACACTCGAGGTCGGGACCTCGCGCGCTCGCGTGCGGCTCCCTCAGTCCGGCCCCGGTGAGCGGGAGGAGGTCGAGGTATCGTTACGCGTGCCAGGGCTGCACAATCTGCGGAACGCCGCCGCGGCGCTGGGTGTGGTGCGTGCGCTTGGAGCTGATGTTCGATCCGCGCTCGAGGCGCTGGCCCGCTTCAGCGGCGTCGCGCGTCGATTCGAGCATGTTGGCGATGTGGACGGCGTGACGATCGTGGATGATTACGCGCACCATCCGACCGAGGTCGCGGCGACGCTCGCCGCGGCGCGGCAGCGGTTTCCCGGGCGGCGGCTCGTGGCGGTGTTTCAGCCGCATCTGTTTTCGCGCACGGCGCTGCACGGCGACGCGCTGGGGCGCTCGCTCGCGGCGGCCGATGTCGCCGTGATCGCGCCGATCTACGCCGCGCGGGAGCAGCCCATGGCCGGAGTCACCGCGGAGATCGTGGCGCGCGGCGCGGTGCGCGCGGGCGCGGCGACGGTCGCCGTGCGCGACCGTCCGGCGCTGGTGGAACGCGTGGCCGCGCTCGTGCGACCCGGTGACGTGATCCTGACGCTTGGCGCGGGCGACATCACGCGCGTCGGGTACGAGCTGTCCGCGCAATTCCAGCGGCCTGCGGGAGCGCGGGAATGAAAGCGCGCGGGCGCCGGCGCCTCGTGGTTGCCGCGGTGGTCGGCGCGGTGCTGGTCGTGGGTTGGGGAATGGCGCCGCGGGTGGTCGGCCTGGCGCCGTTCTTCCGGGTGCGGCGGATCGAGCTGGCCGGTATCCGCTATCTTGCGGCGGATTCGATCGTGCGCGCGCTCAGGCTCACCCCCGAGTCGAGCGTTCTCACCGATGCCGATTTGCTGCGGGATCGGGTGAAGGGCGTGGCCGGCGTGGCGGATGTGGAAGTCGTGCGCCATTTCCCCGGCACGCTCGAGATCATCGTGCAGGAGGTCGAGCCAGCGGCGTTCATTCCGGGGCCAGGCGGCGAGCTCGTTCCCGTCGATGCGCATGGCGTCGTGCTGCCGTTCGATCCGGCACACACCCGCATCGATCTGCCCGTGGCGGCGACGCGGGATACCGCGCTGCTGCGCGTTCTGGCGCTGGCCGCGACCGTCGCTCCCGACTTCGCGGCGGTGATCACCACCGCGCGGCTGCTCCCCAAGGGGTCGGGGATCGCGTTCGATTGCCGGACCGCGCGCGTACTGTTCGCCCGCGACGCGGGGGTCGAGGAGGTGCGCGCCGCGCTGCTGGTGCAGCACGATCTCACGCGGCGCCACCGGCCGTACACGGAGCTCGACGCGCGCTTCGCGGGCCAGGTGGTGGTGCGCGCCCGACGCGATCACCCGGCGCCTGCGTCGCCCACTGGGGCGGGCGAATGACGCGCGAGCGTCGGTTGGTCGCGGGGCTCGATCTCGGCAGCACGAAGACGTGCGCCGTGATCGCGGAAGTCACGGGTGACGTGCCTCGCGCGCCGGTGGCGAAGGTGCTCGGCGTCGGCCTCGCGAAGAACGGCGGTGTACGGCGCGGGATGGTGCGCGATATTGAGGAGACCGCGCAGTCGATTTCGGCGGCGCTGCGTGATGCCGAGCTGATGGCCGGAGCCAAAGTCCAGGCAGTGACGTGCGGCGTCGCCGGCGAGCACGTCGCGGCGCGGACGTCGTCCGGAGTCGTGGCCGTGAGCGGCGAAGAGATCACCGCCGCCGACGTCGCCCGCGTGAATGAGGTGGCGCGGGCGGTGTCGATCGGGCGGGACAACGAGCTGCTGCACGACATCCCACAGGAGTACGTCGTCGACCAGCAGCGCGGGATTTCCGATCCCGTCGGGATGACGGGCACGCGGCTCGAAGTCGAGATGTACCTCGTCACGGTGCCTCAGACTGCGGCCCAGAACGTGCGTCGGAGCGTCGAACGCGCGAAATACCGAATCGCCGATCTCGTGCTCGAACCGCTGGCGGCATCGTACGCCGTGCTGACGGAGGACGAGAAAGAGCTGGGAGTAGCTCTGATCGAAGTGGGCGGCGGGTCTACAGGAGTGTCGATCTTTCACGACGGAAAGATCCGGCACCTCGCCTCGATCAGATATGCGGGTGGGCAAGTCACGACGGACCTCGTTCAGGTCCTCGGCGTGACGCAGGCCGATGCGGAGCGGCTCAAGGAGCGGCACGGCGTGGCGTACACGCCGCTCGTCGATGCAGAGGAAATGGTGATGCTGCCATCGACGCCCGGGCAGGGCGCGCGCCAGGCCTCGCGCGAGCTCTTGTCCAACATCATCCACCATCGGGTGGACGAGATTTTCGATCTCGTCGGGCGAGAGCTCGAGCGCGCGGGATATGGAGCGGGGAGGCTGCCCGCGGGCATCGTGTTGACGGGCGGTACGGCGCACCTCCCGGGGATGACCGAGCTCGCGCGAGAGGCGTTCGCGATGCCGGTCCGGGCGGGCGCGCCGGAACATGGGCTCGCCGGGCTCGTCGACAGCGTCCAGGCCCCGCGCTACGCGGTGCCGGCCGGACTCGTCGTGTATGCCGCGCGGCGCGCGGTGCAGCACGCTTCGGGAAGTTCGCTCGTGGCCGGAGGAACGGGCGGGGTGGATCGGTGGTTCGGGCCGCTCAAGCGATGGTTGCAGGACTTCTTCTGATCGGGGACCGGGAGACACCATGATCTTCGAGCTTGAAGAGACAGTCTCGCAGAACGCGCGCATGAAAGTCGTCGGCGTGGGCGGTGGGGGCGGCAACGCGCTCAACCGCATGGTCGACGAGGGTCTGCCCGGCGTCGAGTTCATTTCGGTCAACACCGACGCGCAGGCGCTGCTCAACAACAAGGCCGATGTCAAAGTGCAGATCGGCAAGAAGCTCACGCGCGGCCTCGGGGCGGGCGCGCGGCCGGAAATCGGCCGTCAGGCGATCGAGGAAAATCGCGACGAAGTGCTCCATGCGCTGCAGGGCGCCGATCTCGTGTTCGTCACGTGCGGCATGGGCGGTGGCACCGGCACGGGGGCGTCGCCGATCATCGCGCAGGCGGCGCGCGATCTGGGCGCGCTCACGATCGGCATCGTCACCAAGCCGTTCCTGTTCGAGGGTCGCAAGCGGATGCGCCAGGCGGAAATGGGCATCGCGGAAATGAAGCGGCACGTCGATACGATGGTCGTCGTGCCGAACGAGCGGTTGCTTGCCGTGGTCGGGAAGGGCATACCGTTTCAGGATGCGCTCAAGAAAGCCGATGACGTCCTGCTCCACGCGACGCAGGGCATCTCGTCGCTCATCTCCGTGACCGGCATCGTGAACGTCGACTTCGCGGACGTGCGCACCGTGATGCAGAATGGCGGCTCGGCGATCATGGGGACGGGCATGGGGCGGGGCGACAACCGCGCGATGGAAGCGGTCCAGCAGGCGATCTCGAGTCCGCTGCTCGACAACGTGTCGATCGCGGGCGCGACCGGCGTGCTGATCAACATCACCGGCGGCGAAGACCTGACGCTTGGGGAAGTCACGCAGATTTCCGACGTCGTCAAGGATGCCGCGGGCGAAGAGGCGGAGATCATCTTCGGCACCGTCAACGATCCGGCGATGCACGGCGAGCTCCGTGTGACCGTGATCGCGACCGGCTTCGAGAAGCTGAGCGCGGCCACGGATGCCGGCGCGCGCGCGACGGCGGCCGGCGTGCTGCCGTTCCGGGAACGGGTCACACGGCCGGTGACTCCGCCCGCACCGGGCGTGGTCAAGCCGGTCGAGCCGCCGGTCAAGCGGCCGCTGCCGCAGCCGCCCGTCGCCGACGTCAACGAGCTCGAAATTCCCACCTTCATCAGACGGCAAATGGACTAATGAACCGTCGCCCCACCCGGATCCACTTCATCACCGCCGCAGCGCTGGCGCTTGCAGCGCTGGCTTGGGGCGCGCGTGAAGCGTGGTCCGGGCGCCAGCCGCTGACCGCGAAACCGATCGTGGTGCAGGAGGCGTACGTCGAATACGCCGATACACTCGGGCGGCGCGAGACGCTGTCGAACCTGCTGGCGCGCAACGGCATCGTGTCCCACAGTTACGCGAGTTTCCTGACCGCGGCGCACGATCTTCCGGCGCGCCGGCTCCGTCCCGGTCTCGTATTTCAGTTCCGCCGGCTCAAGACGGAAACGGAAGCGAGTCGGGTGAGCGTGCGCGTGTCGCGCGCACAGCGCGTCCGACTCGATCGCAGCGGCGTGGCGTGGATCGAGACCGCCGAGACGATCCCGTGGTCGGTCACCCGGGTGCGCGTCGACGGGGTGATCCGCACGTCGCTGTACGACGCCCTCGACAAGTCCGTCCCCGGCGCCATGCTGCCCCCCAACGAGCGCCGCTCCCTGGCATGGGCCCTGGCCGACGTGTACGACTGGGAGGTCGATTTCACGCGTGACGTGCGCCCGGGCGATCATTTCTCCGTGCTGTTCGAGCGCCTCGAATCGCCCGAAGGGGAGCTCCGGTTCGGCCGCCTGCTGGCGGCCGAGGTCGAGGCCGCGCGCACGCCGGTCTATGCGTTCTATTTCACGCCCGATGTGAGCGAGGCCGGCGCCTACTACGACGATCAGGGCCGATCCTTGAAGCGCGCCTTCCTGCGCGCGCCGCTCCAGTTCCGCCGCATTTCGTCGGGGTTCGGGGTCCGGTACCATCCCATTCTCCATCTCTGGCGCAATCACGAGGGTATTGATTTCGCCGCGCCATACGGCACGCCGGTGCGTGCCACGGCCGACGGCATCGTGACGCAAGTCGGTCGCGACGAGGGCTACGGCAACCTGATCGAGATCCGGCACGCGAACGGGATTCGCACGCGCTACGGCCACCTCTCGGCGTTCGCGCGCGGCCTGCGTGCGGGAAAACGCGTGGAGCAGGGGGAAACGATCGGGTTCGTCGGGGCGACGGGATTGGCCACGGGCCCGCACCTGCATTATGAGTTCCTCGTGAACGGCCGCCCCACGAATCCCCAACGCAAGGATGTCGGAACGGGCTCACCGATTCCACGTTCGCTGCGCGCCGTGTATGACTCGGCACGCTCGCGGCTGCAGGCGGAGCTCGATTCGAGCACTGCAGAGGCCGTACCTCAGGCCGGGCGCCCTATTCCGATCGCGACCGAGCCTCCCACTCCGGGTTCCACCGCTCCGATCGATTAGCTTCCCGACAACTGTGGAGCTCTATCCCGCCGTCGACGTCCAGGGCGGGCGCGTCGTGCGCTTGCGGCAGGGCGTGGCGGACCAGGCGACTGCATACGCCGACGATCCCCTCGCCATCGCGCAGTCGTTCGCGCGCGACGGCGCCCGCTGGGTGCACTTCGTCGATCTCGATCGCGCGTTCGGACGTGGTGAGAACCGGGACCTCGCGCGCCGGTTTCTCAACGCCATCACGATTCCCGTCCAGGTCGGGGGTGGACTCCGGACCGCCGACGCGATCGAGGAGATGCTTGACTGGGGCGCTACCCGCGTCGTGATCGGGACCAAAGCCGCCACGGATCCCGCCCTCGTCGACACGTTGCTGGCCCGACATGGGGCGGAGCGACTCGCAATCGGCATCGACGCCAAGGCGGGACAGGTGGCGGTTCGAGGATGGACGGAGGTCTTCGACTTGACCACTCGGGACCTGGCGCAGCGCGTCCGAAAGCAGGGGGCGCGAACCGTCATCTACACCGACGTGGCGCGCGATGGGATGCTTACGGGACCCGACGTGCAGGGCGCGCGTGCGCTGGCGGAATACGGGCTCGAGGTCATCGCGTCCGGCGGAGTGTCGTCGCTCGACGATCTTCGGGGCGTGCGCGCGGCCGGTCTCGCGGGGGCCATCGTCGGTCGAGCCCTGTATGAGGGCCGATTCACGCTCGTCGAGGCGCTGCAATGCATGGCCGGCTGACGCTCGGGATCGCGCTCCTCCGCGTCATCGGTCTCGCCGCGCTGATCCTGCTGCTCTGGAATCCCGTCGCCACCCGCCGCTTGCCCGCCAGTGAACCGCCGCTCGTCCTGCTCGACGGCTCGCTGAGCATGAGGGGATACGGGGCGCAGTGGAGGGCGGCAGCGGACAGCGCGCGCCGGCTCGCCCTGGGAGGCGTGATGTGGCGTTTCGGGACGGATATCTCGAGCGCCATGCCTGGAGCGGAGCTCGATACGGCGCCCCCGACCGAAGGCGACAGCCGGCTCGCGCCCGCACTCCGCGCCGCCGCCGGCCGTGGTGGTCCCGTGACGATCGTGACGGATGGCGCGATTACCGATCGCGACGCAATCTCTCCCGACCTGTTACGGCTGCCGAGAATCGTGATCCTCCCGCGAGCGCAATTTCGCGATGCGTTTATCGCGGCGGTCGAAGGGCCGACACGCATCACGGCAACCGACACGCTGCGACTCAGAGTGAGTTACGGAACGGCCGGGAGGCGGGAAGCGGGCGGCGGGAAGCGGGAAGCGAAATTGACCGCCACCGTCGATCGCACGATGCTGGCATCGCAACGAGTCCCGCTCCCAGACAGCGGGATTGTCTCGACAGAACTCACGCTTCCCGCTGCTCGCTTCCCGGCTGCCGGCTGGAATGCGCTCTCGATCCGCCTGGAAGGCGTGAACGATTCCGAACCGCGCGATGACGCGCGACTCTTTCCGGTCGAGGTGAGTGCGGCGCCGGCGATCGTGGTTCTCGCCGAGCCGCCCGATTGGGACGTACGGTTTCTCGCGCATACGCTGTCGGACGTGGCGCGGGCCCCGCTCAGAATGTTCTCGCGCACGGCGGGCACGGGCACCGGAGAGCGGTGGATCGATGCCGCGTCGCTTACTCCTGTATCGGAGACCGACGTCCGCGGCGCCGTTTCACACGCGCGCCTGCTCGTCGAAGGCGGTGACCCGGAGAGCTTCGGGCGTTTCCCGGCGCGCGCCGCGATGCTGCGTTGGCCCACGCGCGGTGGTCAGGACGGCGACTGGTACTTCGATCCCCCCCCTGTCTCTCCCGTGGCGCCGGCGTTGGGCGCTATCGCCTGGGACTCGCTCCCGCCGGCGGCGTCGCTCGTGACGCTTCCCGCCGACAGCACCACCACGGCCGTGTTGACGGTGCGCCTGGCCAGGCGCGGGCCGTCCCGGCCGGCGGTCGTCATTTCCGAAGCGCTCGGAACACGGCGGGCGGAAATCGGCGCCGCCGGGTTGTATCGTTGGGTGTTTCGCGGCGGCAGAAGCGCCGAAGCCTATCGTTCGCTCGTTGCCGCGCTCGCGGACTGGCTCCTGGCCGAGCATCGCACGGGCGCCGAAATCCGTGCCATTCCCGAAGCGCTCGTCGTCACGAATGGCACGCCGCTGTCGTGGCGCTGGATCGGCTCCGGCACGCCGGATGATCTCGTCGCGACCTTCAGCAACGGCAGCACGGCGAGGCGAGACACCCTGCGGTGGAACGCGGCAGGCGAGAGCATGCTGGTGCTTCCCCCCGGCACCTATCGGTACCAGCTGGCCGGGGGCTCGGAGCATGGCATGGTCGCCGTGGACACGTATTCGGATGAATGGCGTCCGGCCGAGCCGGTGCTGCGTGCCCAACCAGGCGCAAGCGACGCGGAGGTCATGGGGCTGGCCGCGCGCGATCGGTGGTGGCTGTTCGCGCTCGCGCTTGCCGCGTTCACGGGCGAATGGGCGTGGCGGCGGCGCCAGGGAATGCCCTGATGTCGCTGTGGGATCGCATTCGCCGCGTGTTCGGCCGCGCGAGCCCGGCGGAACGCGACGCCGCCGAGCGCCTGCTGCTCGAAGCCGACTTCGGAGTGGCGGCCACCGCCGAGATCCTGGCCCGGCTGTCGGGCGTCAAGGACAGCGAATTTCAGGAAACGCTCGAGCGCACCATCGCGGAGCTTGTCACGGATGGCCAGACGGGGCCTGCGCCGGGCGACATCGCGCATGCCGAGCGCGCGCCCACAGTCGTTCTGGTATTCGGCGTCAACGGCGTCGGCAAAACGACGACCGTGGCGAAGCTGGCCCGCAGACTCATGCAACAGGGGCGCGCCCCGCTGCTCGCGGCCGCCGATACGTTTCGCCCGGGCGCGGTCGATCAGCTGCGCATCTGGGCTGACCGGCTTGGCGTACCATGCGTGAGCGGAGGCGAACGGTCCGATCCGGCCGCCGTCGCGTTCGACGCGATCAGCGCGGCTCGGGCGCGCGGGGTGGACACGGTGCTCGTGGATACGGCCGGACGGCTCCACACAGATGAGCGGCTGGTGGAAGAACTGAAGAAGGTGGTTCGGGTCGCGGCCAAAGCGCATCCCTCGAGCGGGGCACCGCACGAATCGCTGCTGGTGCTGGACGGTGCGACCGGACAGAATGCCGTCCAACAAGGGAAAACGTTTGCCGCCGCCATTCCCCTCACCGGGCTCATCGTGACGAAGCTCGACGGCACGGCGAAGGGCGGCAGTGTGATCGCCTTGCGGCGGGAGGTGCGAGTGCCGGTACGGTTCATCGGCACCGGGGAAGGGCTGGACGACTTGGAGCCATTCAACCCCGAGCTCTATGCGCGTCGCGTCGTGAGTACCTGATGCCGCTCGAGATCACGACACCCGTCAAGTTTCTGAAAGGGGTGGGGCCGAAACGCGCGGAGGC
>Ga0335085_10004567_pt1 | contig 22850 bp, 23 predicted proteins | sample Lox_Sample_45_FD_206712 | JGI IMG/M metagenome (GOLD analysis project Ga0335085, IMG submission 206712) | Soil microbial communities from Loxahatchee National Wildlife Refuge, Florida, United States - Lox_Sample_4.5 | ecosystem: Environmental > Terrestrial > Soil > Wetlands | place: USA...
GACTTTAGTCCGCTTCAGCGTGACAATGTCGAGTGTGAGGAAAATTCACTACTACCGGCTCAATCACGTTGAAGCGACCTGAAGGTCGCGCTGCTCTCAGGATTTTTAAATGAACAAATCTTTGCTATTGAAACAAATTGTCGCCGCCCTTGGCGAAAGTCTCGAATTGCTCGAACGTGCCGCGCGCGCTTCGCACGGTGAAGCAACCCATGAGAGCAGTCGCGCCGAAAGCAAATACGACACGCGCGGACTCGAAGCCGCTTTCCTCGCCGGCGGCCAGGCCCGCCAGGCCCGGGAAATCATGGAATCCATGAAACTTTATTCCTCGCTGGCCACGCGCGATTTCGCCCCGACCGATTTAATTGATCTCACTGCCGTGGTTAAATTGGAAACGGACGGCTCGCCGTTCCTTTATTTTATAGGACCAAAAAGCGGCGGCGTGGAAGTTCAATTTGATGGCGAAGAGATCACCGTCATCACGCCTCAATCCCCGTTGGGCCAGAATCTGGTGGGCAAAAAGGCGGGGCAGAGTTGGACTGCCAAAACCGGCGGTTCAACCGTGAAATACCGCGTCGCGAAGGTCTGGTGAGGCGCGATTAAGGGAGCGACCCGGAGCGTATAAAACCATGGCTGCCGATGCTAACGGGTTGGCCCGGCTGCACCCACCGTCCTAAAATAATATTTGTCTGGATGAAGCTGCCTCCTCCTGCGCGAATCGTGTCGTTCAATGAATCGGCGACATAGTAAAGATTGCCCTTTTCGTTCACCGCAATACCGCAAGGACAATTGAATCGCGCGTAGGTTCCGGGCCCGTCATTAGTACCTCTGGCTCCCGCCAGGCCGCCCAAAGTGCTCACCAGCCAATTTGTCCCGACTGGCGTCATCTTTCGAATGTTATAATTGCCGGAATCTGTCACATAAAGATTGGTTTGGGCATCCATGGAGATCGCGCAAGGAGTGCCAAACGTGGACCACGGGAAAACGCCATCACTCCAGCCGCGGAGTCCCGCGACGCCCGCGATCGTGCTCACCACCCAATTCGTGCCGGCCAGCCGCAGCTTGCGGATCGTGCAATTCAACTGGTCCGCCACGTAGAGATTGCCCACACCATCCAGTGTGATGCCGGAAGGTTCATCGAATCGCGCCGCCACCCGTACGCCATCGGCTTTGCCAGGGCTCAGGGGTGAACCGGCAATCGTTTTTACGACCCAATTGGTTCCAACCGGCCTGACTTCGCGGATGATGTGATTGAAAGAATCCGCAACGTACACGATTCCTTCCGGGTCCACCGCAATGCCCAGCGGACGGTTGAAACGGGCAATTTGATTCGTGCCATCGCCAAAGCCGTTAGTTCCCGCCAAACCCGCAACGGTGGTGACGACCCAATTCGTACCCATCGGGCTCACCTTACGGATCGTGTCGTTAAGAGTATCGGCGACAAAAAGATTGCCCACGCCATCCACCGCAATGCCCGTGGGTTCATTGAATCGCGCGGTGCCGTTCGTTCCATCGGAGGAACCGCTCCGCCCGGGAGTTCCCGCCAGGGTGTTGATGGTCCATCCCCCGTCGTCCGCGGATGCAGACATGCGCCGGATCGTGTGATTGAGAGCATCCGTCACAAAAAGATCGCCCGCCTTGTCCATCACCAATCCCACCGGCTGATTAAAACGCGCTTCGCTGTTGGTGCCATCGACGCTGCCGGATTTCGTTGCTGACCCCGCAATGGTGGACCAAACGTTGGTGAATCGATAGTGGTTGGTTTTCCCTCGATGCCAGTAATAGAGCGAGAAGTCGGGCTTGCTACCAACCGCCATGTTGGGCGGCGGTTTATTTTGGGAATGCAACTCAACTATGACGGCGAACAAAAACAGGTTTGTTAGGACCACGAGCAGTGGCTTCCTGAGGGAGAACCTGCAACAGCAGTTCTGGGACTCTGAGGGATTCAATTTACCGTGCCTTTCAGGGTCCAATAAACCACGGCCCGCGCCAAAGTCAATCTAATGGAAATTGAGGTAGTGCCCTAATTTGAATTGTTATCACTCCGGGAGAAATAGCGGTCGATGAAATAGGTAATTAAAAGAATGGTGAACAACATCCCGCGAAAAACATAGTCCCCCGAACTCCAATGGCATAATCCATTGATTACCAAGTGGCCCGCCTCGTGGAAGCGAAAGCTTTAGAAAAACCGCACATGCGATTAGTCCACATGACCAAATGAGAATGCGCCTCATAGTTCCTTTTTTTCTTGTCTGCCATAATGGAAGCGCGAACGGCGGTCACTGGCGAAACAACGGGCGGGATTGGAACGGGTAGTTCCCATGCTTATTAGCTTTTATCGCGCTGCCCTTGCAAATTTTGAAAATAAAATGGAGCGGGCGAAGGGAATCGAACCCTCGTGTGCAGCTTGGAAGGCTGCCGTTCTACCATTGAACTACGCCCGCCTCCGCGCTCTGCGCTTCGGCGCGGCAGGCCCGAATAATTTCGAACTGCCGGATTACCGACGCTGCAAATCATACCGCGCACACTTGCCTTGTCAATTCGCCAGCGAGAGAGTAGTGGCACGGGGGTTTCGCCCGTGCGATCACCTGAAGAAACGCACGAACAAGACGCCCGTGCCACTAAAAAGCCACGGCACTGGACGCAGACCGTGACGCCGCAGGATGCATCAGAATACGTCCTCATTCGGGCTGAAAGTTTTTCCTTCCAACTTCCAGAAATCGCGCTAAGGTCGTCGCAGAGGAGGAGGAAAGAAAGGAGCAGGGCAAATGAAGGAGAAAAGGCAGCCAATTGGGACCGCAACCGGCCTTGGAACTTGGATTTTGGAATTTGGAACTTCGTTTCTTCGCCCAATCACGCTGAATCACGGTCAATCACGCCTAATCACGGTGAATAAAGGGGGGTGGCCCCCCCAATCGTCCTCGTCCTTCGAAATCGCGGCAAGCCCACCGCCAGGACTTTTTACCCTTTTTTGCGGATTTTTGCGTCAAAAATTTTTCGACAAGAGGAGTTATGATGATGGGAATCGCAACACTGTCCTTTCGCCCACGCCGCACCCTGGCGTTGCTACCAACTTGAAATCAAAAGATTCCCACGATACCCTCAAGCCTCGCATGAACGCGCTTCTTCTCACCGGCGGCCGAATCGTTGATCCGGCCAATCGCCTCGATGCCCCGGCGGATTTGCTCATCGTGGATGGAAAAATTTCCGCTGTCGGCAAGGACGCCGCATCGAAAGCACCCGCGAACGCCGAACGCACGGACGTCAGCGGAATGATCGTCGCTCCCGGCTTGATTGATTTGCACGTGCACCTGCGCGAACCCGGCCAGACGGCCAAGGAAAACATCGCCAGCGGCACTGCGGCAGCGGCGCGCGGTGGATTCACCTCCCTCGTTTGCATGCCCAACACTTCGCCGGCCATCGATTCCGCCGGGACCGTCGCCTTGATTCGCGACCGCGCGGAGCAGCAGGGGGCAGTGAACGTTTTCGTCACCGGCGCCATCACCAAAAACATTGCGGGCGAAGAATTGGCGCCCATCGGCTCGCTCAAGCGCGCGGGCGTGGTGGCCATCACGGACGACGGCCATTGCGTGCAGAACAACGACCTCATGCGCCGCGCCTGCGAATACGCCAAAATGTTCGACCTGCCGGTCATGGACCATTGCCAGGATTACTCGCTGGTAACCGACGGCGTGATGCACGAAGGCTACTGGAGCACGGCGCTTGGTCTGCGCGGCTGGCCGGCGGCCGGCGAGGAGATGATCGTCGCGCGGAATATTTTGCTCGCGGAGCTGACCGGCGCGAAGATTCATTGCCAGCACCTCAGCGCGGCGGGCAGCGTGGCGCTGATCCGCGAGGCAAAAAAGCGCGGCGTGCCCATTTCCGGCGAAGCCTGCGCTCATCATTTTGTTCTGACCGATGCCGCCGTCGCCGGCAGCGAAAAATTCTGGGCCGGGGACGGGAAAGCCCTCTTAACGGGGAACGCGGAACGCGGAACGCGGAATCTTCCGGCCTGGCCGAGTTATGATGCCAACTTCAAAATGAACCCTCCGTTGCGCTCCGCTCGCGATCGCGAGGCGATTCTCGAAGGCCTCGCCGACGGCACGATTGAGATCTTGTGCAGCGACCACGCGCCGCATTGCGATTACGAAAAGGAAGTCGAGTTTGATTATGCGCCCTTCGGCATCACCGGCCTGGAAACCGAACTCGCGCTCTCCCTGATGCAGTTGTATCACGCCAAACGCATTTCGCTTTCGGACCTGATCGCGAAATACACCGTGGCGCCCGCGCGATTGTTGAATTTGAAAAAAGGCACTTTGGGAGTCGGCGCGGATGCCGATGTGACGGTCATCAGCCCGGACCGCGAATGGACATTTGAAGCCGGCAACTCCGCGAGCAAATCAAAAAACAGCCCCTTCTTTGGCTGGACCCTCAAGGGCAGGGCGGTTGCGACCATCGTGGCCGGAAAAATGGTTTGGTCCGAGCAAAACGAAATGGCTGTGGCATAGTATTCAATGACAAAAAAAGTCATCGGGCTTTTAATTCTTGGGCTTTTGATTGCCATCAGCTGTTCACGCGGGCCGATGCGCGAATACGTGGACTCCTCCACGCCGCTGAAAAATTCCCAGCCCATCGACTTGAGCAAGTCTCTCGCGCAGGCCAAAGCCGGGAACAAACTCGTGCTTTTGGATTTTACCGGCTCGGATTGGTGTGGGCCGTGCATGGAATTGCACGAGAACGTCCTTTCAAAACCGGAATTTCAGGCCTATGCGGAATCCAATCTCGTGTTTTTGACCGTCGATTTTCCGTCCAAATACCATTTGCCGGACGCCGTGAATGAGACCAATAATTTTCTCTCTGGAAAATTCAAGGTGGAAGGTTTTCCCACGCTCGTGGCGCTCAATAGCGATGGGAAAGAAGTCTGGCGGCAACTCGGCTGGATGGGCGGCAGCCCGAAGGGATTGATTTCGGAGCTGAACGACGCGAAATTAAAAACGAAATGATTTTCCACCGGCGTTGTCTGAATGGAAGAGCGGAAAGAGAACCAAATTTCCACTTTGAAACTTGACCGGCGGGCAATCGGCTTTAGCATCGGCGGAATTTGTATTTGAGATGAAAGCAGTTTTGGCTCTAGAAGACGGTTCAGTTTTTCACGGCAAAGGCTTTGGCGCGCGCGCCTCTGCCTCCGGCGAGGTTTGTTTCAACACCTCCATGACCGGCTACCAGGAAATTCTCACCGACCCCTCCTATAAAGGCCAGATCGTCACGATGACCTATCCGCTCATCGGCAATTACGGCGTCAATTTGCAGGACGTGGAATCCTGGCGCCCGCACGCCGCCGGTTTTGTCATTCGTGAACTGTCGCCCGTCGTCAGCAATTGGCGCGCGGACTTTTCGCTCGCCGATTACCTGGAAAAAAACGGCATTCCCGGCATCCAGGGAATTGACACCCGCGCCCTGACCAAAAAACTCCGCGTTCGCGGGGCGCTCAACGGATTTATTTCGACCGAAGACATTTCCGAGGCCGAAGCCATCCGCCGGGCCAGGGAATTTGTGTTCGTCGGCATCGATTACGTGAAAGAAGTCACGCATCGGGACCCATTTTTGTGGGATGAAAAGGACGAGCAAAGCGCCCGGTTCAATCTCGTGCAAGGCGCCACGAAAGGCGATGCGCGCAACGTCCGCGACCCGCTGCCCCCGGCGGATATGCCGATTGTCGCGTACGATTTCGGCATGAAATACAACATCCTGCGCCGCTTGCGGCAGCAGGGCTTTAAAGTGCAAGTCGTGCCCGCCACCACGCCCGCGGCGGAAGCGCTGAAATACAAACCGGCCGGGATTTTTCTTTCCAACGGCCCCGGAGATCCCTCCGCGCTGGATTACGCGGTGCAGGCGACGAGTGATCTCGTGAAGAGCGGCGTGCCGATCTTTGGAATTTGTCTCGGGCATCAAATTCTCGGTCAGGCATTTGGCGGGAAGACATTTAAATTGAAGTTCGGCCATCGCGGCGGCAATCAGCCCGTCAAGGACCTTGAAACCGGTCGCGTCGAAATCACGTCTCAAAATCATGGGTTTGCCGTCGATGCGAAATCCTTGCCGTCGGACGTGGCAGTCGATAGAATCAATCTCAACGATCAGACCGTTGAGGGCATGCGACATAAAACGAAGCCCATATTTTGCGTGCAATATCATCCCGAAGCCTCTCCGGGACCGCACGATTCCACTCCGCTGTTTGCGGAGTTCCGAACGATGCTCGAAAAAAGATCGTGAACGCAACGGATGAGCTCTTGGCGCCGCGCCGGAGCTGGTAATTGACGTTGACGTTTGTTGTTCAGATGTTTCCGTTTGACTTGGGTCGGGCGGTGACGATAATCAATTTACGTGACGTAACCTATGGCGAAACTTGTCGTCCTTAGCGCGGGATTCAACGGGCGCACCCACGAGTTGAATGTGGACACAACCACTATTGGTCGTGTGGAGGACAATACGTTTCAAATCACCGATCCTTCCGTCTCCAGCCATCATTGCGAAATTATTTTGCGGGGCGGTGAAGTCGTCATCAAGGACCTTGGTTCCACCAATGGCTCCTTCATCAACGGCGAGAAAATCTCCGAAAGCGTTTTGAAACCCGGCCAGACGCTGCGCCTCGGCCAAATCGAATTGCAACTGCTGACCGAAGGCATGCCGGTTCCGCCGCCCAGAGCGCCGGCTCCAGGCGGTTCCGCGCCCGCGCCCGCCCCCGCGCCGGCAAAAAAACTGAGGGAATCCACCATGGCCGTGCCTCGAGGCGTCAATCTGAACGAATTGTCCGGGACAGGCGCAGGATTCGATACCGCCACAAAAGGTTTTTCCAAAAAGGGAAACAAGGCCAATAAGATGTTTCTCATCGGCACGATCGTCGCCCTCGCCATCATTGGATTGGTGGCGCTGGTCGTGATCTTCTCGGTCAAGCACTAACCACGGAGCCGACTTCCCGCTGCCATCGCTGTTTTTGGCAATCAGCCTACCCCTTCAGCCACTTCGCCACATCGACAGCCGCATAGGTGATAATAATATCCGCCCCCGCCCGCCGCATTGCCAGCAGGCTTTCCAATGTCACTGCGCGTTCATCAATCCATCCATTCGCCGCGGCGGCTTTGATCATCGCGTGCTCCGCGCTCACGGCATAGGCCGCGGTGGGATAACCAAACTCTGCCTTCACGCGCTGCAAAATATCCAGGTACGCCAGCGCCGGTTTCACCATCACGATGTCCGCGCCCTCCTGAATGTCGAGCGCCACCTCGCGCAAGGCCTCCGCCGCATTGCCCGCGTCCATTTGATAACTGCGGCGATCGCCGAATTTCGGCGTCGACTCCGCCGCCTCGCGAAACGGTCCATAAAACGCCGATGCAAATTTCGCCGCGTACGACATGATCGGGGTGTCCGTAAAACCATCCTTGTCCAACTGCTCGCGAATTGCCCGCACGCGCCCGTCCATCATGTCGCTTGGCGCGATCATGTCCGCGCCGGCCTCCGCGTGGCTGGCTGCGGCGCGCGCGAGCAATTTCAGCGTGGGGTCATTCAAAATTTTCGCGCCGGTCTTCGATTGCTGCACAATCCCGCAATGACCGTGCTCCATGTATTCGCAAAGGCATACATCCGTGATGACGAGCAACTCCGGCAATTCCTTTTTCAACAACCGCACGGCCTGTTGCACAATGCCGTTCGCCGCGTAAGCTCCGGAAGCCCTGGCATCTTTTTTGTCCGGAATCCCAAAAAGCAAAACCGCGGGCACTCCCGCGCGATGCGCCTGCGTCGCTTCCCGGAGCATTTCATCCGGTGAAAGTTGGAATACACCCGGCATCGCCTGGATTGGCCGGCGGATTTTGCGCCCGCTGCGGACGAACAACGGCAGCACGAGTTGGCCGGCGTCCAGGAGGGTTTCATTGACCAGCCGTCGCATCGCGGCGGATTGGCGCAATCGCCGGGGACGGTAAGCGGGAAATTGTCCAACAAAGTTCATAGGGACATGCTAATTCAAAATTAAAAATTCAAAATTAAAAATTGCACCGCTTTAGCCGGAACGATGCAGTTGATTTTAAGGGTAGGGCAGCCGCCTCGGCTGCCGTTCGGCCCGCCTCGGGCCGAACAAAAAGGCGTGCGGAGGCACTAAACGGTGAGTCAATTTCGTGCGCTATTGTGAGCTGCGAGGCGCGGCTCACAGCAGCCGGGGGCGGGCGCGCCCCCTTTTTAACTGCATGGTTCCGGTTTAAAGGCCCGTCCGTTATCGCATTTGGAAAGGCGGCGGCGGGCCCTAAGCATTACCCACAAGTGTCGAAGGATCGCAGGAGTGTGTTTTTCCAGAATTCGTTTTATAAGGGTCGCCAAAATCAGCTTTCGAACGACCCAACTCCTGCATGCGTTCGATGAAATGGGGAAGCGCGCCCGCCCCGGGCGCAGTGAACCGCGCCCTCGCGGTTCACTCTTGTGCTCCGTAAATCCTGACGGCTCCGATTTCTTCGATTCCCATGCCAATTTTCACGCCCTAAACATGTGGGTAATGCTTAGGGCGGGCCGCCACACTCCAAAACCGGGTGGAAAGTCTTTCGTTCATCGACTCGTGATAGCGTCTTGCAGTGGCCTTCCGCCGCTTTTCCGACGCGCCACGCCGCCTTTTCACGTCCAATCCGCACGCCTTCCAAATCATTGCCTATTTCCACTTCGAATTCTAAACTCTCCGCATGGCGATTGCGCGGCGAGCGATGATTCTGGTGGCAGTGCTGGCACTGTTCGGCATCGGCGTCTATCTTGGCTCAAAAATCCCGCGCTTCTTCAGCGGCCCGGGCGCGCACCGCGCCTATGATACGCCCGTGCTCCTTCAGCAAGTCCAATCACTCTCCGAATTGGTCACCGTCAAATACGTCCTGCAAAAAGTTGAAGTGTGGGAGGATCCGCCGCCCGCCATCCTGAGCCTTTTTGCCGGTGACAACCGCATTCTGCTCCTCGCCCAGGGAACGGTGAAAGCCGGGATTGATTTGAGCCGGATTAAGGCCGAGGACATCCGGGTCCGCGGCAGAACCGTCACGATCCGACTGCCACACGCCTCCATTACGGATTGTTATTTGAACGAAAACGAAACCAAGGTCATCGAACGCACCACGGGTTTCCTGCGCTCCTACGACAAGGATCTCGAACAGAAGGTCCGCAAGATGGTCCTGGACGATATGCGTGCCGACGCCCTGCGCGGCGGCATCCGCGCCGAAGCCGACGACCGCGCCCGCCGTCAATTGGCCAATCTCTTTACCATGACGGGCTTCGAAAAGGTGGAATTCATCCTGAGCGGTCCCGGTCCGGGCCTGGGAACCGAACCCACGCGTATAGAAATTGATCTCACCAACCGATTTTTGGACACAACACTGCCTCAAAATCATTCAGTTCCCTGAAATGAAATTCGACGCACGGGGAAGATGGCCAGGGGTCAGGCCTTGCTTTCCGGCTTCAGAAAGATGATTTGCACCGGAGTTTCCTTGCCGGAATCTTCCGGATGGATGCGGATGGGCAGGCGGCGTTTGGGCAAGCTGGGCTGGAAGCTGCGCGTGCGCATCTGCATCATGTAAAGCGCCGGCTTGGGCGGGCACTTGTCCATTTCTGCGTGTGCGTCGGCCTCCGTTATCAGTTTCATCATTTTGATCTTCGTCGCCATAAGCTCGTCCTGAAATACTGTTCGCAGTTCACGTGCCATAAGGAACGCACTCAATGCCGCAATCGTTAGCGAGATTTCTTCCGAGGAAATCCCACTTGGCACGCCAAATGACTTCTGATTAGCTTGCCGCGTTTGATGACACGACTGCCCATCATTGTTGCGGCCGCGGCATTTTTTCTTGCCACCTGTTTCACTCTTCGCGCCCAACAGGACACGAATTCCACGATTGAAATCAGAAGTCTCCAGGATGGGCAAGCCAGCGCTGTCATTGATCTGCGACATCACACTGCCGCCGGCACCAACGGCGTTTTCATCGATTACAACGGCTCGGTTCTCACGGCGGATTCTGTTTTCGTGGATAACGATTCCGGTGAAGCCATCGCGGACGGCCACGTCCGCATTCAGCAGGGGGACCAGATCTACGTCGGCGACCACATGCGTTACAACTTCAAGACGCACCAGTTGATCTCCGACAAATTTCGCTCCGGCAAACCGCCGTTTTTCATGGAAGGCGAGGGGCTTCATGGCAACGTGGTTTCCAATAAAATGGAGATGGGCACTTACACCGCCACAAACGGCCTCATTACCAGCGACGACATTTCCCACCCGGCCATCAAAATCCGCGCCAGCCGCATACGCATCACTCCGAACGAAAAAGTCGAGGCCTGGGACGCCGTGGTCTATGCGGACGGGGTCCCGGTTTTTTATTTTCCTTACTACTCGCGGAATCTCGGCCCTCACGCCAACAACTTCAATTTCGTTCCCGGCTATCGCAGCACTTTTGGCCCGTTCATACTCGGCGAGTACACCTGGTGGCTGAACGATGAATTGAACGGAAAATTCCACCTCGACTACCGCGAACGCCGCGGCCCGGGTGTGGGGCCCGATTTTAATTACAATCTCGGGCGCTGGGGCGCCGGCACGCTGCGCTATTATTATACACATGATGACGACGCGAGCACCAATGTCATCAATGCTCCTGTCTACGAGAACCGCCAGCGCGTCTACTTCACCTACCTGGCGCATCCCTACACCAACGTGGAAGTCCGCGCCATGGCCCGTTACCAAAGCGATGCCGGCGTCGTGCGCGATTTCTTCGAAGGCGAATACCGCGAGAACCCGCAGCCAAACACGTTCGTCGAAGCCGACAAACTCTCGCGCAACTTCAGCATCGACGTCCTTACGCAGCCGCGCGTCGATGATTTCCTGGAAACCGTCGAGCGCCTGCCCGATGTCCGCGTCACCGGTTTCCAGCAACAAATCCTGAACCTCCCGTTCTACTACAACAGCGAAAGCTCCGTCGGCTACTATCGCCGCCTGTTCGCCGAAACCAATGGCTTCATGACTGACTCGAACAATTTCGAAGCCGCGCGCGCCGACACTTATCACCAGATCACCCTGCCCGAAACACTGTTTGGCTGGCTCAATATCGCCCCGCGTGTCGGCGGCCGCTTCACCTATTACAGCGAAGCCAGCGGCCCCGGCGCCACGACCGATGAAGAGACCCGCGGCGTCTTCAATACCGGCGCCGAGGTTTCCTTCAAGGCATCGCAAGTGTGGCCAAATATAAAAAACGCCCTCTTCGATGTGGACGGCATTCGGCACATCATCGAGCCCTCCGTGAATTACGTTTACGTCCCGCGCCCGAACGTTGAGCCGCCGCAATTGCCGCAATTCGATTACGAATTGCCCAGCCTGCGCATGCTGCCGATTGAATTTCCCGAATACAATTCCATCGATTCCATCGACAGCGAGAACGTCCTGCGGTTCGGCCTGCGAAATCGCCTCCAGACGAAACGCAACGGCCAGGTGGAAGACCTGCTTGATTGGCAGCTCTACGCCGACTGGCGCTTGAAACCCAACGATAACCAGCGCACCTACGGCGATTTGTATTCCGATCTTTCATTCCTCCCGCGGTCCTGGATCCGTTTGGATTCCCAGACGCGTTTGGATTTGAACACTGGCAATTGGCGTATGCTTTTGCACACGCTGACTCTCCAACCCAGTGATGTCTGGAGCTGGACCCTCGGGCATTTTTATCTGCGCGATGATTTCAGCAGCTCGCCCACCGCGCTCGGAGAGGGCGACAATGTTTTCACAAGCGCCCTGTTCTTCCGCCTCAACGAAAATTGGAGCACGCGCCTTTTGCATCATTACGACATCCGCACCGGACGATTGCAGGAGCAGTACTACAGCCTCTATCGCGACATGCGGAGCTGGACCTGCGCGCTCACCGGCGGCGTCCGCGACAACGGCCAGGGCCCGAAAGATTACACGCTCGTCTTCACCTTCTCCTTCAAAGCCAAACCCAAATACGACGTCGGTGTCGACAGCGTGCGACCCTATTCGATGCTCGGCCTCGGCGAATAATTTTCTCACCCGTGGCAGCCGACGAGAGGAGGTTCTAAATGAATAGTTCGGGCACAACACCCCATGGAACCGCATGTTTCACGATGCGACGGTGCTCACGAAAGGAATGCCTATGTTAAATCTCAAAAAAATAGTTCTGGTGGGCGGTATGAGCGCAGTCGTCGCTCTGACCGGTTGTGAAGCGCTGAGCAATCATAATGCGGAAAGCGATCGGACAGCCGGACGGGCGCTGGATGACAAAACGATTACCGAAACGGTGCAGCACGATCTCAATCGTGAGCCGGTTTACAAATTCAATGGAGTCGACGTGAAGACGTTTGATGGCATCGTGCAACTGAGCGGCTTCGTCGACACGCGGGATCAGAAGCAACGGGCTGGAGATATTGCCAAACAGGTGCAGGGCGTCGCGCAAGTCGTGAACAACATCACCCTCAAGCCCAATGGCGATAACGACCTTACTCCGACCGGCCATCCGGCCAATTACAACAGCAATAACAACCACTGAAGTGCGTCGGTGTCGGGACGCGGATCCTCAAGCGGTTTTATCAATGCAGTCTGGGCGCGCGCCCAGGCTGTGTTGAAAAAGGGAGCACAGGGAGAAATTTCAAAACAAGGAGAACGTATGAAAAAATTGTTTCTGGGGCTGGGCCTCGTGGCCCTGCTTGCCGGCTGTGCTTCGCACCAAAACGGCATGGGCGGCACGGGCGAGTCTTACAATCAGTCCCAAACGGACGAGTATAATAACAACAATAACTCGAGCGATCAGTTCAATAACAATGCGACTCAAGGGACGGGCACCTCGACCGCCACGAATAACGTCACCTCTCGATAAACGCTTCGACCCTAAGGTTTAGATAGCTTATATCGACGTTTTGATCCCGGATCATGCGTCGATTCTTTTGCCTCAGACCGCGGGGGTGGAATGCATCCGTCCTGGTGAATTTAATGCCCAGACCTACCACTAAGGTGGCAGATGAAACACCTGGATTCATAAAATAGTTTGTCAGTGCGGTCCGGGCGCGAGGCCTGGCTGCATTGAAAAAATAAATTCCAAAAACGAGAGAAGAAGTATGAAAAAGTTGTTTCTGGGTCTGAGTTTGATGGCTTTGCTGGCCGGCTGTGCTTCGCAGCAAAGCGAAAACGGAATGGGCGGCTCTGGTGATTCCTACAGCAGCGCCAAAACCAGCGGGCAGAACGCGGATTATCAGTCTGACAACCACCCGGCGAAGGCCGCGAGTGCGGCTGCCGCAACCAACGGCGGCGCTCCCTGATAAATATTTCGCTCCGGCGGCTCTTCAATCATCCCGCCGAATTCAATACCGACAACTACCACTAAAGTGGCAGATGAAAGACGCCGGTTCGTAACGTAATCTACCTGTGCAGTCTGGACGCAAACTCAGCCTGCATCGAGAAGGCAACCCCGAGGACAAATAAATAAACAGTGAAAGGACGCATGAAAAAGTTATTACTGGCCCTCGGCGTCGTTGCCTTACTCGCCGGTTGCTGTTGCTCTTCCGGAGGCGGAATGGGCGGCACCGCGGACGAATACGGGTATCACAACGGGACGGTCGAGTACACCACTTGGGACTCGAACGGTCACTTCAACAACAACGCCACTCACGGAACCGGCACTGCCACTGCCAGAAACAGTGGGATTGTCTACGGAGATTAACTACATTTCACCGTGACGGTTTAACCTCGGCGCTTTGATCTTCATCATCGCGCCGATTTTCTTTGCCTGACCTCGCCCCACAAAATCCATTGACTGGAACCTGGATTAAAGTTCTGATTTCCCCCGCCTATGAAAATCCTCCTTTGGTCCTTTCTTGTCACTCTGATTGTATCGACAGCATTCGCCCAGATGACCACCAACACGTCCTCCGCCTCCGACTCCGCCAACACTCCCTTCCCGCTCTGGACCGGCGATGCTCCCGGCGCGCTGGGCCACGCGGACAAGGACATTCCCACCCTCACGCCATTTTTCCCCGAACCCGGCACTGCCAACGGCGCCGCCATGGTCATTTGCCCCGGCGGCGGATACTCCCGGCTCGCGCCGCATGAAGGAGAAGGCTACGCGCACTGGCTCACGGGCCAGGGCATCACGTGTTTCGTCCTCAAATACCGCCTCGGCGCCGACGGCTATCGCTATCCCGTGGAATTGGAAGATGGCGCCCGCGCCATCCGCCTCGTGCGCGCCCGCGCTGCCGAATGGAACCTCGACCCGCATCGCGTCGGCATCATCGGTTCCTCGGCGGGCGGCCACGTTGCTTCCATGGTCATGACCCATCTCGCCGCCGGTGATCCCAACGCGCAGGATCCCGTCGAACGCCAAAGCACGCGACCGGATATCGCCATCCTTTGTTACCCGGTCATCAGCATGGGCAAATTCGCGCATCAAGGCTCCAAACATAATTTGATCGGCACCAACCCGCCGCCTGCGCTCGTGGAGGAAACCTCCTCCGAACTGCACGTTACCAAAGACAGCCCGCCGTGTTTCATCTGGAGCACGGATGAAGACAGGACCGTGTCGGTGGAAAACACCCTGATGTTTGCCGACGCCTGCCGCAAAGCCGGCGTGCCATTCGAATTGCACGTCTACCAGCGCGGCCCCCACGGCCAGGGCCTCGGCACCCATGACCTGAAAGCAGACCCGTCCAAATGGCTCCCCTGGGTCGCCGAGTGCAATCGGTGGCTGAAGGAACAAGGCTTTATAAAATAGATGTGCTCGGATTAAGCCTCGATGAACGAGTTTATTGGCCGGGGTGAGGGCGGGGGTAAATGTTATCGCTTTATCGTTTTAACGCTTCAAAGACAACCACGCGAATTCTACTCCAAAATTGTAATTGCCTCCCCCGCGCCTTTGGCCTAGCTGTTAAGCAGCAAAAAGAAAGGTGAATTATGACCGCACTTGGACTTGGTATGATAATTCTGCTCGGCGCAATCGTCGTTTTATTTTTCGTCGTGATGTTTGTCGTCAGCGCCTACAACCGGCTCGTCTCGCTGCGCAACCGTTACAAAAACGCCTACGCGCAAATTGATGTGCAGCTCAAACGCCGCTACGACCTCATCCCCAATCTCGTCGAGACCGCCAAAGGCTACATCAAGCACGAACGCGAAACGCTTGAGAACGTCACCAAAGCGCGCAACATCGCCTACGCCGCCGCGCAAACCGCCGCTGCCAATCCCGGCGATGCCAGCGCCATGAAAAACCTGGGCTCCGCCGAAACCGGCCTCGCCGGCACGCTCAGCCGCCTTATGGTCGTCTCCGAACAATACCCCGACCTCAAAGCGAACGAGAACATGATGCAGCTCACCGAGGAATTGACCTCCACGGAAAACAAAATCTCCTTCGCGCGCCAGGCTTACAATGATTCCGTCATGACCTACAACACGCAGCGCGAAGTGTTTCCGACCAACTTCATCGCGAACACCTTTAACTTTGGTCCCGCCGAATCATTCGTGATTGATAAGCCGGAAGAGAAGGAAGCGCCGAAGGTGCAATTCTAATTCCGAAATTCGCGCGGTTCGAAATCCACAATGGACTTCTTCGAACGACAGGAAAAGTCACGCCGCAACACCAAGTTCCTGGTTGTCTACTTCGTTGCCGGCGTCGCGATGATGATCCTGACGATTTATCTCGTCGCCTCGGTTGTTTTCAACGTGGCCGGCTCCCGTCATCGCCACCATTATTATGGTTACGATTACGACTCGCAGGTGCAGATGAATCAGGTTCCGCTTTGGAATCCAAAATTGTTTTGCGGCGTCGCCATCGGAACTCTCGCCGTGATCGGCATTGGCAGCCTTTTCAAAACGATGGAACTGGCCCAGGGCGGCAGCGCCGTTTCCTCCATGATGGGCGGCCGCCTCATCAATCCCAACACCACCAACCTCGACGAGCGCAAGCTGATGAACATCGTCGAGGAAATGGCCCTCGCCTCCGGCGTGCCCGTGCCGCAGGTCTACGTCATGGACGGCGAGGAAGGGATCAACGCCTTCGCCGCCGGCCACACCACCAGCGACGCCACCGTCACGGTCACGCGCGGCTGCATGAAACTCCTCACGCGTGATGAATTGCAGGGCGTCATCGCGCACGAATTCAGCCACATTCTCAATGGTGACATGCGGCTGAATCTCCGGTTGCTGGGAATCATCTTTGGAATTCTCTGCCTCGCCGTCATTGGCCGCGTTCTGTTGTACGCGCGCGGCGGCAGCCGCGATCGGAATGCTTTGCCGCTATTCGGAGTCGTGTTGTTGATCCTCGGTTATGTCGGCGTCTTCTTCGGTCGACTGATTCAAGCCGCGGTGAGCCGCCAGCGCGAATTTCTCGCGGACGCCTCCGCCGTGCAATTCACCCGCAACCCGCTCGGCATCACCAGCGCCCTGAAAAAAATCGGCGGGCTCGGCGAGTCCGGCTCGCGCATCCGCCACGCGCATGCGGAAGAAATCTCGCACATGTTTTTCGGCAACGGCCTCAGCGCGCCGCTCTTCACCCTGCTCGCCACTCATCCGCCGCTCGTGGACCGCATCCGCGCCATCGATCCCAGCTTCGATGGAAAATTCCCTCCCGTAAAATATCCCTCGGAAGAAGAAATTCCCGAACGCATCGGCAGAACCGCAGCTCCTCCACGTTTTCCCGGCATCCCTCCCATCGTGCCCGCCGCCGTTGCCCTCGGTGCCGTCATGCCGAACCTCGGCACGCCCAATACGGCGCATCTGCATTACGCCGTCGAGTTGCGCAATTCATATCCGCCCGCGTTGCAAACTGCCGCGCGCGATGCCATGGGCGCCACTGCTCTCATCTACGGCTTGCTCATGTCCACCGATTCCGCGATGCGCGCCCAACAACTCGACTTGCTCGCGCAAAATACGTCCGCTGCCGTGCGCCAGGAAACTGAGCGCTTGCTGCCGCAAATTGATCCCGTGGCCACGAATGCGAAATTGCCACTCGTCGATCTCGCACTGCCCGGCCTGCGCCAGCTTTCGCCTGCGCAATATCAGCAGTTCAGCAAAGCAACCCAGGCGCTCATCGAAGCCGACGGCCAGATTGATTTGTTCGAATACGTTCTCCAAAAAATTGTCCTCCGCCACCTGGACACGCAATTCAACGGCGCGCGCAAAACTGTCACTCAATATTACGCGCTCACACCGCTCGCCACGGATGTTTCCATCCTGCTCTCCGCGCTCGCGCACGCCGGCTCGAACGACCCGGCGCAGTGCCAGTCTGCGTTCCAGCAGGGTGCGCAAAGCTTGAGTTCCCTGATGCCGACCCCGCTGCGTTACGTGTCTTCCGACCAATGCAATTTGCCGCAGGTGGACACGGCCCTGGCGCGACTCAATCAGGCCGCGCCGCAAATTAAAAAGAACGTGCTCAACGCCTGCGCGCTCGTAGTCGCAGCCGATGGAGTCATCGAAGAAATGGAAGCCGAACTCCTCCGTGCCATCGCCGACGCCCTGGACTGCCCCATGCCCCCATTCCTGCAATCCGCCGAACCCGCCGCGGCTGCAGCGACTCCGAACGCTGGCTAGAGTCCTTGAATACTGAAACTCCCACAGCGCCCCCAAAAGATTCTCCTTCTCCCCGGGGGAGAGTGCCGGGGTGGGCCGCCAAAAACCTCACTGTTTCCGCGCCCCTTGCGGCATCCCGTCAACCGCATCAGCCCCGCCTTTTTTCGGCGGCAACGGCGACAATTCCCGGAAAGGCAGAAACTGTCGATTGTCCGCCAGAAATTCCTCAAAGCGCGCGTTCTGTTCCGGGTTCAACACCGCCGCAATGTTCGTGCGGGTCTCCAGCACGATCGCGTTGAACTTCGGCTGATACTCCTCGCGAATCGCCCGCGTCCGGTCCCGCGAATCCTTCAAAATCTGATGAATCTGTTCGCGCTGCTGCTCGCTCAAATGCAGCCGGCGGTTGAGGCTCAATTCAATGTTCTGCTCCACCCGCGTTCGCGCCTTCTCCGGATGCGCCATCGTGTAATCCACGATTCCGCGCACAAAAATGCGCGTGACCACCACGCCACCGGAAAAACCCGCGAGGAACACGAGCGCCAGCAATCCGATGACCTTGAACATTTTCATGTCACTTAGTTTTCCGCGAGGTACTGTTGATACGAAAGCTGCGTCGCGCTGTCCGTGAGGCTGGGGCCCGACGAGACGTATTCTCCGAGCAGGCACAAAAGAATCACCGCGGCTGCCGCCGCCGCCAGCCGCGGAAACCACAGGTTCAACACGTCGGAAACCGAAAGGTCCGCGCGCGCCGGGTTGCGGCTGATCTGCTGCATCACGAGCTGTTCAAATCCCTCCGCCGGCGCCGGCGGATTTTCGCGGCGGGCTTCGTCAAACAATTGGTTCAATTTCTTGTCGTTCATTTTTTCTCCAGTCCTTCCAAAGCTTTTCGCAATCGTCCCCGCGCGCGCAACGCCCGCACGCGCACCGTCACCGGAGTCCAGCCGGTCAGCGCGCTGATTTCCTTCACGCTGCGGTCTTCGATCTCCAGCAACGTCAGCACGAGCTGATCTTCCGGCGAAAGCTGCCGCATCGCCGCCGCCAGGATTTCCCGCGCCTGGCTCGCCTCGAGGTCGCTTTGCCTGTCATCGTTGTGCAGCCAATCCAGCGCGTCCTCGCCCAGTTCGGGAAAACCGATTTCATGCTGGCTGCGTTTTTGTTTCCGCAAATGGTCCAGCGCCGCGTGCACTGCAATTTTGCTCAACCAATGTTGAAACGGCGCCCGTCCATCAAATTGCTCCAGCGAACGCCACGCCTTGAGGAACGTCTCCTGCGCCAGATCCTCCAGCCGGTGATGATCGCGTTCGTAGCGGTATAAAATCGCGAAGACATGGGACTGGTGACGGCGAACAAGCTCTTCGAATTCTTCCTGCGCGCCGTTCCGGATCCGCTGCAACAGTTCGGCATCGTCGCTCACGGGACGTTCATGTTCCAATCCACGCTTCAGCTTGTCGGCGTGGCGTTCTCCAAAGCAAGCCAAAGGTTGAAGTGCAACAGATGTCATTTATCCGAATGTTTTGAGCCTGCCCGCTCCAACGCGTGCCCGACCAATTCATCAATGCCCTCCTGCATGTGCGCCAGTTTCGCCCGCTGATCCGGCGTCAGAATGGGACTGATTTTTTCGTATAACCGAAGCCGTTCCACCGCCAAATCTGATTCCACCGCCGATACCCTGGCCGCCGCGGCCCGCACGGAGGCATCCGTCGCCCCCGGTCTCTGGATTTCCGCCCGCAACCCCGCCTGCGCCTCGTGCATCCGCTTCATCACCACCAAAAGGATTCCCCGCTCGGACTGCAACTGCGCCTTGATCTGCGCAACCTGGTTGTCCGTCAGGTTTAGTTCTTCCTTCACCCGCTCGCGCCATTTTCCCCGCGTAGAGCCATCCGCCGAAGCCGATTGCGCCGCCCGGGCATTCCAGACAAGCATGCCGCTCATCGCGACCGCGAGGGCTGTCGAGAGCAGGGCATATTTCAAAGCCTTCATACTAATGTTCTATACGGAAATACCGGCCAAATTGTTACGTTCCGCTTGACCCTGGGAGCACGTTTTGCAATGGTGCATTCCACTCTTATGCCTACTGCCACTGAGTCACCCCTCTCAAGTGTTAAGAAAAAATCGCTGTTCGAACTACCCGACGGAAGAACCGTCACTTTCACGTTTTTCCTGGTCTCCTCGCTGTTCCTCATCTGGGGATTTTGCAATGGGATGATCGACACGATGGACAAACATTTTCAGGACCAGCTTAACCTCTCCAAGGCGCAGTCGGCCTGGGTGCAATTTGCGCATTACATGGGTTACGCGATCATGGCGTTGCCCGCCGGGTTGCTGACGCGCAAACTTGGCTATAAAGGCGGCATCGTTTTCGGCCTCCTGCTCGTTGCCCTCGGCGGCCTTTGGTTCATGCCGGCCACAAAAATTGCCGCGTTCTGGGCGTTCCTGATGGGCGTGTGCATGATTGCCATGGGATTGACCGTTTTGGAAACGGTGGCCAACCCTTACACGACTGTGCTGGGGCCCAAGGAATACGGCGCCACCCGCATCAACCTCGCGCAGTCATTCAACGGCGTCGGCTGGATTTTTGGACCCATTGTTGGCGCGGCCTATTTCTATTCTGAGGGCGGCGTGCAGAAAGCCCAGGGACAGCTTTTCATTCCCTACCTCGGTGTCGCCATCATCGTGCTCATCATCGCCGCGATGTTCGTCAAGGCGCCCGTGCCCGACGTCAAAGTGGAAGACGAATATCACACAGACGACAAAAGCGCCGCCACCGCGGTCCCCGTTGCGAAGGAACACAATCGCGCGCTCATCGTCGCGATGATGTTCCTGAACGTGGCTGCGGTCGGTTTGTCGGTCTATTTGATCCTCCACACGATTTTGCCGAGCCTGAATATCGTCAGTGAGCATGTGGTCGCCACACGCTACGCGGTGGTGATCGGGTTGGCTGTGCTGGCGACGCTGCCGTTCCTGTTGCTGGGTGTCAGGAAGGTGACCGCCCACAGCATCTGGGCACACCCGCATTTTTCTGGCGCCACGTTGGCGCAATTTGTCTATGTCGCCGCGCAAGCCGGGATTTTCAGCTTCTTCATCAACAGCATGACCGTGGATAAAAGCAACGGCTACTCGATGGTGCCTCCGTTGCCGGCATCATGGAGCTCGGGCGTTCTTCAGCGATGGAACTGGATTGAAACGCGCACGGCTTTCGCGCCAAGCGACATCAAGGATGTCCCCAAACTCATAGAGTGGTTGAAAGCCAAAGCGGACCCTGTATCAACATTTGTGAGCAGCCAGCTTTCCCCGGCCACGCTTGCTTTGGTGAATGGCTATCAGCCCGTACCGGAACTGGTGCAAAAGCAGGTTGTTCAAGACCTCAACCAAATGATTCGCCAGGAGATCAATAACAAACCGGGCCGCGCCGACAACAAACCGCCTCTCTACGATGCCCAGCGGTTCGCCGGCGTGAAGTTGAGCTCCAAAACCCAAGCCCTGGTTTCACAAACCGATCGAAACGATCACGCCACGCTGCAAATGAATCGTTATCTTCTGCAGGACGCTTTGCCTGGATCGCTCCCTTATAAAGACGACGTCCTGGCCATCAGTGATAAAGGTGCGGGCAATTTGTCTTCCATCGCCTTTGTTTGTTTCCTGCTGGGCCGCGTTTCCGGCGCGTGGTTTCTCAAAAAATCGCCCGCCCACAAAATCCTCGGCCTTTACGCCTTCGTTAACGTCGGCGTTTGCGCGCTCATCATCGCGCAACTGGGATGGCTTTCCGTGCTCTGCGTCTTTCTCAGCTATTTCTTCATGTCCATCATGTATCCGACCATTTTTGCCATCGGAATTCACGGCCTGGGTTCGCAATCCAAAAAGAAAGCCGCTGCATTTATCGTAATGGCCATCACCGGCGGCGCATTGATGCCCAAATTCATGGGCTACCTCGGCGACGTCATTAATATGTCCGCCGCGTTTTGGATGCCGCTGGGTTGTTTCATCCTGATCGGACTCTATGCGTTCTGCTGGCCGATGCTCAGCCAATCCGAAGGCGTAGTGGGAATGAAATCCAGTGGCGGCCATTGATCTTGTCTGCACACCCCCCCCCAAAGAAAGGGCGGCTTCCGTAAGCCGTCCTTTTCTTTTCCAAACTGACTTATTGGATGTTCAGCGTGCGATGTTCCCCCCCCTGGGTCGCAGACGAGTCTCGCACAAACAAAAAAGGACGGCCCCATGGCCGTCCTTTGAACTCAGACGCGATACAAATTAATTTTGGGCGCCGCCGCCGCCATTTCCGCCAGCGCCGCCGCCACCACCGCCGTTTCTACGGCCGCCGCGGGGCATCGCTTCGAACTTCGTGTACTGATCCGGCGTGAGGATGTCTTTCATCTTCTTATTGAAGTCTTCGCGAGCCGCCTGCATTTTCGACCGGCGATCATCCTGTTCGGCATTGCGGGCATCCGCCATTGCCTTGTTCAAATCATCCAGAGCTGATTTGACCTTCGGCTTTTGGTCATCGGTCAACGTCACAGCCTTGTCAATCGATTCCAGCGTCGGCCCGCCACGACGAGCGCGAGGCGTGGCCTGTGCGGGAGGCGTATTCGTTGCATCCTGCGCATGGACCGCCGGGCATACCGTCAGCACGCCCGCAGCCGCGATAACAGCCATTATGGTTCTATTGATTTTCATGAACTCCAATCTATCGATTACGTTAGTTGTTGTGTTTACCCGTCTTAATTCAGCTTATCTACTAAGACGGCCAATCTCCTCCAGGGTTACATTCATTTATTGAATCCTTTTCGCTGCCGGGGTGTTACCGGTGGCAAAACGTGCCGCATTGGTCGATTTACGGGCTCAAAATCCCAAACTGATCATTCGTATTCGTCATCCCCGCGCCGACCGCCCCGATATCATTCCCATTCCCGCCATGCCCCGCATCAATCAACGGGCTCCCTGGCGCCGGCGTATACCGCGCGCGATACATCTGCAACACCTCCCGCACCGTCGTCGTGCGCGTCCACATGGCTGTGTCATCAATGCCCACATTGTTCACCGCGTTGGAATAACCCGGATTCACCTGCGCGTTCAGCGTGCCGATGTCCGTCGCCGGATGCGAATTATCGGAATAATTCTTGATGCCGCCCGACCGCGGATTGAAAAACGCATTGTGTCCCACCGTCGTCAACGTGCCATCCACTTCCACCGCCCAGGGAGAATCGTTGTTCAGGAAAACGCACGACTCGACGTCCGCCGTCGCGTTGGAATCCACCAGCAACACGCTCGGCCCCGCCGTTTCCTTGAAACCATCCAGCGT
>Ga0335085_10004569_pt1 | contig 22845 bp, 21 predicted proteins | sample Lox_Sample_45_FD_206712 | JGI IMG/M metagenome (GOLD analysis project Ga0335085, IMG submission 206712) | Soil microbial communities from Loxahatchee National Wildlife Refuge, Florida, United States - Lox_Sample_4.5 | ecosystem: Environmental > Terrestrial > Soil > Wetlands | place: USA...
GCCCTCCTCCTCGCCGAGAATCCGCGCGGCGAGCACGCCGAGCTGATCGAGGTCGAGCACGTCGCTGCCGCGCGCGGCGAGGTCGTCGCCGGCGGCGCGCGCGAGCGCGTACGCGCGGTCGGCGGGGACGCCGACCGCCATCAGCGCGCGTGCCATCAGCCCGCGCGAGTACGGGAGGCCGTGCTCGCCGCCGAGCGGCAGCGGCATCACGCGGCGGGGCTGGCTCACGGCGCCGCCACCCCCTCCGCGACGAGCGCGGGGAGGAGCTCGTCGAGCTCCTCCGAGACGACGTCGTTCGCGGCGAGCACGAGCTCCGCGCCGCGCGCGAGCGCGTGCTCGGCGACGACGTCGATCGCCGCCGCCTTCAGCTCGACGACGTAGACGTCGGCGTCGATCCCGGCGAGCTCCGCCCGGAGCGCGTCGCGGCGGGCGAGGTTGCGCGAGACGTGGACGACCTCCGCGTCGAGATGGTCGGTCGGCGCAGGCCCCGTCGTGAAGACGGCGGCGCGGCGGCCGCGGAGCGGCCAGGCCGGCCGCAGACGCAGCTCGGCCCGCACGACGGTGACGTCCTTCAGCGCGCGCACGGCCGTCGTGTCGGTGCCGCCGGTGTCGACGACGAGGTCGGAGACGAGCACGCGGTACGCGTTGAGCCCGTCGCGGACGTCGTGGCCGCCGTTCGTGACGAGGACGCGCGCGCCGGCGGCGACCGGCGGCAGCGCGGCGCCGCTCCCGTCGAAGAGCACGAGCTCCGGATCGAGCGTCGCCGCGAGCGCCGCGCCCTCGAGCACGTTCGAGTCGACGGTCGCGCCGGCGAGCCCGCCGCCGGCGCGGCGGCAGCCGACCGTCGGCACGCCGGCGAACACGGCCGTCTCCAGGTAGTCCGACGCCGCGTGGCGGCCCGCGCGCGCGAGCGCCACGAGCTCCGCCACCGACGGCGGGGCCTCGCGCAGCTCGGGCTCCGGCGGCCCGCCCCGTCCCATCGAGACGACGGCGACGCGCCGACCCCGCGCGAGCAGCCGGGCCGCGTGCGTCGCGACGGCGGTCTTGCCGACGCGCTTCCCCGTCCCGATCACCGCGAGCGACGGGAACGGCACCGGATGGAGCGGCGGCGGGTCGAAGCGGAAGTCCGCGCCCGCGTAGGGCAGCCCGAGCGCGAGCGCGCGCGCCGCCCACAGCATCCGCTCGCGCGGCCCGAGCACCGGCTCGTCCGAGAGGTCGACGACGACGTCCGCCGCGATCTCGTCGAGCGCGCCCACCAGGGGCACGCCGTACTCCTCTCCCCCACGCAGCTTCTCCGACCCCCCGACGAGGAGCGCCGCCACCACCTCGTACGGCAGCGCCGCGAGCGCGTCGCGCACAACCGGGGCGTAGTGCTCGCCGTCGATGAGCACGACAGCCCTCACCGGCGGGCGGTCACCTCGTCGTCGATCCGGGCCGTGTACTTCTCGTACGTCTTCGTCTCGGTCGAGAACTGGATGATCCGCTCCTGCCCGTGGAACGGGTACTTGCGCCATACGTCCACGTGCGTGCCGTCGATCTCGACGACGTTGTAACAGGGCCGCCCGTTCCCGCGCAGCCGGGACGACGAGACGGTGCCGGCGTTGACGATGAACAGATCCTCGAGCTTCCACGCGTACGGGACGTGCTTGTGCCCTGAGAGGACGAGGTCGACGCCGGCGCGCTGCAGGCACTCGAGCGCGTCGCCGGCGTCGTGGACGATGTTCCGCTCGCGGCCGGTCCCGGGCACCGGCAGCAGGTGGTGGTGCAGCACGAAGACGCGCAGCCGCGCCGGAGTCGAGAACTGCTCCTCGATCCACGGGTAGCGGCCCCGCCCGATCTGGCCGTTGTCGAGGTCGGGCTCCGTCGAGTCGACCGCGACGATGGTCACGTCGCCCTCCCGGAGCACCGAGTTCCGCTCGCCGAACAGCTCCTCGAAGTGGACGTAGCCGACGTTGCGGGAGTCGTGGTTGCCGGGGATGACGACGAACGAGTCGCACTCGATCCGGCCGAGGTACTCCTTCGCCAGCGCGTACTCGTCCTTGAATCCGTGCGAGGTGAGGTCGCCGGAGCAGACGACGACGTCCGGTTGGAGCTCGTTGATCTCGGCGATCGCCCGCTCGAGCAGGTTCGGCAGGAAGAACTGCTGCCCGCAGTGGAGGTCGGACAGCTGCGCGATCGTGAACGGTCGCCCGTTCTCCGGGACCATGGTGAGAGTCTAGGCGAGCGCCGTGGAACCGCCGGATCCGGGAGTTTTCCACAGGCCATCCGACCCGCTCGCTACCGTGAGTCTCCGATGAGGCTCGACATCCCCGAGTTTCGGGCGTACCGGGGAACCGAGCCGCCGCGCTTCGCCAGCCAGGCGGAGCTCGAGTGCGCGAAGGTTCTCGACTACTACGGCGTGCCGTGGCTGTACGAGCCGCGCACCTTCGTCCTCGAGGAGGACGGGGAGGGCCGGGTCACCGAGGCGTTCACGCCGGACTTCTACCTCCCGGAGCAGGATCTCTACATCGAGATCACGGTGATGAAGCAGTCGCTCGTCACCCGCAAGAACCGCAAGCTGCGGAAGCTGCGGGAGCGCTACCCGGAGGTGAAGGTGAAACTGTTCTACAAGCGCGACCTCGAGCGGCTCGCCGCCCATTTCCACCTGGATCTGGCGTCTTAGTGCCCCATCAGCGAGTGTCCTCCGGCTTCTGGAACGCGATCACGCAGCGCGCTGCCGCGTCCTCGGTCGCGCCCGTAGCTTCGGCTACGAGCGCTCCCTGCGTCCTTGCATCGCTTGGTGCTCGCGCCCCAGAAGCTCGCCAACACCCACTGACGGGGCACTAGGAGGCTCGCCGCGGACGACCGGATCGGCGACGTGTACCTGTCGGCTGCCGAGATCGCCGCGCGGGTGCGCGAGCTCGGGGCCGAGATCGCCCGCGACTACGACGGCCGCGAGCCCATCCTCATCGGCCTGCTGAAGGCGAGCCTCGTCTTCCTCGCCGACCTCTCGCGCGCGCTCCCGATCCTCCACGGCCTGGACTTCGTCGAGCTCGCCGGCTACGGCAGCGCGCAGATGGGCGGCCACGAGCAGATCCGCGTGCTGAAGGACCTCGACGCGGACATCCGCGACCGCGACGTCCTCCTCGTCGAGGACGTCGTCGACACCGGGCTGACGCTCCACTACCTCGTCCGTACCTTCGAGCTGCGCAGGCCCCGCACGATCGCGGCGGCGACGCTCCTCGACCGGCCCTACCGGCGCCTCGTCGACGACCTGCCCGTGCGCTACGTCGGCTTCGTCGTCCCGGACGAGCTGTTCGTCGGCTACGGCTTCGACCTCGAGGAGCGCTGGCGCGAGCTTCCCGACCTGCGGCTCCTCCATCTCGGAGGGGCCTCCCACGAACGGGAGATTTAGGCTAGTCTAACTTTCGTGGGCGTCACCCGGATGGAGCGTGTCGAGCGCGCGCGTACGCACGGCGAACGCGTCCTCGCCGGAGACCGCCGCTTCCGGATCACGCCGTTCCTCGGCCCCGCCTTCATCGCGGCGGTCGCGTACATCGACCCGGGCAACTTCGCGACGAACATCGCCGGCGGCTCGCAATTCGGGTACACGCTCGTCTGGGTCGTCGTCACGGCGAGCATCATGGCGATGCTCGTCCAGGGCCTCTCGGCGAAGCTCGGCGTCGCCACCGGGCGGAACCTCGCCGAGGTCTGCCGCGACGAGCTGCCGCGCCGCGTCACGATCGGGCTCTGGCTCCAGGCGGAGCTGATCGCGATGGCGACCGACCTCGCGGAGTTCCTCGGCGCCGCGATCGGGCTGCACCTGCTGGTCGGTCTCGCGCTGCTGCCGTCCGCGCTCGTCACGGCGATCGCGTCGTTCGTCATCCTCGGGCTCCAGCGGTTCGGGTTCCGGCTGCTCGAGGCGGTGATCGCGACGCTCGTGCTCGTGATCGGCGTCTGTTACGTGATCGAGCTGTTCTACGCGCACCCGGACCTCGGGCGGGCGGGGAAGCACGCCGTCATCCCCAGCTTCGCCGGCTCGAGCGAGGCGCTGCTCCTCTCCGTCGGGATCATCGGCGCGACGGTGATGCCGCACGTGATCTGGCTGCACTCGGCGCTGCTGCAGGACCGGATCCGCCCCGCGAACGACCGCCAGTCGCGGCGCCTGATGCGCTTCACGTGGATCGACGTGCTGCTCGCGATGGGGATCGCCGGGCTCATCAACGTCGCGATGCTCGTGATGGCAGCGGCGACCTTCTACAAGGACGGCCTCCACCACGTCGAGTCGCTCGAGGTGGCGCACAAGACGCTCGTGCCGCTGCTCGGCGGCGGCGCGAGCGCGATCTTCGCGCTGGCGCTGCTCGCGTCGGGACTGTCGAGCTCCGCGGTCGGGACGCTGTCCGGCCAGGTCGTGATGCAGGGCTTCCTCCGCCGCCAGATCCCGCTCGTCGTCCGCCGCGTCGTGACGATGCTGCCGGCGTTCGTCGTCATCGCCGTCGGCGCGAACCCGTCGCGGACGCTCGTCCTCAGCCAGGTGATCCTCTCGTTCGGGATCCCGTTCGCGCTCGTCCCGCTCGTGATCTTCACGCGGCGCCGCTCGGTGATGGGGCAGCTCGTGAACGCGCGGGGGACGACGGTCGCGGCGATCGTCGTCGCCGCGGTGATCATCAGCCTCAACGTCTACCTGCTGGCGCAGACCTTCGGCGTCGCCTAGCCGGGGCCGTGCCACGAGCGCAAGGCGCCGGGCCATTCCCGGAGCTTTAGCGTCTAGCTCTCGATCCTCGTCCGCTGCCCGGAGACACGCGACTCCGCGCGCGGCTCGAGCGCGCGCAGCGCCTCGGCGGCGGCGCGGCGGAGCGGACCGACGAGGGCGCGGTAGTCGGCGTCGGAGATCTTCCCGGTGCGGTGGTCGAACTCGAGCTCCTTCAGCGCCGCCAGCGCGCGGTCGCGCTCCTCGACGAGCTCGATCCGCCGCTTGTCGAGCTCCCCGGGCTCCGCGAGGCGATCGTCGGCGGGCGCCGGGTCGCGGAGGAACGGGCGCGCGACGAGCAGCACCGCGGCGACGGCGAGCACGGCGCCGAGGACGAGCGCGAGCATCACAGCCCCGCCGACGCCGCCGCCGGCGCGTAGCGCTCGGCGAGCCGCCGCTGCTCGACCGCGTCGGGCCACATCGCGATCAGCGAGCCGAGGACGAAGACGAAGCCGGCCGCCCAGATCAGGTTCACGAGCGGCTTCACGAGCACCTTGAGGAACAGCACCTGCGACTTCGGGTCGATCTGGTCGGCGATCGTGAACACGTCGCCGAGCGTGCGCGGGTCGTGGTAGATCGAGACCTCGTTCGACGTCTGCTGCTCGACCGGGTACCAGTTCTTGCCCGGATGGAGCGTCGTGATGTGCGAGCCGCCGCGCGAGACGTCGACCGTCGCGCGCGTCGCCTGCGCGTTCGCCTCCTGCCGCGTCGCGAGGCCGAGATACGTGAGCGTGTAGCCGGCGATCTCCATCGACTGGCCGCGCTTCAGCCCGTGCGCCGGCTCGCGCACCGTCTGGTACGCGCTCGAGCCGGCGATGCCGATCGCGAGCAGCAGGATCGCAGCGTGGACGATGTAGCCGCCGTAGCGCCGCCGGTTCCGCGCGACGAGCGACGTGAACGCGCGCGGCAGCGACTCGTGCGCGATCGCGCGCCGCGCGTTCGTCCCCCGCCAGAACTCGAGCACGATCGACGCGGCGACGAACGCGGAGAACGTGTACGCGAGCAGCCCGGGCCACGAGCTCCCGAACCCGAGGGAGATCAGCGCGACACCCGTCGCGACGGCCGCGAGCAGCGGCACGAGGAACGTCTTCCCGAGCGCGCGCAGCGACGCGCGCCGCCACGCGACGAGCGGCCCGATCCCCATCAGCAGGAGCAGCGGCAGCCCGAAGACGTGCAGGAAGAAGTCGTAGTACGGCTTCGACACCGAGCGCGTCTCGCCGCGCAGCGCCTGCGTCAGCAGCGGGAACATCACGCCCCAGAGGATCGTCAGGCAGAGCGCGACGAGCAGGAGGTTGTTGTAGAGGAACGTCGCCTCGCGAGAGACGAGCGACTCGAGCTTCGTCCTCGCCTTCAGCATCGGCAGCCGGATGTAGATGAGCGCGACGGTGAGCACGGTCATCAGCGCGATGAAGCCGAGGAACCAGCCGCCGAGCGGGCTCTCCGAGAAGGAGTGGATCGAGTTGACGACGCCCGAGCGCGTGAGGAACGTGCCGAAGATCGAGAGCAGGAACGCGAGCGAGACGAGCACCATGTTCCAGACCTTCAGCATCCCGCGCTTCTCCTGGATCATCACCGAGTGGAGGAACGCCGTCGCCGCGAGCCACGGCATCAGCGCCGCGTTCTCGACCGGGTCCCACGCGTAATAGCCGCCCCAGCCGATCTCGACGTATGCCCAGTGCGCGCCGAGCAGCTGGCCGACGCCGAGGAACGTCCACGCCGCGAGCGTCCAGCGGCGCGTCGCGACGATCCAGCGCTCGTCCGTCTGCCGCGAGAGGAGCGCTCCCATCCCGAACGCGAACGGGACCGTCAGCCCGACGTAGCCGAGGTACAGCATCGGCGGGTGCGCGAGCATGTACGGGTTCTGCAGGCTCGGCACCATCCCCGCGCCGTCGCCGGGCGCGGGCGCGACGACGAACGGGCTCGAGACGAAGCAGAGCATGAAGGCGAAGAAGCCCGCGACGAGGCCGAGCACCGGCACGACCCACGCGACGAGGTCGCGCGCGCGGCGGTTCAGCCAGACCGCCAGGGCCGAGTAGCCGGTGAGGATCAGCAGCCACAGCAGGAGTGATCCCTCCTGGCCGCCCCAGAAGGCGGAGAGCGCGTAGCCGAGCGGCAGCGACCGGCTCGTGTGCTGCGCGACGTACTGGAACGTGAAGTCGCGCCGCGCGAGCGCGACGAGGAGGACAACGGCGGCGACGAGCGTCGTGCCGAAGGCGGCGATGAGCGCGTTCTGCGCGGACAGCGCGAGCCGGCGCCGCCGCTTCCACGCGGCGACCGATCCCGCGACGAGCGCGTAGACGACGAGTCCGAAGGTGACGAGGAGGGCCGCGCGGCCGAAGTCGGCCACGTCAGGTCGAGCTCGAGCCCTTCGCGGGCGCGTACTTCGACGGGCACTTCGTGACGAGCGAGCCGTCGTCGCCGACGAAGGTGCTGCCGCGCAGCCGTCCGGTGAGGACGATGTGCCGCCCGACCTTGAACAGGTCGGGGACCGAGCCGTGGTAGACGATCGGCACGGTCACGTGCGAGGCGCCGGTGACGTCCTTCACGCGGAAGCGGAGGCCGCCCGCGCCGTGGGCGTCGCCCGTCACCGGCCCGACGACGGTGCCGACCAGCGAGACGTGGCCGGTGTGGCCGGCGAGCTTGCTCGGGGACAGCTGCGTCGTCGCGCCGCCGACGACCGCCGTGTAGAGGATGAACACGGCGAGCGCCGCCGCGACCGAGAGGGCGATCACGAGCCGGGCGGGGCTGCTCCTCACGGCGCCGATTCTACCCAGAGGGGCGATCGGGGCTAGGCGTCAGGCGCGCCGACGCGGCGTCCCGGGACCCGGTAGCCGTGGTCGAGGCAGAGCGACCCGGGAGCGTCCTCGGTCAGGGCGTCGCAGTAGCCCTTGCCGTACGCGGCCCGCATGAACGCCGCCACGACCTCGAGGTTCCAGTCGGTGATCTCGCCGGCCTCGCGCCAGAGATCGGAGAGGCGGAGGTCGATGTCGAGCTCCAGCAGGTCGATTCGCGACGGATGCTTGGCCATGGCGACGACGGTACCGAGGCCGTCGGACGGCGTTGTCCACCGCTATGCCGGCGCTGTCTCCAGCTCGGCGACGGCGGCCGCCAGACGGGCCTTCTCGTCGCCCGAGAGCGTCCGCAGAGGCCCGCGGACGTCCTCCGCGATCCCTGCGCCGCGGGAGGCGGCCACGACCTTCAGAGCGGGTTGGAAGGGGAACGCCGAGACCGTCCGGCGCATCCGCTCGAGGAGCGCCCCGCCCTCCGCGGTCGGCTCGTGGACGATTGCCGAGACGACCTCCGGGAAGGCGGAGGCGAGCCCGGAGACGGAGCCGACCGCGCCGAGCGCGGCCGCGTCGTGGATCAGCGGCTCCGCGCCGACGAAGACGTCGAGCCCGTCGAGGAGGTACGGCGTGACCCGGTCGAGCGGCGAGTCCGAGACCTTCATCCCGGCGAGGTTCGGGGCGGTCCCGCGCAGCCGCTCGATCACCGCGGGCGCGATCGCGTAGCCGCTCCGCGCCTCGAACTCGTAGACGTAGAACGGCGTCGGCGCGCACGCGCGCGCGGCGGCCTCGAGGTGCGCGAGCTGCTCTGCCTCGTCGAGCGCGAAGTACGGCGGCGCGATCACGGCGACGGCGGCGGCGCCCAGCGCCGCGGCGTCCTCTGCGAGCGCCACGGTGTCGGCGGTCGTCTGTGCGCCGCAGTGGACGGCGACGTCCAGCCGGTCGCCGGCGGCCTCCGCGAACGCGGCGGCGATCCGCTTCCGCTCCTCGACCGAGAAGAGCATCCCCTCCCCCGTCGTCCCGAGCACGAGCATCCCGTCGACCCCGCCGGCGGCGAGGAAGTCGACGTAGCCCGGCACCGCCTCCTCGTCGAAGGCGGCGCCGCCGTCGCGGAGCGGCGTCAGCGACGCGGCGAGGCAGCCGTGGATCACGACCGCACTATTGCGCATCGGCGTACGCTCCCGCACATGGGAGAGATCCGGTTCGGCCCGTCCGGGCTGCCCGAGGCGGAGACGTTCGAGGAGTCCGCGGCGCTGCTCGCGGCGTCGGGCTACCGCGCGGTCGAGATCGGATTCGCGGGCGGGTTCTGGCTCGACTACGACGCCGCGCCCGAGCTCGCGGCCGCGCTGCACGCGCAGGACGTCGTCCTCTCCGTCCACGCGCCGCTCGCCGCATTCATGGGCCACGCCGACCGCGGCAAGAAGTTCAACATGGCGCTCGGGATGCTCGACCACACCGCCGGGCTCGCGAAGGCAGCGGGCGCGACGGTCATCGTCATCCATCCGGGCTTCCTGCTCGGTCGGGAGCGCGAGCGGGCGATCGACGACGTCGTCGACCAGCTCGGCGACCTGAAGGCGCGGCTCGAGCAGAAGGACCGGCTCGTGCCGTTCGGGGTCGAGGTGATGGGCCGCGTGCGCGACCTGGGAACCGTCGACGACGTGATCGCGATCGCGTCGCGCGTCGACTTCGTGCGGCCGGTGCTCGACTTCGCGCACATGCACGCGACGAGCGACGGCGCCTATCTCGACGTCGAGCACTTCGCGACGGCGCTCGCCGCGGCCGACGCGGTGCTCGAGCCGGACGCGCCGTTCCACATCCACTTCTCCGACATCGCGTACGCGAACCGGAACGAGACGAAGCATCTGCCCTACGGCGAGGGGACGCTGCGCGCGGAGCCGCTGCGCGACGCGCTCGCCGAGTTCGAGCGGCCGGCGACGGTGATCTCGGAGTCGCCGGACGAGGAGTCGACTCAGACGATCGGAGCGGTGCTCTCGGGGGAGAGCGCGGCGCGGCGCTCGGCGTAGACGTCGGCCTCGTCGTCGCGCCCGTGCGCGCGGAGGAACTCGACGAGGTACCGCAGCGCCCAGTGCTCGAGCGCGTGAATCTCGTACAGCGCGAGCTCGTCGACCGCGGCGACGAACAGCTCCTCCGCCTCCGCGTCCCGTCCCTGCGCTGCGCGGACGGTTCCGAGCGCGAGCTTCGTCGTCGAGCCCGAGACGCGGTCGTCGGGTCCGACGGTCTCGCGCGCCTCGAGCGCGGTCCGCTCCGCCTCGTCGATGTGGCCCTCCTCGACGAGCACCATCGCGAGCGCCCGCTGCGCCTCGCACAGCGAGCCGCGGTCGCCGAGCCCCTTCAGGGCGCGGACGGCGTCGCGCAGGAGTTTCTCCGCCCGGTCGCGGTCGCCCTGCGCGAACGCGGCGCGGCCGATCATCATCGTCATCCCGGCCTCGCGGATCGCGTTGCCGACCTCGGCGTAGAGGGCGCGCGCCGCGCTGTAGTCGGCCTCGGCCTCGAGCGGACGCATGCTCACGAGCTCGAACCACCCCCGCACGCTCAGCGCGTACGCGCGGCCGAAGACGCTGCCGCTCGCCTGCGAGAGCTCGAGCGCGCGCTCGACGAGCGGCACGGCCTCGTCCAGCTCGAGCCGCATGATGTAGGAGGCCGCGAGGCTGTGGACGACGAGCACCTCGAGGTCCTTGCGCTCCGCCTCGCGCGCGGCGGCGAGCGCGGCCTTCGCCCAGCGCTCGAACTCGCGCCCGTCACCGAACCACTGGGCGACCTGCGACGCGATCCACAGCGGCTCGAAGCGGATCTCCGGCGCCTCGTCCCTCAGCACCTCGACCGCACGCGCGACGAGCCGGCGGGCGCCGACCGCGTCGGCGCGGTGCTGGAGCACGGCCTCCGCGAGCGCGGTCAGCGCGCGGCCCTGGAGCAGCGCGTCGCCCTGCTTCTCGGCCGCCGTCGCCACCTCCTCCATCTCCACGAGGACGGCCGGCATGTCGGCGAGCCGCCACGCGGCCCGGCCGGCAAAGTAGCGCCGCTCGAGCGTCGGCGCGAGCTCGACGGCGCGGAGCAGGAGCTTGCGCGCGCTGCGGAACGCCTCGCGCGAGAGCGCGCGCCTGCCCGCCTGCGAGAGCGCGGCCGCCGCCTCCTCGCGCAGGTCGGCCGGCGCCGCGCCGTCGAGCTCCGCGAGCAGCAGCGCGGCCTGGTCGAGATGGAAGGCGCGGATCTCGAGCAGCTCGTGGCCGGCGCGCTCGCCGAGCCAGCCGGCGAAGGCGCGGTGGAGGTCGGCGCGCGAGCTCTTCGCGAGCCCCGCGTACGCGACCTCGCGGATGAGCACGTGCTTGAGCTTGAACGCCTCCTCGCCGTGGATCGTCGCGCGCGGCTCCCGCACGACGAGGTCGCGCAGCATCAGCTCGTCGAGCGCGGTGGGGACGTCCTCGACCTCCGACGACAGGTGCTCGAGCGCGCCGAGCATGAAGATGCGGCCCATCACCGCCGCGCGCTGGAGCAGGACGCGCTGCGTGCCGGGCAGCCGGTCGATGCGCGCCGCGATCAGCGACTGCAGCGTGTCGGGGATGCGCTCGACGCCGCCGCGCGGGCGCTCGGCGAGCATCCGCACGGTCTCCTCGACGAACAGCGGGTTCCCCTCGGTCTTCGCGAGCACGGTCTCGGTGTCGACGAGCAGGCCGAGCTCCACCTCGAGCTCCGAGGTCAGCGCCTCGACCAGCTCCGCGCTCTCGTCCGGCTGCAGCGGCTCGAGCTCGAGCGTCGTCGAGCGGACGCGGCCGCCGCCCCAGGTCGGGCGGACGTCGAGCAGCTCGGTGCGTGCGATGCAGAGGAGGAACAGCGGCGTCTCGCGCACCCACGCGGCGAGGTGCTCGACGAGCTCGAGCAGCGGCTCCTCGCCCCAGTGGACGTCCTCGAACAGGAGCACGAGGGGCTGCGCGTCGGCGAGCTGCTCGGCCCACGCGCGCGCGGCCCAGGCGATCTCCTGCTGCGCGCGCTCGCCCTCGACTGCCTCGAGCACGCCCACGGCGAGGCCGAGCAGGTCGGCGACGGCCTCGTCCTCGCAGGTCTCGCGCAGCTTCGCGCGCGCCTCATCGAGCGGGTCGTCGTCGGAGATCCCGGCCGACGACTTCACCATCTCCGCGAGCGGCCAGTACGTGACGCCCTCGCCGTACGGGAGGCAGCGGCCCGACAGGACGGTCGCGCCCTCGAGCCCGGCGACGAACTCGCGCGCGAGCCGGCTCTTGCCGACGCCCGGGTCGCCGTAGATCGTGACGAGCGAGGCGCGGCGATCCCGGACGGTGCGCGCGAACGTGTTCTCGAGCAGCTCGAGCTCGGACTCGCGCCCGACGAGCGGGGCCGAGAGGCCGCGCACCGGCTCGCTCAGCTCGACCGCGCACAGCACGCGATGCGCCGCGACCGGCGCGCGCCAGCCGCGCAGCTCGAGCGGGCCGACGGGCTCCAGCTCGACGCGGTCGCGGACGAGGCGCGCGGCGGCCGGGCCGACGAGGATCTCGTTCGGCTGCGCCTCCTGCTGGAGGCGCGCGGCGAGGTTGACCGGCTCGCCGGTGGCGAAGGTCGACTCGGACTCGTCGGCGACGACCTCGCCGGACTCGATCCCGACCCGCGCCTGGAGCCCGAGCTCGCGCACCCGGTCGAGCGTCGCGAGCGCCGAGCGGACGGCACGCTCGGCGTCGTCCTCGTGCGCGAGCGGCACGCCGAAGGCCGCCATCACGGCGTCGCCGGCGAACTTCTCGACCGTGCCGCCGTGGGTGACGATGCAGTGCGAGACCTGGTCGAAGAAGCGGGAGACGCGGCGCCGCACGATCTCCGGGTCCATGTCGACGACCGTCTCGGTGGACGAGACGAGGTCGACGAAGAGGACGGTGGCCAGCTTGCGCTCCATACCGCAATGCTAGTCGGAGGACGTGTCGCTACCGGGCCTGTTTTTCATAGCATCAGGGCGTGCTCGATCCCAGGGTGTTCAAGGCCTACGACGTCCGCGGCGTCTATCCCACGGAGCTCGACGAGGACGGCGCGTACGCGATCGGGCGGGGCTACGTCGAGCAGTTCGAGCCGCGGCGGATGGCGGTCGGCCGCGACATGCGGCTGTCCGGGCCGGCGATGCAGGCGGCGGCGATGCGGGGCGCTGCGGACGCGGGCGCCGAGGTGCTGGACCTCGGGATGATCGGGACGGAGATGCTCTACTTCGCCGTCGGCGAGCTCGGCCTCGACGGCGGGATCGCGGTCACCGCGTCGCACAACCCGAAGGAGTACACGGGGATGAAGATCGTGCGGCGCGGCGCCCTGCCGGTCGGCGGCGAGTCGGGGCTGCTCGACGTGCGCGACCGCGCGCTCGCCGTGGACGGCCGCTCGGGCGACGGGGAGGCGCGGATCTCGGCCGTCGACATCTGGCCAGCGTACGTCGACCGGGTGCTGTCCTTCATCGACGTGTCGGCGGTGCGGCCGCTCCGTGTCGTCATCGACGCCGCGAACGGGATGGCGGGCGCGATGCTCCCGCCCGTGCTCGAGCGGCTGCCGATCGAGGCGGTGCCGTGCTTCTTCGAGCCGGACGGGGCGTTCCCGAACCACGAGCCGAATCCGCTGCTGCCGGAGAACCGCGAGTTCATCGTCCGGAAGACGCTCGAGGAGGGCGCCGACCTCGGCGTCGCGTTCGACGGCGACGCGGACCGGTGCTTCTTCGTCGACGACACGGGCGAGTTCGTGCCCGGCGACTTCGCGACGGCGCTGCTCGCGGAGGGCGTGCTCGCGCGCGAGCCGGGGGCGAAGATCATCTACGACGTGCGGGCGAGCTGGGCGGTGCCGGAGACGATCTCGCGTGCGGGCGGCGTGCCCGTGATGAGCCGCGTCGGGCACGCGTTCATCAAGCTGCTGATGCGGAAGGAGGACGCGGCGTTCGCCGGCGAGGTATCGGGGCACTACTACTTCCGCGAGTTCTCGCAGGCGGACACCGGGGTGGTGCCGTTCCTGCTGATGCTCGAGGCGGTGTCGCGGAAGGGCGGGAAGCTGTCGGAGGCACTGCGGCCGTTCCGCGAGCGCTACTTCATCACGGGGGAGATCAACACGCCGGTGAAGGACGTCGCGCTGAAGCTGCAGGAACTGAAGGAGCGGTACGCCGGCGAGGGGCGCGTGTCCCATCTGGACGGGATCTCGGTCGACGCGGAGGACTGGCACTTCAACGTGCGCCCGTCGAACACGGAGCCGCTGCTGCGCCTCAACCTCGAGGCGCGCTCGCAGGAGCTGATGGAGCACAAGCGCGACGAGGTGCTGGCGCTGATCCGCGCGTAGTCATGCCGTCTCCGTCGCCCGCGGCGGGCCGGGTGGCGCCGGCTCGAAGCGTGACACTCTCTCGATGGTGTCTGACACCGGGAGGTGTCCCGAATGGACGTAGTCCATGTACTCGCGAGTCGCCTTCTTCCTGTCCCGGCCGAACAGGCCGAGGACGGCACCGACTGCGAGCCACGCCGGCGGTTGCTCGAGCCCGACGGTCGCGCGGTAGCTGCACCACGGCCACTCAGCAGGCGTTCTGCAGAGACCTGCTTTCACCGGGTTCTTGACGACATAGATGTTGGACGACACCGCGTACGCGTCCGAGTCGACCGCGACGCTGAAGAAGCGGTTCCGCAGAAGGTGCCCACTCCGACCATGACGGCGATTCACCCGCTTGCTGTGGTTGCCGTTGAGCTCCCGCATCCCGCGTGAAAGCGAGTTTTCTCGGGTCCTGACGACTAGATGAACGTGATTCGTCATGAGGCACCAAGACCACACTTCCCAGTCGTACCTCGTCGCAACCTGACCGAGTCCCTGCACGAAGTGCTCTGCGTCGCGGGCGTCATAGACAAGGGCCTCGTCATTGTTGCCCTTCGTGATGACGTGGTAGGGGAAGTCGGGGTCGATGACTCGGAGCTCGCGTCCCACGTTTCGACAGTAGCGCCGGCCGACGCACCCCGTGCGCGCCGTTGCACTTCTACGAGGAAGTTGCGAGGAAGCTGTGTGGGTGTCTGACACCAGGACAGGGCCACGCGAGCCAGGTGCGTAGGATCCGCGCATGAGGCTCGAGCTCGGGAGCACGACGGATCGGCGGCCGCCGTTCAAGTACTCGGCGCTGACGCGGGTCGGCTTCTCCGACACCGATGCCCAGGGGATCGTCTACTACGGCCGCTACCTCCCCTACTTCGACCTCGCGCGCACCGAGTACCTGCGCCACCTCGACCTTCTCGGCCGCCGCGGCGAGGGCGAGTTCGTCATGCGCGCGATCGGCATCGAGTACTTCGCCCCGGCGCGGTTCGACGACACGATCGAGGTCTTCTGCCGCCAGCGCCGGATCGGCCGCACGAGCGCGACCTTCGAGTGCGCCGCCTACCGGGTCGAGGACGACGTCCTCATGGTCACCGCACAGCAGACCGCGGTCTACGTCGACCTCGCCGAGCGCAAGGCCTGCCCGATCCCCGACGACTACCGCGACGCCGTCCGCGCCTTCGAGGGCGCCGACCTCGAGGCATGAACCCCGCCGCAGCCGTCATCGACGAGATCGTCGCCCGCGGCGGCGACGCGGACGACGTCCTCCGCGACGTCGTCGCCGCCCTCCACGACGACGCCGGCTACCCCTGGGCCGGGATCCTCTTCCTCGAGTCGGGCGGGCTCGTGCTCGGCCCCGAGGCCGGCGACCCCGGCTCGGCGACCCGCCGAACCGTCCCCGTCGCCTGGCAGGGCGAGCCCGTGGCCGAGCTGGCCGTCGAGGGGGCGCCCGACGAGGACGAGCCGTTCCTCCGCCGCGTCGCATCGCTCGTCTCCGTCCAGTGCCTCGTCGGCTGGGACACCGGCGGCGAGCCATGGGAGTCGTAGGGCCGGCGCAACCTCCCGGGAGGCTGCGCGTCCGGCCGTGTCCTCGACGAACCGGACGCCGCAGCTTCGGAGCCCCCCTCCCCTGGTTCACGTTCTAGTCGCGGGCGCCCCGCACTGTCGATCCCTCGTCCCAGGGATCCCTCGATGGGGCGACCCCGTCCGAGACCGGGCTCATCCCTCGTTCGAGGGAACGGCTCCGCATCAGCAGCGGGGTCGCGGCGCCGATCCCCCGATCGGGGTACCCCACAGCCTCCGGACGAGTGTCCCTCGTTCGAGGGAAGCGGTCGGCGTCAGACGAGGAGCGGCGACTGGATGCCGAGGAGCTCGGGAATCGACCGTCCCCACGCCTCGATCGCGTCCCAGTCGCGCGAGTCCCCGGCGGGGATCCGGCTGAGCGGGAAGTGGAGCTGCGACGGGTCGACGCGCCCCCCGACGACCTTCACCGCGACCGGATCGAGGTCGTATCGCGCGAGCGCGGCGTCGAGCTGCTCGCGCGACTCGCGCCAGTGGACGGGCTCGTCGTCGGTCGGGCCGGAGGCGAACACCGCGAGCGGCCGCCCGGCGAGCGCGTCCGCGTGACGGCGCAGGAAGCGATGCGCGTGGCGGTGGAGGCGGCCGACGTACAGCGCCCCGCCGAGCACGACGCCGTCGTAGCCGTCCACGTCGTCGACGCCTGCCGCGGGCCGCAGGTGCGCGCGCACTCCCGTCGACTGGATCGCCTCGCAGATCCGCTCGGCCACCTCGCGGGTCGAGCCGTGCCTCGACGCGTACGCGACCAGCACCACACCGTCCATCGCCGCAACCTCCTCTTCCTCGTCTGCCGCCAGCGTCACCTCGCGGAGCGCGGGCTGCATCCGTAGGAACCCCGGGCGCTACGACGGGGTAACCCGGTACGCGTCGAAGACCGACTCGATGTTGCGGAGCGCGGTCAGCAGCGTGCGGAGCGACTTCGTGTCGCCGACCTCGACGACGTACCAGTTCCGGGCCATCTGATCCTCGACGGTGCCGCCGTACCCGACGATGTTCGCGCCGTGCTCGGCGAACGTCCGCGCGACGTCCTCGAGCAGGCGCGGCCGGTCCCACGAGTCGACCGCGATCTGGACGCGGAAGCTCTGCGACGTGCCGCCGTCCCACTCGACCGGCGTGAACCGCTCGGGATTGCGCATCAGCGCGCGCACGTTCGGGCAGTCGCCGCGGTGGATCGTGATCCCCTTGCCGAGCGAGATGTAGCCGACGATCTCGTCGCCCGGCACCGGCGTGCAGCACTTCGCGAGCCGCACGAGCACGTCCTCGACGCCGACGACGTTGATCCCGTACGTGTTGCTCGCGAGGGCGTCGCGCGCCTTCGGCCGCTTGCGCGGGATCGCCTCTTCCTCGACGACCTCCTCGACCTTCAGCTTCTGGAGCACCTTGTTGACGATGCTCCCCGCCGTCAGCTTCCCCGAGCCGAGCGCGATGTAGAAGTCCTCGGCCTTCTTGTAGCCGGACTCGCGGATCACGCCGGCGAGCACCGCCGAGCCGGCGAGCTTCTTGTACGGGAGGTTCTGCGCCTTCAGCGCGTGCTCGAGCGACTCGCGGCCCTTCGCCTCGAGATCCTCCTTCTGCTCCCGCGAGAAGAACTGGCGGATCTTGTTGCGCGCGCGCGAGGACGCGACGAGGCCGAGCCAGTCGCGCGACGGCCCGCGCCCGCCCTTCGACGTCAGCACCTCGACTCGGTCGCCGCTGCGCAGCTTGTAGTGGAGCGGGACGATCCGTCCGTTCACCTTCGCGCCGACGGTGCGGTGGCCGACGTCGGTGTGCACGGCGTACGCGAAGTCGATCGGCGTCGCACCCGCGGGAAGCGTCTTCACTTCCCCCTTCGGCGTGAAGACGAACACCTCCTCGTCGAACAGGTCGGTGCGGAAGGACTTCACGAACTCGCCGGCGTCAGCCTCGTCCGCGTGGAAGTCCATGAGCTGCTGCACCCACGCCGTCCACTCCTCGTCGCCGCGGCGCGGACCCTTGCCGTCGCGCTTGTACGCCCAGTGCGCGGCGACGCCGAGCTCAGCGGTCTCGTGCATCTCGCGCGTCCGCACCTGGATCTCGAGCGGACGCCCCTCCGGCCCGATCACCGTCGTGTGCAGCGAGCGGTAGCCGTTGAACTTCGGCATCGCGATGTAGTCCTTGAACCGGCCCGGCATCGGCTTCCAGAGCGAGTGGATAAGCCCGAGCGCGCCGTAGCAGTCGCGGGTCCCCTCCTCCCCGTTGCGCTCGACGATGACGCGCATGGCGGTGAGGTCGTAGATCTCGTTGAACTCGCGGCCCTTCTTCGACATCTTGTCGTAGATCGAGTAGAAGTGCTTCGCGCGGCCGGAGATCTCCGCCGGGACGTCGACCTTCTCGAGCTCGCGGTGGAGGACGTCGGCCGCCTCGGCGACGTGGCCCTCGCGGTCGGCGCGCCGCTCGGCGACCATCTGCTTGATCTCCTCGTACTTCCGCGGGTGGAGCGTCTGGAACGCGAGGTCCTCGAGCTCCCACTTGATCGCGTGGATGCCGAGCCTGTGGGCGAGCGGCGCGTAGACCTCGAGCGTCTCCTTCGCCTTCTGGATCTGCTTCTGCTTGCCGAGGTACTCGATCGTGCGCATGTTGTGGAGGCGGTCCGCGAGCTTGATCAGGATCACGCGGACGTCCTCGGACATCGCGACGATCATCTTGCGGTAGTTCTCCGCCTCCGCCTGCTCGCGGCTCTGGAACGTGATCCGGGTCAGCTTCGTGACGCCCTCGACGAGGCGCGCGATCTCGTCGCCGAACTCGGCGCGTACGTCCTCGATCTCCGTCGCCGTGTCCTCGACGACGTCGTGGAGGAGCGCGGCCGCCAGCGTCGGCTCGTCGAGGCGGAGCTGCGCGCAGATCCGCGCCGCGCCGACCGGGTGCTCGATGAACGGCGATCCCGAGCGGCGGGTCTGCCCCTCGTGCGCCGCGGCGGCGAACGCGAAGGCGCGGGCGATCAATTCGCGGTCGACGGCGCCCGAATACGCCTCGACCTCGCTGAGCAGCTCGTCGAGGAGACCCTGGTGCCTCTCGCCTGTCTCCAGCGTCGCCACCTTCCAAGTGTACTCCCGGCCTCCGCCGGTCAAATCCCCCGGAGGAACGTCCGCCCGCGGGTCGAATCACCGCATCCGTGCTCCGTTTCCGCCGCACCGAAGCCCGCAAGGTCGCGCAGCTCGCGCGTCTGCTCGCCGCACTCGACGAGCAGGCGAGGACGGCCCGCCCGGCGCCCCGCCGGCCGGTCAGGACGCTCGTCGGCTCCTCGCGCTAGACGCTTCCGACCGAGAACGCCGCCAGCGGCTCGAACCGCGCCTGGAAGAAGCGCAGGCGCTCCGGCTCGTACGTCATCCGCAGCCCGGGGATCGCGCGCGCGTGCGCGTACAGGTCGGCGACCACCTCGGCGACGTACTCGAGGTGCTCCTTCGTGTACACGCGCCGCGGCAGGGTCAGCCGCACGAGCTCGAGCCCGTCGTACGGCTCGTGGCCGTGCTGCGCCGAGACGATCCCGCGCTCCATCGTGCGGACGCCGCCGGCGAGGTAGATCGCCGCGGCGAGCGCCTGCGCCGGGAACTCCTGCTGCGGGACGTGCGGCAGGAAGCGCTTCGCGTCGAGGAAGACCGCGTGCGCGCCGGGCGGCAGCACGATCGGCACGCCGGCGCCCTCGAGCAGCGAGGCGAGGAACGCGACCTGGTCGACATAGTGGCCGACGATCCGCTCGTCCGCCGCCTCGTGGATCCCGCGCGCGAGCGCCTCCATCGCGGCGCCGGACATGCCGCCGTAGTGCGGGAAGCCTTCGTACACGACGACGAGCTCGCGCAGCCGCTCGGCCAGGAGGTCGTCGTTCACGGCGACGAGCCCGCCGATCGGGACGAAGTGATCCTTCTTCGACGAGAACACCGCCCCGTCGCTGAGGTCGGCGATGAGCCTCACGAGCTCCGCGAGCGTGTGCCGGGCGTACCCCTCCTCGCGGCGCTTCACGAACAGCGCGTTCTCCGAGCTGCGCGTCGCGTCGAGGATGAACGGGACGTTGTAGTCGAGCGTGACTGCGCGCACCTCGACGAGGTTCTCGATCGAGAACGGCTGGCCGCCGGCCATGTTCAGGCAGCACTCCTGCCGGACGAAGGCGATGTTCTCGGGACCGGCGCCGCGGATCAGCGACTCGAGCCTGTGGACGTCGATGTTGCCCTTCCACGGGAACGTCGACTCGGGGTCGCTCGCCTCCGGGACGGAGACGTCGGTCCAGATGCCGCCCGCGAGCTCGGCGTGCTCGCGCGACGTCGTGAAGTAGAGGTTCGACGGGACGAGCTGGCCCTTCGTGACGAGCACCCGCGAGAGGAGGTGCTCGGCGCCGCGGCCCTGGTGCGTGGGGATCGTGTGCTTGTAGCCGTAGACGTCGCTCACGGCCTGCGCGAGCCGGAAGAAGCTGCGCGAGCCGGCGTAGGACTCGTCGCCGAGCTCCATCGCGGCGCGCTGCTCCTGCGAGGCGGCGGAGGTGCCGCTGTCGGTGAGCAGGTCGATGAAGACGTCGTCGGAGTGGAGCAGGAACGTGTTGTAGCCGGCCTCGAGGAGAGCGTCGCGACGCCGGTTCGCGTCGGGCAGGAAGATCGGCTCGACCACCTTGATCTTGTACGGGGGCGCATGCATGGACGAATCGTCGGTGCGTCCCGGCCGCGCGACATCCGCGGCGCGGCCTACCGCGGCTGCGGACGAGTACGTAGGCTCTCGGCGTGCCCTGGTATCACGCCGTCGCGGAGCACGACCACGAGCTCCTCAACCCGTTCAGCGCGGAGAAGGTCCGGCTTCTCGGCGAGCGGCTCCGGCTCGGGCCGGAGAGCCGCGTCCTCGACCTCGCCTGCGGCAAGGCCGGCCCGGCGCTGATCCTGGCCGAGACCGGCTGCCGGATCCTCGGCGTCGAGCGCGCGCCCGAGTTCGTCGCCGTCGCGCGGGAGCGCGTCGCGGCCGCCGGGGTCGCCGATCGGGTCGAGATCGTCGAGGGCGACGCGGCCGCGTTCCCGATCGAGCCGGGTGCCTGGGACGTCGTCATGGTGCTCGGCGCGAGCTTCGTCTGGCACGGGCTCGAGGGGGCGCTCGAGGCGCTGGCGCCGGCTGTGCCGCCCGGAGGGCACGTCGTCGTCGGCGAGCCGTTCTGGCGCAGCTGGCCGCTCCCGGAGGGGATCGACGACGAGGGCTGGCTCCCGCTCCGCGAGACGGTGGCGCGGATCGAGTCGGCCGGGCTCGCTCTCGTGACGCTGATCGCCTCCTCCGAGGACGACTGGGACACGTACGAGTCGCTCCGCTGGCGCGCGCTCGAGGCATGGCTCGACGCGAACCCGCGGGATCCGGACGCCCGCCAGATCCGGCGGCGCCACGAGGCCTCGCGGGACGCGTACCTGCACCATGAGCGCGCGCTGCTCGCCTGGGCGGTCTTCGTCGCCCGCAAGCCGGCGTAAAACGTTCGTAAGGCAGGTCTTCGGACCGGGCCGGGCGGGGTAGAAGGTCCGGGATGGAGTCGAACTTCGGCACGAGCACGCCGTACAGCCTCGGGATCGAGGAGGAGTTCCAGCTCGTCGACCTGGAGACGCTGGAGCTGACGCCGCGCGTCGAGGCGGTCCTCGCCGCCTTCGAGGGGCAGGCCGTCTCCGACCGCGTGATGCCCGAGCTCCTGCAGTCCGTCGTCGAGGTCGCGACGCGGATCGCCGTCGACGTCGAGGAGGCGATCGACGATCTCGCCGACCTCCGGTTCCGGCTCGGCCTCGCGGCCGCGGAGCACGGCGCCGCGATCGCGTCCGCAGGCACGCATCCGTTCTCGCGGTCGGACGAGCAGCTCGTCACCGACCGGCCGCGCTACCGGGGGCTGTCGGAGGGCCTCGGCTGGCTTGCGTCGCGGCAGCCGGTGTTCGGGCTGCACGTGCACGTCGGCGTCGGCTCGGCGGCGAAGGCCGCCGCGTGCGCCGACGGCGTGCGGGACCGCCTGCCCGAGCTGCTCGCGCTCTCGGCGAACTCGCCGCTCCGGCACGGTGAGCCGACCGGTCTCGCGTCGACGCGCGCGCAGATCGTGCTCGACCTGCCGCGCAGCGGCCTGCCGCCCGCGCTCGGCTCGTTCGGGGCGTTCGAGGCGGAGATCGAGCGCGGCGCCGCCGCCGGCGTCTTCCCCGACTACACGCACGTCTGGTGGGACGTCCGGCCGCACCCGCGGCTCGGCACGGTCGAGGTGCGCGTGTTCGACGCACAGACCCGCCTCTCGAGCGTCGCCGCGATCGCGGCGCTGACGCAGTCGCTCGTCGCCACGATCGGCAGCGAGTTCGAGTGCGGCGACGTCGCGACGCCGGCACCCGTGGTCGTGCTCGAGGAGAACCGGCGCCGGGCCGCGCGCAACGGGCTCGAGGCCCTGCTCGTCGATCCGTCCGACGGTACCGAGCGCACCGCGGCCGAGACGCTTCGCGCGCTCGTGGAGCGCTGCGCGCCGGCCGCGGACGCGCTCGGATGCGCGGCGCAGCTGCAGCTCGTCGAGTCGATCCTCCGCGACGGCACGGGCGCCGACGAGCAGCTGCGCGTGCACGCGGAGACGCACGACGCGCGCGCGGTTGCGCGACGGCTCGTCGCGGAGACGGCCGCGCTCGCGGCCGCCTAGGCAGCGCGCGCGAGCACGGGCTGCGCGAGGAGCGCGCGGAAGCGCGCCGACTCGAGCAGATGTCGTCTGCCCATGCTGGGAGCGCCGGCGGCGGAGCCGCCGACGCCCGGCGGAGAGACCAGGCCGCCTTCGGCGGCCTGGGGGCCGGCGTCCTCGACCTCGAGCTCGGCGAAGATCGCCGCCGCCTCGGCGTTGCGCGCCGCCGCCGGCTTCCGGTACTCGGCGACGAGCCACGCGCGCAGCTCGTCGAAGCGCGGCGACGCGTCGAAGATGCGCCGCACGACGAGCTGCGGCGAGACGGTGCCGTTCCAGCGGTTCTCCTCGAGCCGGAATGCAACGTCGTACGCCGTCTCGCGGCGGAACGCGTCGAGCCGCGCACCCTGGCCGAACGCGATCGCGCTGCCCGCGTCGGCGCCGTCGCGGCGGACGCGGAAGCGGAGGTGCTTGCCCTCGCCCACCGTCGCGAGGTCGCCGAGCTCGCAGCCCGGCGCGAGCAGCGTCACGCTCGGGTTCCCGAGCCCGAACGGCGCGAGCCGCGCGAGCTCCGCGCACAGCTCGAGCGTCAGCCGCTCGCCGCGCGGGACGACCGCGTCGATCTCGATCGTCGGGACGAGCATCTCGTCGCGGAGCACCGCGGCCGCGTGCGCGGCGAACGCGTCGGCGAAGGCGTCGACGTTCTCCGGGCTGATCGCGAGCCCGGCGGCGGCGCGGTGGCCGCCCCAGCGCTCGAGCAGCGCGGAGCACGCGCGGAGCCCGCCGTGGAGGTCGAACGCGGGAATGGAGCGGCCCGAGCCCTTCCA
>Ga0335085_10004571_pt1 | contig 22844 bp, 14 predicted proteins | sample Lox_Sample_45_FD_206712 | JGI IMG/M metagenome (GOLD analysis project Ga0335085, IMG submission 206712) | Soil microbial communities from Loxahatchee National Wildlife Refuge, Florida, United States - Lox_Sample_4.5 | ecosystem: Environmental > Terrestrial > Soil > Wetlands | place: USA...
CGCACAGCGCCGCCACCGAAATAGCGGCCAGCCTGGCCGGCCTGGACGGGAGCCGGTCCATCCGGGGCATGACCAACGCGGACGCGGCGGCCGAGGCCGATGTGGTGATCGTCGCGGTGCCGTGGGACGGGCACCGTGAATTGCTGTCCGGGCTGGCGGGCCCGCTCACCGGCAAAGTCGTGATCGACTGCGTGAACCCGCTGGGCTTCGACAAGCGCGGCGCCTACCCGCTCCGGGTAGAAGAGGGCAGCGCGGCGGAACAGGCCGCCGCGGTGCTGCCGGGCAGCCGGGTCGTCGGCGCGTTCCACCACGTGTCCGCGGTGGTGCTGCTGGATCCCGAGGTGGCCAGCGTGGACCTGGACGTGATGGTGCTCGGTGACGACCGGGAAGCCACCGACCTGGTCCAGGAACTGGCGGCGCGCATCCCCGGGGTGCGCGGCATCTACGCGGGCCGGCTGCGCAACTGCGGGCAGGTCGAGGCGCTGACCGCCAACCTGGTCTCGGTCAACCGCCGGTACAAGGCGCACGCCGGGCTGCGCATCACCGACATCTGAAGCGGCCGTCAATTTCAGGTTGACGATGCGAAGGGCGTCAACCTACGATTGACGCATGGTAGCCAGCCCAGTTTCCCTCGATACCCTCATCACGTTCGTCAAGGTCCAGCGCCCGGACGGGAACGCCCTGGACAACTTGGCCGACGCGGTCGCGGTCGGCGAGCACCTAGGCGAGCTGGCCGACAGCCTGATCGGGCACTTCGTGGACCAGGCCCGGCGGTCCGGCGCGTCGTGGAGCCAGATCGGCGCCAGCATGGGCGTCACCAAGCAGGCCGCGCAGCAGCGGTTCGTGCCGCGCGGCGTCCCGGCCACCGCCACCGGCCCATGGGTCCCCGGCGACTTCTCCCGGTTCACCCAGCGGGCCCGGGCCGTGCTGACGGCCGCCGAGGACCGCGCCCGGGCCGCGGACAGCGCGGTGATCGGCAGCGACCACCTGGCCCTCGGCCTGTTCGCCGAGCCGGACGGCCTGGCCGCGAAGGCCATCGCGGCGCTGGGCGTGACCGAGCCGCAGGTGCGCGCCGCGCTCGGCACGCCCGCCCAGGCCGGGCCAGCTCAGGCCGGGCCAGCCCAGGCCGGGCCACCCCACGCCCAGGCCGGGCGGGACCAGGCCGGACCGTCCCAGGGCGGGCCAGCCGGGGCCGGGCGGGACCAGGCCGGCGCGGCCACCGGCCAGGCGGCGGGGGAGACCAGCCAGATACCGCTCGGATCCGGGGCGACCGCGTCGCTGGGTGGCGCCCTGCGCTGGGCGCTCCAGATGGGGCACAACTACATCGGCACCGAGCACATCCTGATGGGGCTGCTGGACGAGAACGACGCCACCGCCAGCGCGCTGGCCGGGCTGGGCCTGGACAAGCCCGCGGTGAAGCGCGAGCTGACCAGGCAACTGGCCGGGATCCAGGCCGCCCGCCGGTGACTCCGCCGGGTTAAGCAGGCATCGGCTCGGCGGTGACGATGGCGGCTGGGATGCCGTGGCCGCTGGCGGCCAGTTCATTGATCTCGTCCCAGACACGGCGGTCCGCCCAGTACCCGGAGTGGCCCTGAGCCGCGGGGGGCGCCTGGCCGTAGACGTAGTAGCAGTCGGCCGGGTCGAGGAGTTCCTCGTCCACGTCGGGCAGGCCGCCGGTCACCGGGCCACCGATGGGATCGGTCGGGTACGAGAAGTTGCGCCAGCCGGACGGCTCGCCGCCGCTGGGTAGCAGGGGACGGACCAGCGCGGCGTTGAAGTAGGCGGGAAAGCCCCAGCCGTAGAGCTTGGCTACCGGGGAGCCGAACGTGACCAGGGCAGGCTGGTCACCGCCCACCGGGCGGCAGTCCGGCTGGAGCAGAGCCGCGGTGGTGAGCACCGCGCCCTGGCTGTGCCCGACCAGGACGACCCGGCCGCCGTTGTCGTGCAGCCACCACATCCGGCGCTGCAGGTCGGGGATGGCCCGCTCGGTGTAGCACGGCGGCGACAGCGGGTGATAGGACCGTGGCCAGAACGTGCCCACATCCCACAGCACCCCAATCGTCCGCCGCTTGGTCGGGTCGCTCCAGGCGGCGTACAGGAACGCGGCCAGCGCGGGCAGCACCAGGCCGGCCAGGGCGACGCCGATGTTGCGGACCAGCACCGGCGGCTGGATGTGCAACTGCCAGACGCACACCGCCATGACGATCTGCCCGCCGATGATGGCCCACAGCAGCCAGCCCGCGTCGAGCGGCGCGCGGGCGAGGAACCGCACCCGGGCGATCTGCCGCTGCCAGTTCTTGCCCGCGCCCTGGTCGCCGGTCTCGTCGCCGGGCGGCGGGAACGGAATCAGCCCCGACCAGTACCAGACGTTCAGCGGCTTCACCCGGGCAGCCCGGAAAGCCGCCGCTTGCTCCCGGTACGTCGCGGCCATCGTGGCCGGCAGCTTGGTGGCCCGCAGCCAGCGGACCGCCTCGGCCGCCCCGAAGGCCAGGAGAGCCAGCACCGCCGCCCAGACCAGCAGCGGCACCCCGGAGGTGATCAGGTACGGCAGGTAGATCTGGCCCGGCTTGGCCGACAGGGCGGTGGCCGCGTCGCTGGTGACCGCGCCGACCAGGTGGGCCACCCAGAATTCCGTGCCGAGGAGCACGAGGTTCAGCGTGCCGAACCCCAGCATCAGGGTGACCCAGGGACCGCCGGTCAGCGTTCGCCGGCTGCGCCGGAGGCCGAGCAGCATGGAGACCAGCGCGAGAGTCAGCGCCACCGCGATGGCCAGCGCGGTCCATCCGGTCACCCCGGCCATCCCGGGCAGATCCGCCGCCCGGACCGGCGGCGCGCCCGGCTGCTGCCACGCGAACACGCCCGAGCAGACCAGCCCGGCACCGGCCGGCACCAGCAGCCACACCACCACACGGCGAAGCTTCCCGGCGACCGGGGCGAGTACGGGCGGGCCAGGCCGGGCCATGGCCGGCGTGTCGAGCGCGTCCAGGATGAGGTAGCCGACCGCGAGGGCGATGGTCGCCGCGCCGAGGGTTATCCCGGTCCAGCCCAGAGCGCTGGCGTGCGGCGACCCGCCGCCGAGCGCCCGGACCGTGACCCCGAGCACGATGGCCAGGAATCCGCCGCCCGCGGCCACGTGCAGCCAGGTGATGAGGCGGACCGAGCCCTCGCCGTCCCAGAACTCCGCGTCGGCCAGCCCGCCCGGTAGCGTGTCCGCCGCGGCCTTCCTGGGCTTGTCCGGCGCGCCCTTGTCCACCCGGTACGGCGGGCGCACCCGTTCGTACCGCCAGGTCGAAATGGCCAATCCGACCAGCGCCAGCACGAACAGCACCACTACCAGCACGCCCAGCATGACCTGGCGGGCCGGGTGCCCGGCGATGGCGGGCCAGCCCAGCGGCGCCAGCCACCACTGATGGCGGGCCACCCCGGCCCGCGATGTCTGGTAGGCGTTAACGTCCGCGCTGATCAGCACGGCGATCAGGGCCGCGTTCACGGTCAGCGCCAGGGCGCACAGCCCGGACGCGAGGCGGTGCAGCCGGAACCGCCACGCCGACGCGCGGGTTCTGGGCGAGCACATCCAGCCGGCCAGGTTGGCCAGCAGAAACGGCAGCAGGGCCAGCCAGAGCACCCGGATCTTGCTCTTCGAGGTCAGGCCGCCCCAGGAGAACACCTCGACGTGCCGGTCCACGTCACGGCGCTCGTCCCGGTCCAGGGCGCTGGCGCGGTGGTCCGAGGTCCGGTAGAAGCCCGCGACCGCGTCGCCGCTGACCTGCTCGGGCGCCAGGTCACCGAGGATCGCGTCGGGCAGCGACCCGCCCACCCCGTGAACCCGGAGCTCGGTCACCCCGCCACTGCCGGGTACCGCGGCCAGCTGCACGCTCGGCAGCGCCTCAGAATGTCTGGGAATAGGCATGTCCGACCTCCACCCCCACGCCCGCTAACGGCTCTATCGAGTGGTTAGAGGGCAGGCAACCCTTTCTTGATACATCCATTACCGCAGCATGGGAATGGGCCGCAATGGAGCGGTGCGGCGGGGTCCTGGAGCCGGCCCAGCGCCGTCGGCGGGGCTGACGGCCCTGAGTGGTGCTGGCGTTAGGAAGAAGAAGGGGTGGACAGGACCTGGATGCCGGGGCGGAGCTGGCTGAACACCGGTTCGTAGCTGGAGCCTTGCTCGGTGACCAGGGTGGTGTAACAGGCCCGGCCGGCCGGTGCGGCGATCGCGTACTGCAGCACGGTGAGGGACCGGCCGCCGATGCTGGCCTGGTCGTAGCTGAGCAGCGCGGTCCGGCCGTCCACCGTGGTCTGGCCGAGCTGGGTGTTGCCGGCGTTGGCGGCGGTGAATTCCTGCTCGCTCAGCGTGGTCAGGCCGGTGGCCGGGCTGGTGCCCGCGGGGAAACCGGCGGCCGCGCAGTACAGCGACGTGAGCGCCGCGACACCACCCGGGCCGTGGGCGGCGACGTCCACCGAGTCCGGGCCGCCCCGGCCCGGCACCACGGCCTGCAGCTGCTTGGCGGCCGCCCGGGTCAGGCCGAGGTCGTGCAGGGCCTGGCGGAACGCGGCGCCGTGCACGGTCACCCAGCCGTCAGGGACGGCGATGCGCAGGCCGTCGGCGGCGGTGCCGACCATCTTGTGCCCGGCCGGCGGCGTGCTGACCGCGGTCATCACCGGCTTGCTCACGGCCGCGTACATGGCCTGCTCGGCGTCGGTGGAGCTGCTGCCGCTGCCGGACGAGCAGCCGGCCAGGATGGCCGCGGCCGCGGCCATCGCGGGCAGCAGGAACGCGCCCGGCACCCGCCTCATCCGTGATCCTCCGCTACCGTCCGCAGTCAGCTGGCGGAAGCGATATTAGGTGCCCGGTATCGGGTTATGTGCCCGAATAGGCAATTGTGGCGGGTCGGTCAGGCGGCCAGGTCAGCCTGCCGGCTCAGCGGTAGGAGTGCTCCGGGCCGGGGAACGAGCCGCCGGTCACGTCCGTGGCGAACGCCCGCGCGGCCTGGCCCAGCACACCGGCCACGTCGGCGTAGCGCTTGACGAATTTCGGCGTGCGCGGGCTCAGCCCGGCCATGTCCTGCCAGACCAGCACCTGGGCGTCGCAGTCCGGCCCGGCGCCGATGCCGATGGTCGGGATGGACAGCGAGCCGGTGACCCGGGCGGCCAGTTCCGCGGGCACGCACTCGAGCACCACCGCGAACGCGCCCGCCGTCTCCATGGCCTTGGCGTCGTGCAGCAGGCGTTCGCCGTCCTCGCCGCGGCCCTGCACCCGGTAGCCGCCGAACGCGTTGACCGACTGCGGGGTGAGGCCCAGGTGGGCCATGACCGGGATGCCCGCCGCGACCAGTTCCTCGGCCTGGCGCAGCACCCGGTGGCCGCCCTCCAGCTTGACCGCGTGCGCGCCGGTCTCCTTGAGGAACCGGATGCCGGTGGCCAGCGCGGCCTCGGGCGACGTCTGGTACGAGCCGAACGGCAGGTCAGCGACGATCAGCGCCCGGCTGGTGCCGCGGACCACGGCCGCGGTGAGCGGGATGAGCTCGTCCACCGTGACCGGGATCGTGGTGTCGTGCCCGAACACCACCATCCCGGCCGAGTCCCCGACCAGCAGGACCGGGATGCCCGCGTCGTCGAAGACCCGGGCGACCAGCGCGTCGTACGCGGTGAGCATGGGCCATTTCTCGCCGCGGGCCTTGGCGGCGGCCAGGTCGTTGACGGTGACCCGGCGGGAGGCCCGGCCGCCGTACAGCGGCTCGGGCCGCTTGGCGGCAGGAACGTTGGGTACTGGGGCGGCTGGCGCATCGCTCCGCGCTGTGGTCGCGGCCGTGCCCAGGCCCCCGGAAGGGGCGTTCATACAGGATCCTCCAGGTCTCGTGGCGCCACCGCGGCGTCCCCGGACCCTTCGATGATGGCACGCGCCGGGCGGTGCCAGTAACCCCCGCAGGCGCCCCGAAAAGTGGTGACCGGACCCGGGAATGTTTTCCGATACGGGCTAGTTCCGTATCGATAGCTTCCCCGCGCGGCACGGTCCGCCCGGGTACCACAGACACAGGCAGAAGGACATCAATGGCCAACCTCATCGCAGGTCCGCAGTCCGCTGTCGCTGACCGCATCCACCGCCGCCGCTGGGCCATCCTCGGCGTGCTGATCATCAGCCTGATCGCCATCGTGCTGGACAACACGGTGCTGAACGTGGCGCTGAAGACGATCGCCGAGCCCAAGGTGGGCCTGGGTGCGAGCCAGAGCCAGCTGGAGTGGGGGATCAACTCATACACGCTGGTGTTCGCCGGCCTGCTGTTCACCTTCGGGGTGATCGGCGACCGGATCGGGCGCAAGCGGATGCTGATGCTCGGCATGGCCGCGTTCGGCATCTTCTCGCTGCTGACCGCGTACTCGAAGAACCCGGATCAGCTCATCTTCGCCCGGGCCGCCATGGGCCTGGGGGCGGCGGCGGTCATGCCGCAGACGCTGTCCATCATCTCGAACGTGTTCGACCCGCGGGAGCGGGCCCGGGCCATCGGCATCTGGGCCACCGCCGTGGGCATCGGGGTCGCCATCGGCCCGATCGTGGGCGGGCTGCTGCTCGCGCACTTCTGGTGGGGCTCGGTCTTCCTGATCAACGTGCCGCTGACCGCGGTGGGCGTGGTCGCGATCCTGCTCCTGGTGCCGGAGTCGAAGAACCCCAGTCCCGGCAAGATCGACTACCTGGGCGTGCTGCTGTCCATCGTGGGCCTGGTCCTGGTGGTCTACGGCATCATCCAGGGCGGCGAGAAGGGCACCTGGATCCACTGGGACGTGCTCGGCGCCACCGTGGCCGGGCTGGTCGTGCTGGCCTTCTTCGCCTGGTGGGAGACCCGGCTCAGCCACCCGTCGCTGGACGTGAAGCTGTTCCGCGACCCGCGGCTGTCGTCGGCGGTGGGCGCGCTCGGCCTGGTGTTCTTCGGCATGATGGGCGCGCTGTTCTTCCTCAGCTTCTACCTGCAGAGCGTGCGGGGTTACTCGCCGCTGGACGCGGGCCTGCTGACGCTGCCGTTCGCGGCCGGCCAGATGCTGCTGGCGCCGCGCAGCGCCAAGCTGGTCAGCCGGTTCGGCACCAAGGCGGTCGCCACCGCCGGGCTGCTCACCGTGACCGTCGCGCTGGCCGGTTACCAGCTGCTCGGGGTGAGCACCCCGATCTGGGTGCTGGGCGTGATCTTCTTCGTGCAGGGCGCCGGGATGGGCAGCGTGATGCCGCCCGCCACCGAGGCGGTCATGTCCGTGGTCCCGCGGGAGCGGGCCGGCTCCGGGTCGGCGCTGACCAACACGGCCCGCCAGGTGTTCGGCGCGCTCGGCGTGGCCGTGCTCGGCTCGATCCTGGCCCAGGTGTACCGGGGCCAGCTGGACCCGCACCTGACCGCGCTGCCCGGCGGTGCCCGCGACGCCGCGGCCAGCTCGATCACCGGCACGCAGGCCGTGGCCGCCCACCTGGGCGGGGCCGGGCTGCGCCTGGACAGCTTCGCGGACGGCGCGTTCGTGCACGCCATGCACGTGACCACGGTCATCTCCGCGGTCATCACGCTGATCGGCGCGCTGGTCGTGCTGGCCTGGATGCCGGGCCGCCCGCACGCCCGCGCCGGGCAGGCGGGGAACGCGCAGCCGGAAGAGACGGAGCACGAGCCGACCGAGGTCGTGGAGATCCCCGCCGCGCTGCGCACGGAAGGCTGACCGGTGCCTGCCGCAGCCAGCGTTGACCTCCAGACCGGGACGGCGGGCGAGCCCCGCCGCCCCGGCCGGCCGCGCAGCGAGCGGGCCGACCGGGCCATCATCGACGCGGCGCTGAGCCTGTTCGCCGAACACGGCGTGGAAGGGCTGTGCATCGAGGAGGTGGCGGCCCGGGCCGGGGTGGGCAAGGCCACCATCTACCGCCGCTGGCCAGGCAAGGAGGATCTGCTGCTGGACGCGCTGGCGGCGCTCAAGACCCCGCTGCCCGAGCTGCGCGGCGAGTCGGCCCGCGCCGACCTGATCGCACTGCTGGACGCGATGGCGGCCGACTACGCCGACCCGCGCCGGGCCCGGTCGTTCGCCCTGCTGCTGGGGGAGGGAGCCAAGTTCCCCCGGCTCATGGCGCGCTACCAGGAGACGGTCATCGAGCCGCGCCGTGAGGTGATGCGCGGCGTGCTGCGCCGCGGCGTGGCCACCGGCGAGCTGCGCCCGGACACCGATGTCGAGGTGGCGCTGTTCATGCTGTCCGGCGCGGTGCTGGCCCGCGGCAAGCACCAGCCCGAGGGCATCGCCGAGGGCTTCGCCGCGCGGGTGGTGGACGAACTGCTGCGCGGCCTCGGCTCCCGCTGAGTCCGGCGGCCGGGCCGCCGTCCCGCGTGACAGACTTCAGGGTGTGCAGCGACCATTCCGGCAGGTCGACGTGTTCGGCAGCCTCCCGTACCGCGGCAATCCCGTCGCCGTGGTGCTCGATGCGGACGGGCTGAGCACCGGTGCCATGCAGCAGTTCGCCACCTGGACCAACCTGTCCGAGACCACGTTCGTGCTGCCCCCGTCCAGCACGCGGGCGGACTACCGGGTGCGGATCTTCACCCCGGCCGGCGAGCTGCCGTTCGCCGGGCATCCCACGCTCGGCACGTGCCACGCCTGGCTGGACGCGGGCGGCCAGCCGGCCCGCCCGGACGTCATCGTGCAGGAGTGCGGCGCGGGCCTGGTCCAGGTCCGGCGGACCGGGGCCGGGCTGGCGTTCGCCGCCCCGCCGCTGATCCGGTCCGGCCCGGTCGACGAGGCGACGGCCGCGCGGGTGGCCGCCCAGCTCGGCATCAGCCGGACCGACATGGCCGACCTGGCCTGGGCGGACAACGGCCCGGGCTGGGTCGCGGTCCTGCTGCCGACGGCCGAGGCGGTGCTGGCGCTGCGCCCCGGCGCGGTCGATATGGACATCGGGGTGGCCGGTCCTTACCCGCCGGGCGGGCCGGCCGCGTTCGAGGTGCGCGCGTTCTTCCCGGTCGCCGGCGCCGTGGTCGAGGATCCGGTGACCGGCAGCCTGAACGCCGCGCTGGCCGGCTGGCTGCTCGGCACCGGCCGGGTCACCGCTCCGTACCTGGCCAGCCAGGGGACCGCGCTGGGCCGGGCCGGCCGGGTCCACATCAGCCAGGATCCGGACGGCCAGATCTGGGTCGGCGGGGCGGTCCGCAACTGGGTGTCAGGCCACGCCGAACTGTAGGCGTAGGACGGGCTGGTCGCGGGAATCCAACTCGGTGCATGCCGGAACTCTCGGCTGGAGGGCGGTCGGACCATGGACCTGGCGGAAGAGTGGGCCGGACTGCTCCGCACCGAGGGCGCCGGCTACGCGGGAGTGGCGCTGGCCAACATCAAGCACGAGTTTCCCGCCGCGATGCAGCACCTGATGACCGCGCCGGGTGATTTCCCGTACCGGCCGCGGGCGCGCACGCCGGTGTTCTACGGCAGCCAGGACTGGCACTCCTCGGTGCAGATGCACTGGGCCCTGCTGCGGCTGCTGCGCCGGGCCGGCGACGTGGCCCGCGGCGAGGACATCCGGCACGCGCTGAGCAGCCAGTTCACCCCGGTGGCGCTGGCACACGAAGCCGACTTCATCGCCGGGCCTGACGCGCCGACCGAGCGGCCGCAGGGCTGGGGCTGGGCCCTGGCCCTGGTGCACGAGGCCGCCTCCTGGGATCACCCGGACGGCCACAAGTGGGCCAGCGCGATGGCCCCGCTGGCCGAGGCGCTGGTCAGCTGCTTCCTGCGCTGGCTGCCCGGGCAGGTCTACCCGGTGCGCTACGGCACCCGCCAGGGCAGCGCGTTCGCCTTGTCGCTGGCCTGGCCGTTCGCCGAGGCCCGCGCGGCCGCGGGGGACCCGGCGCTGCGCGAGGCCATCGCGGCCCGGGCCATGGGCTGGTTCAGCGCGGACATCATGTACCCGGCCGACTGGGAGCCGTCCGGGGACGACTGCCTGTCGCCCGCGCTCACCGAGGCCGAGCTGATGTCCCGGATCCTGCCCCGGGGCGAGTTCGCGGACTGGCTGACCATGTTCCTGCCCGGCGTCGAGTGGGGCCGCCCGGCCACGTTGTTCACGCCCGCGGCGGCGGGCGACGACACCGACGGGCAGGCCGCCCAGCTGCACGGCCTGAACGCCACCCGGGCCTGGTGCTGGCGGCGGATCGCGGACGCGCTGCCGCCCGGCGACCCGCGGGCCGAGCCCGCGCTCGGCGCGGCCCGCCAGCACGCCAAGGCGGCGCTGCCCTATGTGGTCGGCGGCGACTACCAGCTCGAGCACTGGCTGGCCGGCTATGCCGTCCTCATGCTGTCCAGCTGAACGGCTTTTCCTGCCCAACGGCTAGTGCCGTGAACTGCCGCCACCTGGCTTACCCGCCCTGGCTGGCGGGCCGTGGCTCGCGCCAGCGGCTGGTGATCGGCAGCCGGCGGTCCCGGCCGAAGTTGCGGATGGTGATCTTCGGGCCGGGCGGGTACTGCCGCCGCTTGTACTCGGCCCGGTCGACCAGCTGGATCACCTTGTCCACCAGTGCGGGGTCGTGCCCGGCCGCGACCAGCTGAGCCGCGCCCATGTCCTTTTCCACGTAGTCGTCGAGCAGCGGGTCCAGCACCGCGTAGTCGGGCAGCGAGTCGGTGTCCAGCTGGCCGGGGGCGAGTTCCGCGCTGGGCGGCTTGGTAATGGAGTTCTCCGGGATCGGGGGTGTCTCACCACGCCCCGCCGCCGTGTCGTTGCGCCACCGGGCCAGGTCCCAGACCAGCGTCTTGAGCACGTCCTTGATCGGGCCGAAGCCGCCCGCCGAGTCGCCGTACAGCGTGGAGTACCCGGTGGCGATCTCGCTCTTGTTCCCGGTGGTCAGCACGAGGTGCCCGGCGGCGTTGCTCAGCCCCATCAGGATTACCCCGCGGATACGGGACTGCAGGTTCTCGGCGGCCAGCCCGGACAGGCCGAGCTCGGCCTCGAACGCGTCCACCATGGGGGCGATCGGCACCGCGGCGGCTTGCAGCTCCTGCCGCTTGGCCAGGTCCTCGGCGTCGCCGACCGAGTGCCCGGAGGAGTACTTGCTGGGCATCAGCACCACGTGCACCTGTTCCGGGCCGAGCGCGTCGGCGGCGATGGTGGCCACCAGCGCGGAATCGATCCCGCCGGACAGACCCAGGATGACCGAGCGGAACCCGTTCTTGCGCACGTAGTCGCGGGTCCCGGTGACCAGGGCCGCGTACACCTCGGCCAGCGGGTCCAGCCTTTCCCACTGTGTTGGCCCGGGGGGGCGACCCCCCGGAACCCCCCGATCGCCGCTCCGCGCCGAGGCCGGATCAGCCGGCCGTACGGGCTGGGGCGTGAGGACGGCGCGTGTGATGATCATGGTCGTGCCATCGGCTGCATCGGCTGGGCTGTTCGCGGGTAGTGGCTCTGCTCCAGCAGCCGGGAGATCCAGGTCGGCGACCAGCAGGGTCTCCTCGAACTGCGGGCCGCGGGCGAGCAGCTCGCCCTGGGCGTCCACGATGATCGAGTCCCCGTCGAAGACCAGCTCGTCCTGGCCGCCCATCATGTTCACGTAGGCCAGCGCGGCGCCCGCCTCCCGGGCGCGCCCGGACACCAGCTCGAACCGGGCCTCGCTCTTGCCCCGCTCGTACGGGGAGGCGTTCGGCACCACCAGCAGCCCGGCGCCCGCCTGCCGGGCGACCGCGACCGGACCGCCGTCCTGCCACAGGTCTTCGCAGATGGCGATGGCCACGTCCACCGCCCCGCCGCCGGCCGCCGGGACCCGGACCACCGGCAGGCAGTTGCCCGGCACGAAGTACCGGTACTCGTCGAACACCCCGTAGTTCGGCAGGTGGTGCTTGGCCGTGGTGACCACCACCCGGCCGCCGTACAGCAGCGCGGCGGCATCCAGCGGCGCGCCGGCCGGCACGCCGACCCGGGCGGTCACTCCCGCCTGGCGGTCCAGGTACCCGGTGACCACGGCGATCCCGCCGAGCCCGGCCGCGTCCAGCTGCCGCGCGGTGTCCTCCAGGGCGGCGATCGACGCGGTCACGAACGAGGCGCGCAGCGCGAGGTCTTCCACCGGGTAGCCGGTGAGCATCATCTCAGGGAACACGGCCAGATCGGCGCCCGCGGCCGCGGCGCGGCGCGTCCACTCCAGCACCGCGGCCGCGTTCCCGGACAGGTCACCGACGGTCGAGTTCGCCTGGGCAAGGGCGATCCGCAGCCTGGTCACCCGATTACTGTATGCGGCTGCCCGCGGCGGCGGGCCGTAGGCCTGTCCCGGCTGGCCCCAGTAGACTCACGGTGGCTGTGTAACGCCCCGGTAACACGATCGCGAGAGACTGACGCGGGGGCGCGGGCTCGGTCAGCCGATATGCTGTGCTGCCCGCATCCACGCAAGTGTAAGCCGCTGACCAGCAAGGACAGGCTGTCATGGACAGGCAGGAAGAATTCGTCCTCCGCACCCTGGAGGAGCACGACATTCGTTTTGTCCGGCTGTGGTTCACCGACGTGCTCGGCTACCTGAAATCGGTCGCGGTCGCGCCGGCCGAACTGGAGGGCGCCTTCGCCGAGGGCATCGGGTTCGACGGCTCGGCCATCGAGGGCTTCGCCCGGGTCTACGAGGCCGACATGATCGCGAAGCCGGACGCGTCCACGTTCCAGTTGCTGCCCTGGCGGGGCGAGGCGTCCGGGGTCGGCCGGATGTTCTGCGACATCCGGATGCCGGACGGCTCGCCGTCCTACGCCGACCCGCGGTACGTGCTGAAGCGGGCGCTCGGCCACGCGGCCGATCTCGGCTTCACCTTCTACACCCACCCCGAGGTGGAGTTCTTCCTGCTCAAGGAGAAGCCCGTAGCGGGCGCCGCGCCGCAGCCCATCGACACCGGCGGCTACTTCGACCACACGCCGCACAGCATCGCGCACGACTTCCGGCACGTGTCCATCCAGATGCTGGAGAGCATGGGCATCTCGGTCGAGTTCAGTCATCATGAGGGTGCGCCGGGTCAGCAGGAAATTGACCTGCGGTACGCGGACGCGCTGACAACGGCCGACAACATTATGTCGTTTCGGCTGGTCATGAAGGAGGTGGCGCTGCAGCAAGGAGTGTACGCATCCTTTATGCCGAAGCCGTTCACGGAGCATCCCGGCTCCGGTATGCACACTCATATGTCGTTGTTCGAGGGTGACCGTAATGTGTTCTACGAGCCTGGTGCGGAATTCCAGCTGTCCAAGCTGGGCCGGGCGTTCATCGCCGGGCTACTACGGCACGCCGCGGAGATCACCGCGGTCTGTAACCAGTGGGTCAACTCGTATAAGCGGCTGTGGGGCGCGGCGGAAGTTACCGCCGGGGCGGGCGGAGAGGCGCCCGCGTACATTTGCTGGGGACACAACAACCGGTCCGCTCTGATCCGGGTCCCTATGTACAAGCCACACAAGGGAAATGCCACCCGGGTCGAGTTCCGCTCGGTAGACTCGGCGTGCAACCCTTACCTTGCGTTCGCGGTGATCCTGGAAGCAGGTCTGAAAGGAATCGAGGCCGGCTACGAGCTGCCGCCCGGCGCCGAGGATGACGTTTGGGCGCTCACCTCGGCCGAGCGGCGCGCGCTGGGCATCTCGCCGCTACCGCAGAGCCTGGATGAGGCGATCACGGCGATGCAGGACAGCGAACTGGTGGCCGAGGCTCTCGGCGAGCACGTTTTCGACTTCTTCTTGCGTAACAAGCGTGCCGAGTGGCGCGAGTACCGGCATCAGGTGACCCAGTTCGAGCTGGACAGATACCTACCGGTGCTGTGACGGTGGTGCAGTGCTATGGGGGGTAACCAGGGCTGGGGCGGCGGGCCGCGACAGAGATCGGGGTTAGGGGCAGCGTGTTCTGGGTGGGCGTGCTCGGGCCATTACTGGTTCGGGCTGATGGCGCGGACGTAGTCGTCCCTGCGCCCAAACAGCGGGTGATCCTGGCCGCGCTGGCGCTCCGGGCTGGGCAGGTTGCCTCCTACGACGAGCTGGCCGAGATCATCTGGGACGGGACGCCCCCGGCCGGCGCGCGGGTGGCCATCCGCAACTACGTGAAACGCCTGCGGCAGATCATGGGCCCGGTCGCTGGGCGCCGGATCGTGACCCGCGACCCCGGGTACGCGCTCGAGGCGGAGCCCGACGAGGTGGACGCGCTGTGGTTCACCGCGCTGTGCGCCCGCGGCGGCGAGGCGGTCAGCCGCGGCGCCGCCGGGACCGGCACCGAGGCGGCCTGGGACGTGCTCAGCGAGGCACTGGCCCTGTGGCGCGGCAGCCCGCTGGTGGACGTGCCATCGAATGCCCTGATCACAGCCGAGGTGCCCCGGCTGGACGCGCTCCGTATGCAGGCCCAGGAGTGGCGGATGGACGCCGGCCTGGCCCAGGGCCGGCACTCCGAGCTGGTCGGTGAGCTGACCCAGCTGGCCCAGGACCATCCGTGGCGGGAGCGGTTCCACGCCCAGCTCATGCTGGCGCTGTACCGGTGCGGGCGGCAGGCCGAGGCCCTGGCCGCTTATCAGCGCACCCGCCGGATGCTGGTGGACGAGCTGGGCGTGGAGCCCGGCCGCGAGCTACGCGACCTGCAGGCGGGCATCCTGGCCGGCGACCCGGGCCTGGGTGCCCCGGGCCCGACCCTGGCCAACTTCCGGGTGGCGGGGAGCCCGCCGCCGTCCGGGTCCCGGCCGGCCGGCGCCGGCGGCCCGGGCGCGGGTGGTGCGCCCGCCGGGCCGGCCCAGCCTGGGAGCGCGCAGCCGGGGAGTGCACGGTCCGGGAGTGCACGGTCTGGGAACGCGCCGGCCGGCCGGGCCGGGCCGGGCGGCGTACGGGCCGGCCGTGACCAGGCCGCTGGCCCGGGCCGGCCTGCGGCCGCTGGTGCGGCCCGCGGCCCCGGTGCACCCCGCGGCCCCAATGTGGCTAACACCAGTGCGGCAAACACCAGTGCGGCCGGCCGGGCCGCCGCGGCCGGTGGCGCTGGCACGGCCGGCGAGGCGGCCGTGGGCGCCCGCGGGAGCGGCGCGCTGCGCGGGGCGGTGGCGTCGGCCGACGGGACCGCCGTGGCGCCGGCCGACGGGACCGATGCGGCCACGCCCGGCCCGGCCCCAGCCGCCGTGGTGCCGCGCCAGCTGCCGGCCGGGGTGGCCCACTTCGCCGGGCGGACCGCGCAGCTGGCCGAGCTGCGGGCCTGGATGCAGTCGGCGGGCTCGTCCGACGAGGCGGTCCGGGTGCTGGTCATCGGCGGGACGGCCGGGGCCGGCAAGACCGCGCTGGCGGTGCACTGGGCGCACCAGTCGGCCGCCGACTTCCCGGATGGGCAGCTGTATGTGAACCTGCGCGGGTTCGACCCGTCCGGCACCCCGGTGGCGGCGGCGGACGCGCTGCGCTGGTTCCTCGGCGCGTTCGGCGTGACCGAGGAGCAGATCCCGGACAGCGTGGATGCCCAGGCGGCGCTGTACCGCAGCGTGCTGGCGGGCAAGCGGGTGCTGGTCATCCTGGACAACGCGCGGGACGCCGCCCAGGTCCGGCCGCTGCTGCCGGGCAGCCCGTCCTGCCTGGTGCTGGTGACCAGCCGGGCCCGGCTGCCCGGGCTGGCCGCGACCGAGGGCGCGCGGTTGCTGCCGCTGGACGTGCTGACCGGCACCGAGGCCCACGAACTGCTGGCCGGCCGGCTGGGCGAGCGGGCCAGCGCGGAGGCGGACGCGGCCACCCAGCTGACCGAGTCGTGCTCCCGGCTCCCGCTGGCGCTGAGCATCGTGGCCGCGCGGGCCGCGGCCCGGCCGATGATGCCGCTGGCCGAGCTGTCCCGTGAGCTGGCCGACGCGCAGGGCCGGCTGGACGCGCTGGACGCCGGGGACCCGGTGGCCAGTATCCGGGCGGTGTTCTCCTGGTCGTGCCAGCAGCTGAGTGAGCCGGCCGCGAGGCTGTTCCGGCTGCTCGGGCTGCACGCCGGCCCGGATGTGACGATCCCCGCCGCGGCCAGCCTGGCCGCGGTCCCGCCCGCCGAGGCCGCGGCGGCGGTGGCCGAACTGGCCGACGCGCACCTGATCGCCGAGCACGCGCCCGGGCGGTACGCGTTCCATGACCTGCTCCGCGCCTACGCCGCCGACCTGTCCCGCACCACCGACCCCGAGGAGCTGCGGGACGAGGCCGTGCACCGGGTGCTGGATCACTACCTGCACACCGCGTGCGCGGGAACCCGGCTGCTCAACCCGCTCCGCCCGCTGCTGCCGGTCGACCCACCCCGCGCCGGGGTCAGCCCGGAGATCCTGACCTGCTCGGCCGACGCGCAAGCGTGGTTCGCGGCCGAGCGCCAGGTGCTGCTGGCCGCCATCGGCCAGGCCGAGGAGGCGGGGCTGGACACCTACGCCTGGCAGCTGCCGTGGGCGGTGTGGCTGTTCTTCGACCGCGAGGGTTACTGGCACGACCAGGTGGCGATCCAGCACACCGCGATCGCGGCGGCCAAACGGCTGGGCGACAAGGCCGGGCAGGCCCACGTCTACCGTGACCTGAGCGCCACCTACAGCCGGCTCGGCTCGCTGGCCGAGGCCCGGGTCTACTGCACCCAGGCCCTTGACCTGCACCACGAGCTGGGCGACCGGCTCGGTGAGGCCCGGGCGCACAACGACATCATGATCCTGGCCGAGCGGCAGGGCCGGCTGGCCGAGGCGCTGGGCCACGCGCAGCTGGCGCTGGCGCTGTACCGCGAGGAGGGCTACGAGCCGGGCCTGGCCAAGATGCTGAACGGGGTCGGTTACATCCACGCCCAGCTCGGCGAGTACCAGCAGGCGCTGGAGTTCTGCGAGCAGGCGCTGAACATGAGCCGCGGCCGGGGCGACCCGCTCAACGAGGGCCCGGTCTGGGACAGCGTCGGCTACATCCTGTACCACCTGGGCCGGTTCGACGAAGCCATCACCCATTTCCGGACCGCGCTGCGCACCATCGAGGGCATGGCCAGCGGTTACTACCAGACCACCATGCTGGTCCACCTGGGCGACGCCTACCACGCGGTCGGCGACCTGGATCAGGCCCGGCAAGCCTGGGAGCAGGCGCTGGCCATCCTGGAGCACCTGCACCACTCCGACGCCGACCAGGTCCGGGCCCGGCTGCGCGGCGATCTGCCCGAGGTTCCCGGTAGCGTCCCGGCCGCCGCGAGCACCGCGATGGGCGGCCTGACCCCGGGACACGCCGTCGGTGCTTGACGTTTATGCAGGTAGAGCGGCCGGCAATAGCAGGATTTAGTGGCGCTACCGGGACGTTACCGGCCGGTCGCATGATTAACACGTGCACCTACCCCCCCCGGTGCACCCCCCTGCCGGGGTCGTCTGCGGACGGCCCCGGCGCCATCATGTCTGGGGTCTTTCGCGGCGCCCAGCCGGGGGGAGCCAACCGGACCGCATGCCGTTACCGTTCAGGGGTGAGCGTGCGCCGGAGGACGACACCGGCCGGGCGGCTGGCCCGGATGGGATTCGCTGACGCCGCCCGGGCGCAGCGGCTGGTCACCGAGGATCTGGCGCTGGATGCCGAGGGTGCCGACGCGGAGCTGCTGGCCGCGCTGGCCGCGGCCGCCGATCCCGACCTGGCCCTGATCACGCTGGCCCGGATGCCCCCCGACCCCGAACTGACCGCGGCCATGCGCGCCGACGCCGGGCTGCGCAACCGGCTTACCGCGGTGCTCGGGGCCAGCGCCGCCCTCGGCGACTACCTGGTCCGGCATCCCGCCGACTGGCACGTGCTGAGCGGCCCGGACGCGCTGCGCGGCGGCACCGCCGCCGAGGCCCGGGCCGCGCTGCTGGCCGCGGTGGGCGCCCGGCCGGATGACCCGGCGCCGGTGGCCGACCCGGCCGCCGGCGCCGGCGGCAGCCCGGCCACCGCGCCGGCTGCCAGACTGACGGCCGCCTACCGGCAGCGCCTGCTCCAGCTGGCCGCCCGCGACCTGACCGGTGCGGTGAGCGTGGACGCGACCGCCGCCGAGCTGGCCGACCTGGCCGCCGCGGCGCTGGAGGCGGCGCTGGCCATCGCCCGGTCCGAGCTGGAGGCCGGCGCCGCACCGGCCCGGCTGGCGGTGATCGCCATGGGCAAGTGCGGCGGCCGCGAGCTCAACTACGCCAGCGACGTCGACGTCATCTTCGCCGCCGCGCCGGCGGCGGACCCTGACGGGGACTCCGAGACCGAGACCGCCGCGCTGCGCACCGCCACCCGGCTGGCCGCCGGGATGATCCGGGTCTGCTCACAGACCACCCAGGAAGGTGCGCTGTTCCCGGTCGACCCCAACCTGCGCCCGGAGGGCCGGGATGGCCCGCTGGTCCGGACGCTGGCCAGCCACCGCGTCTACTACGAGCGCTGGGCCAAGACGTGGGAGTTCCAGGCCCTGCTGAAAGCCCGCCCGGTCGCCGGTGACCTGGCGCTGGGACGGGACTATGTGGCCGCGCTCGGCCCGCTGGTCTGGCAGGCCGCCCAGCGGCCGAACTTCGTCGCCGACGTGCAGGCCATGCGCCGCCGGGTGATCGGCAACCTGCCCGCCAGCGAGGCCGCCCGCCAGCTCAAGCTGGGCCCGGGCGGGCTGCGTGACATCGAGTTCGCGGTGCAGCTCCTCCAGCTGGTGCATGGCCGGACCGACGAGTCGCTGCGCGAGCCGGGCACGCTGCCCGCCCTCGCGGCGCTGGCCCAGGGCGGCTACGTGGGCCGCGACGACGCGGCCACGATGGCCGCCGCCTACCGGTTCCTGCGCAGCGTGGAGCATCTGCTGCAGCTCCGCCAGCTCCGCCGCACGCACACCCTGCCGGAAGATCCCGAAGCGCTGCGCCGGCTGGGCCGCGCGCTGCGCCGGGCCCGGACCCGGACCCGCAATGGCCACGCCGCCCCGGCCGCGGCGGCCCGGTCCGACCCGGCCGCCGACCTGATGGCGCAGTGGCGGCAGCACGCCAGGGAAGCCCGCCGGCTGCATGAGAAGCTGTTCTACCGCCCGCTGCTTGACGCGGTGGCCCGGCTGCCCAGCGACGCGGTCCGGCTCACCCGGGCGGAGGCCGTGGCCCGGCTGGAAGCGCTCGGCTATCTGGACCCGGACGGCGCGCTGCGCCACATCGAGGCGCTGACCTCAGGCGTCTCACGGCGCGCGGCCATCCAGCGCACGCTGCTGCCGGTGCTGCTGGAGTGGTTCGCTGACGCGGCCCAGCCGGACGCCGGGCTGCTGGCCTTCCGCCAGGTCAGCGACGCGCTCGGGGATTCGCCCTGGTACCTGCGGCTGCTGCGCGACGACACCAACGTGGCCCGCCGGATGGCCCGGCTGCTGGCCTCCAGCCGGTACGCCACCGACTTGCTCATGCGCGCGCCGGAAACGGTGGCCCTGCTCGGCTCGGATGAGCAGCTCAAGCCACGGCCGGCCGCCGCGCTGCACGCCGAGGCGGCCGCCGTGGTGGCCCGGCACGGCAGCGCCGACGTGGCCGCCCAGGCGGTCCGCGCGCTGCGCCGTCGCGAGCTACTCCGCACCGCCGCCGCCGACCTGCTCGGGCTGACCAGCGTCGAGGAGACCAGCGAGGCGCTCACCGTGATCACCGCGGTCACCATCGGCGGCGCCCTGGACGCCGCGATCGGCCGGGTGGAGCGGGACGACGGGCCGCTGCCGACCCGGCTCTGCGTGGTCGGGATGGGCCGGTTCGGCGGCCGGGAGACCGGCTACGGCAGCGACGCCGACGTGATGTTCGTGCACGATCCGCTGCCGGATGCGGACGAGCAGGCCGCCTCGCGGGCCGCGCACGCGGTCGCGGAGGAGCTGCGCCGGCTGCTGGCCCAGCCCGCCCCGGATCCACCGCTGGTCGTCGATCCGTCGCTGCGGCCGGAGGGCCGCCAGGGCCCGCTGGTCCGTACGCTGGCCTCCTACCGCGCCTACTACGAGCGCTGGTCGCTGGCCTGGGAGGCACAGGCGCTGCTGCGGGCGGAACCGGCGGCGGGCGACCGGGACCTGGGCCGGCGGTTCAGCGCGCTGGCCGACGAGTACCGCTATCCGGCCGGCGGCATCGACGAGACATCGGTCCGCGAGATCAGGCGGCTCAAGGCCCGGATGGAGGCCGAGCGGATGCCCCGCGGCACCGACCCGGCGCTGCACCTCAAGCTCGGCCCCGGCGGCCTGTCCGACGTCGAGTGGGTGGTCCAGCTCCTCCAGCTCACCCACGCGCACGACGTGGCCGGCCTGCGCACCACGCAGACCCTGGCCGCGCTGACCGCGGCCGAGCAGGCGGGCCTGATCGGGGCCGAGGACGCGGCCGCGCTGGCGGCCTCGTGGCGGCTGGCCACCCGGATCCGCAACGCGGTGGTCCTCCTCCGCGGCCGTGCCTCCGACGTGCTGCCGGCCAGGCAGGCCGAGCTGGCCGCGGTGGCCCGCATCCTCGGCTACCCGCCGGACGCCGGCCAGGACCTGGGCGAGGACTACCGGCGCACCGCGCGCCGGGCCCGGTCCGTGATGGAACGGCTCTTCTACGGCTGAACGCCAGCTGAACACTCGGTCGTTATCTGGCCGGCGGTAGTAGCGGCTGGCCGGGTTTCAAGTACCCCCGGCGGCCCGATCTGGGCTCCTGGGCACAGCGGCACGTCGGGGGCGTTCAATCCGCTCATGATTCAGCACAGGTGACAGGTGCTGGCCCGCCCCGGCTCAGCCCGGGGCAGGCCAGCGGGCCGCCGGCCGGGCTAGCCGCGGCCGTTCCCCCGGAGAAGACGAAGCGCATCAACCGTGATCGAGCCGCGCCAGTCGGCGGCCGCGGCCGGAGACCAGGCCGGCCAGTTGAACATCCAGCCGCCGTCGGGCTGCTGCGCCGCGGCCAGGTGGTCCAGGTGCGCGTCGATGACGCCGGGCCGGAACAGGCCGCGGGCCAGCGAGGTGGGCAGCGGCGCGAAGTCCAGCGGGGTGTGGATCTCCCCGGGCGCGCCCGGGTCCAGGGTGACCAGGTCCTGGCCGAGGATGAGCGGGCCGCACTGGCCGAACGCCTTGGCCGCGCGCGATGGACGGGTCCGCCTCCACCACGCCGCCCGCGGCCGGTGCGTGCAGCTCCAGCCAGCCGAGCGCGCCCTGGGCCAGTTCCCCGTCCCACGCGCCGGCCTCGTCCAGGGTGGCCAGGGCCAGCGCGATGGCCAGCGGCTGGCTGCCCGGGCAGCGCCCGTCCGGTTCCAGCGCGTGGCCGAACCCGCCGTCCGGGTTGCGGTAGGCGGCCACCGCGTCGCGCACCGGCCCCGGGCCATCCGGGCCGAACAGCCGGCCGAACCGGCGCCGGTCCAGCACCCGCGCGGTGGCCGCCACGAACTGGCCCGCCTGCTCGAAATCTGGTCCCGTCATACCGCCATCCTGGCTGGTCTTGCCCGCCGTGGCTTGAACGGATCGGTCATCTGTCGGTGCCGCGTGCCAGACTCGTGGCGTGGACTGGCCGCCGGGATACCGCGAGTTCGCGCCGCCTGCGGCGCTGGCCCGCGCCGTCTCGTGCGTGTGGGTGGGCGTGACTCCGGCGGGCGGGGCACCACCCACCCGGGTGCTCCCGGACGCGTGCGTCGATCTCATCTGGCAGCGCGGCGTCGGCGTGTTCCTGGCCGGGCCGGACACCGGTCCTGTGCTCATGCCGCTGCCGCCGGGCAGCGTGCTGGCCGGGGTGCGGCTGCGCCCCGGCGCTGGCGGCCCGGCGCTCGGCCGCCCGCTGACCGGGCTGATCGATCAGCGGCCCATGCCCGCTGACCTGCGCGCCGAGCTGGGCCGGGACCTCGGCGCCCGGCTGGCCGACGAGGTGCCCGGCGGGCTCAGCCCGGACGTCGCGCTGCGCCGCCTGGTCCGGCTGACCGGGGACCTGGTGACCAGCGCCCCACCCGATCCGCTGGTCATGCGGGCCGCGCGGCGGCTGGCCCGGCCGGGCACGCAGGTCCGGGACGTGGCCGCGGAGCTGGCCATCAGCGAGCGGCAGCTGAACCGGCGCTGCCGCGAGGCGATCGGTTACGGGCCGGCGCTGCTACGCCGGGTACTGCGGTTCCGCCGGTTCGTGTCCCGGGTGGACGCCGCCCCGGGCGCCGCCGATCTGGCTGGCCTGGCCGCCGCGACCGGCTATGCCGACCAGGCCCACCTGACCCGGGAGAGCCGTGAGCTGGCGGGCCTGCCGCCGCTGGCGCTGATCCGGGAGCGGCACGGCGTCCCGGGCTGACGTAACACCCATGGCCAGTACGCGCCGGTGCGCCATACTGAAGCTAGCGGCACTGGCAGTAGCGGGATTGCGCCCGTGCGTCCGCATCCAACAAGATTGAGGAAGGCGATAGAGGGATGGACCTGACTGGCGCCGCCTGGCGCAAGTCCTCCTACAGCGGCGGTAACAGCGGGGCCTGTGTAGAGGTCGCGGTCGTACCTGGCTCCAAAGAGGGCAGTGACTACGTGATCACCATGCGCGACTCCAAGAACCCGGACGGCCCGGTGCTGACCTTCACCCCAGATGAGTGGAAGGCCTTCACACTCGGCGTCCAGGACGGCGAGTTCGACGTAGCCTGACCGTCCCCGGGACACGGGCCGCCTCGCCGGCTGGCCGTGCTGGAGGCCTGGTGCCCGGGAACCTTGGCCGCGCGCCAAGCGTCGGGTCGGTAGGGGAACAATTGATCCCGGATGTGATCCCGCACGGCCAGCGGTCAGGGGGAGGACAACCTAGATGAGCCAGCCGCCGGCGGGCCAGTACCCGGGCAGCGGTGGTGCGGCGACGGCCGAACCCGTGATAGACCCGGTCCTGGCCAAGGTCAGCGGGGTCACCCGCACCTTCGGCACCGGGGCGGCGGCCGTGCACGCGCTGCGCGGTATCTCGCTCACCATCGAGCGTGGCCAGCTGGTCGCGCTGTCCGGCCGGTCCGGGTCGGGCAA
>Ga0335085_10004572_pt1 | contig 22842 bp, 21 predicted proteins | sample Lox_Sample_45_FD_206712 | JGI IMG/M metagenome (GOLD analysis project Ga0335085, IMG submission 206712) | Soil microbial communities from Loxahatchee National Wildlife Refuge, Florida, United States - Lox_Sample_4.5 | ecosystem: Environmental > Terrestrial > Soil > Wetlands | place: USA...
CGGTGTAGTCGGCGAGGTCCACGGGCTCGCGGCCCAGACTAACCGGGCAGCATCGCCAGGACCTCGTCGGCGCAGCCCCAGGACAGGCTAACGCCGCTGCGGCCGTGACCGTAGTTGTGGATACACACCGCATCGCCCAGCGGCTCGGCCTCGAGGCGGACCGCCGGGCGCACCGGTCGCAGACCCACCTGCTGCTCGAGCACGCGGGCGCCCGCCAGTCGCGGCTCCAACGCCACGCAGCGTTCGAGGATGCCCGCCGAGACGGCGGGGTCGGGTGCCGGGTCGAAAGCGCCGGGCTGCGCCACTCCCCCCAGCACGACCCGCTCGCCGTGCGGGAACCAGCTGGCCCACTCGCCCGGGCCGCGGTCCTCCATGAAGAAATCCTCGAGGCCGGGGTTCTCGACCACCACGTGCTGTCCCCGGACCGCTTCGATGGAGTCGTCCCGGGCCAGCTCACGGGCTCCGAGGCCGCTGCAGTTGACCACCAGCGGGGCGTGGGCGGCGGGCTCGGACAGCGAGCCCACGCGACGTGTCACGAGCGCCGCGCCCGCACCGCGCAGGCGCTCCTGCAGGTACTCCAGGTAGCGCGCCATGTCGATCAGGGGCGCGTCGAGCTCGACCGCCGACTGGAAGCCCTCGGGCGGGCGGCGGGCGCGCAGCGGCACCCCGGGGAACATCCCCCGCGGCTCCTCGGCGTACTCGCGGGAGGCCACCACGCCGTGGGCGATGCGCACGCCGCTGTCCGGTTCGCCGGCGAGCTCGCGGAAGACCGCGAGCGAGACCCCCACCCGGCGCGCGAGGCAGCCATCCGGATCCTCGAGCGGAGGGGCCGCCCACAGCGCGCCCGCCACGCGCGAGGTCGTGTCCGCGGGAGCGTCGGCCGCCCAGCACTCCACCGCCAGCCCTGACTCCGCCAGGCGCACGGCGCTCGTCAGCCCGATCACCCCGGCCCCGAGAACGACCGCGTCGAGCTCGGCCATCCGTGAGCCTCAGGTCGAAAGGGTGCCGCCGTCGATCACGATCGACTGGTTGCTCAGATAGGCGTTCGCGACCACCGCGGCGACGAGGTCGGCGACCTCCTCGGCACTGCCCAGGCGCCCCACGGCACGGCTCGCGGCGAGCTGCTCGCGGACGCCCTGATCGGCCGGCATCATGTCGGTGTCGATCAGCCCGGGGGCGATCACGTTGACCGTCACCCCGTGGGGGGCGCCCTGCCGGGCGAGGCTGTGGGCGAGCCCGTGCAGGCCCGCCTTGGAGGAGGCGTAGTGGGCACCGATCAGCCCACCGGTGAAGGCGGCGACCGAGGACAGGAACACGATCCGCCCGAAGCCCCGCTCGAGCATCCCGGGAAGGGCCCGCTGGGCCAGCAGGAACGGAGCCGTCAGGTTGACCGCGAGCGTGTGTTCCCAGTCGGACAGGGAGACCTCGAGGATGCCGGTGGGGGCGCTGCCGATGCCGGCGTTGGCGATCAGGATCTCCACCCCTCCGAGCCGCTGCTCGACCTCGTCGATGACCCTCGCCGGGGTGCCCGTGTCGGCGAGGTCGCCACCGACGCTGATCGCGCGTCTACCGAGCGCGGCGATCTCGTCCACCAGCTGCTGTGCCTGCTCCTGGCTGCGGGTGTAGCCGACGGCCACGTCGTGGCCCTGCTCGCCGAGTCGCAGCGCGATCGCCCGTCCGATCCCGCGGCTGGCACCGGTGACGAGCGCTACCGACACCGCCGCCTCGGCCCCGCCGCCGGCCCTAGTTTTTGGCCAGCTTCACGCTCGAGCAGCCGCTCGCCTTGAGCATCTTGCAGACGACGGCATAGCCTTCGCGTGGCTGGTCGTGGGCGTTGGTGAGGCCGGCGTCGAAACGCGTGCTGTTGGTGCCGCCGGTCCAGTCGTAGATGTAGAGCCGCTTGATCTGGGGGATCACCGCGGCGACCGCGAACATGTACCTCAGCACCTTGGCTGCGCGGCGCAGGCCGGCGCCGTGGACGTTCGTGAACGACGGCAGGAACTTCACCAGCCCACCGGTCTCGGTGAGCCACACCTGGCCCCCCATCGCACGCACGAGCTGATGGGTGCGCCAGCTCTGCAGGCGGTTGACGTCGGAGTAGTTGTGCAGGCCCCAGATCGAGGGCATGACCGTGTGCAGGACGCGGATCTCGTGCTTGAACTCGGAGATGTAGCGGAGCGTCGGGGTGATGTTGTTGGCGTCGAGCACGTCGAGGCCGATGACCGTGCAGCCCTTGCAGACGCGGGCCAGCGCCTGGTAGTAGCGCGCCGCGGCCGATGCCGAGGGGCTCGAGAAGGACCCGCGCACGTTGCCGCGGTTGGACTCGTCCCAGGACTGGTACTGGCGCACGTGGGGGAAGCGCTTGACGAATTTCTCGACGTCGTGCTGGTAGCTGCTCACGCTCGGCAGCTTCGTGGGGGTGTGCTCGGAGTGGTAGAAGGCGACCAGCACCTGCTCGTGGTCGAGTTCCGCGGCGCGGATGAAGGCGATCGCCAGGTTCAGCGAATCTGTGTGCTTGACGGCGTCGTAGGGGGCGATGTAGCGCACGATTTTCGTGTGCAGACGCTGGTAGACGGGCTCGCTGAACATCTTCACGTGCTCGTCGCCGATGCCGGTGATGAAGTTCGAGGCGGCGGCGTGCGCCCGTGGGGAAGCCGTGCCGGCGCTGGCCGGAGCCAGCCACAGCGCAGCGGCGAACAGGGCGAGGATCAGGGCCAGAACAGGGCGTCGGCCCGGGAAACGGTTGGAACGGCGGCTTTTGGGCATCATCCGGGTGGGGGTCGGAGGGCGAGGGTCGCGCCCGGCAGAGCGGTAGCGCGAAGTCCCGATCGTAGAGCACGGTGCGGGGGCCTCACGCCGGTTCGGTCGGCGGGTGCAACATCGTTCCCAACTCCGGCGGAGAGGCCCCGGCGGTCAGCCGTGGAAGGCTACGCGGGTGACCTCCTTCCAGACCGGCGTTGCCACGCTCGGTGGGCTGCTGGTGCTCGGGGCCCTGCTATCCGGACTCGCGCACCGCAACATCCTCTCGCTGGCGGCCGTGTACGTCGTGGCGGGCTTCGTGCTCGGCGAAGCGGGGGTGCTGAAATTCCACGCGAACTCCGGGTTCGTCAGCGGTCTCGCCGCGCTGGCGCTGATCGTGATCCTGTTCCGCGACGGTCTCGAGGTCGAGGGGGAGCTGCTGCGCGGGCACTGGCAGGTGCCGCTGCGCCACCTCGCCGTCGGCATGCCCGTGACGGCGATCGTGGTCGCGGTGCTGGCGCGCGCACTGGTGGGCTTGGGGTGGAGCGAGTCGCTGCTGCTCGGGGCCCTGCTCTCCCCCACCGACCCGGTGCTGTCCTCGCGGGTGGTGACCGACGAGCGGGTGCCGGCCCTGGTCCGCCACACGCTCAACCTCGAGTCCGGCCTCAACGACGGGCTCGCACTGCCCGCCGTGCTCACCTTCGCAGCCGCCCTGGAAGCCGGCAAACAGGACTTCGTGTGGTGGCACTTCGTGCTCCAGGACGTCGGCCTGGGGCTCGTGTTCGGACTCGTGTGCGGGGTCGCCGGGTCGCTGTTGATGCCGCGAGCGCCGTCCGGGGCGAGGACGATTCCCAGCCGCCAGAAGGCCCTCTACAGCCTCGGGCTGGCGTTCGCGGTCTACGGTGTCACGGTCCTGCCACCCCGCGGCAACGGCTTCATCGCCGTGTTCGTGGCGGCGATCGTGGTGGGCAACCGCCGTCCGGACCTGAGGGTCTCCTTCGCCGAGCACGGCGAGGAGGTCGTCGAGATCGTGAAGCTCGCGATCTTCACCGTGTTCGGCTCGCTGCTCACCTTCCACGCGCTGCTGCTCGACGGCTGGGCAGCCGTCGCAGTGGTCGCCGGCACGCTCCTGGTCGCGAGACCGATCGCGATCTTCACCGCGCTGGCGGGGACCGCGGTCCCGCGCCCGGACCGGATCTTCATGTCCTGGTTCGGCCCCAAGGGAGTCGCCACGATCGCCTTCTCGCTGCTGATCCTCTCCAGGCGCGTACGCGGCGCCGAGCACGTCTTCGACCTCGCCGCGCTGACGGTGTTCTGCTCGATCCTCGTGCACGGTGCGACCGAGACCCCGGGGGTCCGCTGGCTCGCTCGCCGGCAACCGGTGGCTCAGCCGGCCGCCCCGCCGAGCGCCACATAGGCCTCCCTGACCGCGTCATAGCGCCGGCGCACGGCCTCTCGATCGGTGGCCTCCGGCACGGACTCCTCGCAGACGCGGACGATCTTGTCCGCCTCGCACAGAAGCAGCTCGCGCTGTTCGGCGGTGCCGGTGCGGGCCATGATCTTCGACAGCGAGTCGAGCTGGCGGATCATCACGGCCGGCATACCGCGGCTGGCCTGGCGGATCTTCTCGTGAGCGCGTTCGACCAGCCGGCGGAAGCTGACGGCGACCGTTATCACCCTCACGTGCCCCGTGGGGTCGCGGTGCACGGAGGCCGGACGAGGCCGTTCGACGACTTTCCCGAGACCGTCCCCGAGCCAGTCGATGCAGGCGAGGGCGGTGAAGGTGTCGTTGACAGCCGGAGACAGGGCCCTGATCGCAATCTCCACCAGCTGGTCGACCGCGAAAGCCGGGTCCTGGGCGAGCGTCCGGTAGGGGCCGGTGGCGTGGGCGCCGCCGAGCGCGCTGGCCACTAGCGAGGCGGCGTCCGGGGGCCACACTTCCGCCAGCGGCTCCCCCTCGACGACGAAGTGCCCGGGCCGGTGCAGCAGCCTGATGACCGAGTGACGGCTGGCGGCGATGCCGATCAGGGCGGGCATGCTCACGTACTGCAGGTAGCCGCTGCGCGGAGCACGCACGGTCGCGCTCTCCTCGTCGAGTCGGGCGACCATCTCCCCCAGCGACGGCCCGGCCTTCGCCCCGCTCGGCTCCCGGTCGGCGGTCTCGGCCTGGAGCGCGTGGGCGAGGTCTCCGGCGATGCTCCCGATCACCTGTGGAAGCTGGATCGAGGTGGCGATGTGATCGATGAACACGACCAGCAGCGCAACGTCGGCGACGACCAGGGCCATCGTGACCGTGATTGAGATGTGGGGCACGAATTCGCCGTGACCGGAGGGACCGATCGAGACCAGCGCGAGGATCGCGAACACGAACGTCGCCACGAAGCCGCCGAGCGTCAGTTGGGTGACGCGGTCGCGGATGAAGTTGCGCAGCATTCGCGGGCCGAACTGGGTGGAGGCGAGCGTCAACGTCACGATCGTGATCGAGAACACGAGCGTCACGACCGTGATCACCGCGGCCGCTATCGCGGTCAGGATCTGCCGGGCCGCGTCGGCGCTGCCGCTGATCACGAACGAGGGCAGGTGCCAGGCTTCATCGTGGGCGGCCCGGTCGAGCGAATACGTACCGGCGAACAGCGCCACGGCACCCACGATCAGCAGCGTCGGCACGAGCCACAGGTTCGTGCGCAGCGCTTCCCGCCTGTACGCGGACAGCCGCAGCATGGCGCTAGACCCCCGAGGACGCGCGCCGGAGGCGGCGGGATCGGCGGGAGGATGGGTTGAGGTCGCGGACCATTCGCTGCGGGCAGGCTGCTGTCCGCCGACCAGACTTCCCGGCTCACCCGGCCGGGAGGATAACCGTTAGAAGTGGCCCCCGACGGCCTCCAGCGAGATGCGGCGGGTGTCCTCCGGGGCGGGCCTGAGGATCATGATCTCGGCGGGAACCCGCTCGAGCATCCAGCGCAGGTCCTCGTAGCTGAGGCCCGAGTGGGGGTCTTCGTCGGCCGAGACGATGATGCGGTCGAAGTGCTCGGCTTCGATCAGTTTGCGCAGCGCGTCGCGCGAGGAGCGCCCGCGCGAGATGCGCGAGTCCACCGGCACGCCCTGGACGGTGGCCCGTTGCTCGATCGCCTCCAGCAGCGGCATCCCGCGGGCGCACTGCACCGGCAGGGCGGTGTCGAGCGGCAGGTTCATCGGCACGCTCGCCAGGAATGCCGGCATGATCACCGCGTTCTCGGCCTTCGCCAGGCGGACCGCGGCCTCGAACGATCGCCGCGAGATGGCCTGCCCGCTGAACGGGAGCAGGATCCGCCTGACGGCCGTGGGGGCCGTGCGCTTCACGCGGCGGCGGTGGGGGGTGGCCCAGTAGCCGCCGGCCACCCCGATCAGAACAGCCGCGATCACGATCCCGATGACCGCGACGGGGCTCACGTGACCCCCCCGGGAGTCGCGATCCGCGCCTCGCCGTTGGCGCGCACCGCGCGATCGGCGACGATCCTCACGTCAACGCCCGGCAGCCGCGCCATCAGGCGCTGGGGGAGCGGGGTGCGGATGCGCCCCACTCCCCGTGCGGGACGGGAGCGGCCGAGCAGGATGTAGGTCGTTCCCTGCCGCGTGGCGAAGTCGGCCACCGCGGCCGCCACGTCATCGGATTCCTCCTCGTACATCTTCGCCCCCAGGATCGCGGCCAGCTGGCGCAGTGCGGTCAGCGAGCGCTCGTTGTCGTCCTCCAGGCGCTGGCCGGGTTTACGCACCCACAGCAGGTCGAGATCGGCGTTCAGCCGCTGGGCCGAGCGCCACGCGCGGCGCACCAGGCGCTGGGCGCCCGGATAGGGCTCCACCAGCGCCAGCAGGCGCTCGCCGACGGCCTGCGGGGTGCCCTCTGCGAGGCTCTCCTCGCGCGAGGAGATGACCTCCGTCGGCCGGCGCTTGGCGCCCACCTCCTGGGCGACCTGGCGCAGGGCCACCTCCCGCAGCGCCGACAGGTTCTCGATGCGGAAGAAGTTGTTCAGGGCCGCGTCGATGCGGTCCAGCGGGTACACCTTCCCCGCCCGCAGACGCTCGAGCAGCGCCTCGGGGGTGAGGTCGACGAGCACCACCTCGTCCGCCCGCGCCACGACCGCGTCGGGGATCGTCTCGCGCACGCGGATGCCGGACAGCTCGGTGACCTGGTCGTTGAGCGACTCCAGGTGCTGGACGTTGACGGTCGAGAGCACGTCGATCCCGGCGGCGAGCGCGTCCTCGACGTCTTCATAGCGCTTGGCGTGCTCGACGGCCGGCGCGTTGGTGTGGGCGAGCTCGTCGATCAGGCACAGTTCGGGTGCCCGCCGCAGGACCGCGGGGAGGTCCATCTCTTCGATCACGGTCTCGCGGTAGCTGACCCGGCGGCGCGGGATCATCGGTAGGCCCTGCGCCAGCCTCGCGGTGTCGGCCCGCCCGTGCGTCTCCAGGAAGCCGATCACGACGTCGCGCCCGGCCTCCTGCTCGGCGTGCCCCTCCAGCAGCATCTGGTAGGTCTTGCCGACCCCGGCCGCCATCCCGATGAAGAGCTTCAGCCGGCCCTTTCGCTCCGCCCCGGGGGCATCCGCCGGGACTTCGGCACCGGAAGCGGCCTCGGGGCTCATCACCTGAGCGGGTTTATCGCATTCGCTGCGGTCATCCTCCGAGCAGGTTATGGACTATCAGGTCGATGAGCTTGATTCCGATGAACGGCGCGATGATCCCGCCGAGCCCGTAGATCAGCAGGTTGCGCTGCAGCAGCGCGCTCGCGCCGATCGGCCGGTAGCGCACGCCCCGCAGCGCCAGCGGGATCAGCAGCGGGATCACGAGCGCGTTGAAGATGATCGCCGAGATGATCGCCGAGCGCGGCGAGCCGAGGTTCATCACGTTGAGCACGTGCAGGGGGCTTTTCCCGCCCGGCGTGGCAGCCCACGTGGTGACGAAGATCGCCGGCAGGATCGCGAAGTACTTCGCCACGTCGTTTGCGATCGAGAAGGTCGTCAGCGAGCCGCGCGTGATCAGCAGCTGCTTGCCGACCTCGACGATCTCGATCAGCTTCGTCGGGTTGGAGTCGAGGTCGACCATGTTGCCCGCCTCGCGTGCCGCCTGCGTGCCGGTGTTCATCGCGACTCCCACGTCGGCCTGGGCGAGCGCGGGCGCGTCGTTGGTGCCGTCGCCGGTCATCGCCACGAGCCGCCCTTCCTGCTGCTCCTCCCGAATCAGGTCGAGCTTGCGCTCGGGCGTGGCTTCGGCGAGGAAGTCGTCGACGCCCGACTCTTCGGCGATCTTGGCGGCCGTCAGGCGGTTGTCCCCGGTGACCATGATCGTCCTGATGCCCATCGCTCGCAGCTGCTCGAAGCGGGCGCTCATGCCCTCCTTGATCGTGTCCTTGAGGTAGACCACGCCGAGCACCTGGTTGTCGCGTGCGACCGCCAGCGGGGTGCCACCCTCACGGCCGATGCGGTCGAGCTCGGCCTCGAGCTCCGGCGGCGGCGAGCCTCCTTCGCGGCGCACGAGCTCCACGATCGCGTCGCCCGCGCCCTTGCGCAGTCGGCGCCCGTCGAGGTCCACGCCGCTCATCCTGGTCTGGGCGGTGAACGGAACGAACTCGGCGTGCAGCGTGGACATGTCGTGCTCGCGGATGCCGTACTGCTTGGCGAGCACCACGATCGAGCGGCCCTCGGGCGTCTCGTCGGCGAGCGAGGCCAGCTGCGCCACCTCCGCCAGCTCGGACTCCGGCACCCCGGGCATCGGGATGAACTCCGAGGCGAGCCTGTTGCCGATCGTGATCGTGCCGGTCTTGTCGAGCAGCAGCACGTCGACGTCGCCGGAGGCCTCGACCGCGCGCCCGGACAGCGCGAGCACGTTGCGGCGCACGAGGCGGTCCATGCCGGCGATTCCGATCGCCGACAGCAGCGCACCGATCGTCGTGGGGATCAGGGCGACCAGCAGCGCGATCAGGGTCGTCTCGGAGACAGGCGTCCCCGCGAAAAGTCCGAACGGGCGCAGGGTGGCGACCACGATCACGAAGATCAGCGTCAGCGCCGCCAGCAGGATGTTGAGTGCGATCTCGTTCGGCGTCTTGCGGCGCGCGGCTCCCTCCACCAGCGCGATCATCCGATCGAGGAACGACTGGCCCGGCTCTTGCGTGATTTCCACGACGATCTCATCCGAGGTCACGCGCGTGCCGCCGGTGACGGCGCTGCGGTCTCCCCCGGACTCCCTGATCACGGGTGCGGACTCGCCGGTTATCGCCGACTCGTCCACGGTCGCGATGCCCTCGATCACGGTGCCGTCGCCGGGGATCAGCTCGCCCGCCGCGACCACCACGACGTCGCCGCGCTCGAGCTCGGCGGCCGGCTTGGTCGAGCCGTCACGTAGTCGCGCGACGGTCTCCTTGCGCATCGAGCGCAGCGTGTCGGCCTGCGCACGGCCGCGACCCTCGGCGAAGGCCTCGGCCATGTTCGCGAAGATGACCGTCAGCCACAACCAGAACGCGATCGTGAACGTGTACCAGGCCGGCTCGCCGCCCCCGCCCAGGGGCTTGCCGCCGAACACCTGGATCAGCCAGGTCACCGTCGTGATCACCGAGCCGATCTCGACCACGAACATCACCGGGTTGCGGATCTGCACGCGCGGATCGAGCTTCTTGACGCTGCCGAGCAGCGCCTGGCCGACGATGTCCCGTTGGAACAGCGAGATCGCCTGACGTTCGTGGGTTGCCGGCGCCTGCGCGCTCATCGACCCGGACCTCCCGTGAGGCGGTCGAGCGCGAGGTTGAGCTCGAGCACGTCGACCCCTTCCTCGCCGGAGAACCCGAGACCGCGACCGTTGGTGTACTTGGCGATCAGACCATCTACGACCCGCAACGGCAGCCGGCGCACGGCGGCCACCCGGTAGGCCTGGATCCACGCGTTGGCCTTCGAGATTTCAGGGTCGAGGTTCGAAGCCGAGGTGTTGACCGCGTCGACCGGAATGTGAGCCACCGTGAGCGAGGGGTCGTACTTGCGCCCGCCGGGGGCGGTGTTCAGTTCGAGGTAGGCCTTGATGTTTTCGGCGTCGGCTTCGGCCGTGCGGGTGCTGTTCGGGCCGCGGTTGGAGAACGTGCTGGCTTCCGCGTTGTAGGCCCCGCCTTCGGTCGCCGACGGGCGCGTCTGGAAGTAGCTCGGCACCGGTTCGGTGACGAGTTCTTCTTCTTCTTCCTTGGGCTTGCCGTTGGGGCCGAGCACCGGCCGGGCGAAGCTCTGGCCGATGATCTTCGAGCCGATCAGCTTTCCGTTGACCTTGATCTGCTGGCCGTTGGCGTTGCCCGGGAAGGCGACCTGGGAGACGCCCGTGATGATGAGCGGGTAGGCGACGCCGATCAGCAGCGTGAGCACGAGGATCGAGATCGCAGCGGTTATGACGTCGCGGCGCATCGGCTAGTAGAGGTGTCCGGTCAGGCCCTGCACGATCGGTCCGAGCAGCAGGGCGGGGAAGAACGTGAGCGCGCCGACGAGCACGATCACTCCGATCAGCAGGATCGAGAACGTTGTGTTGTCGGTTCTCATCGTGCCGAGGCCGGCCGGGGTCACGCGCTTGCCGGCGAGCGCCCCCGCGACCGCCAGCGCGAACAGGATCGGCGCGAAGCGGGCGACCAGCATGTCGAAGCCGCCGAGCAGGTTGGCGAGCGTGACCCCGTGGGAGCCGAGGTTGCCGGCGTTCGGCTGGATGAAGCCCGTGTAGCCGGCGAACGCGGAGCCGTTGTTGTTGGCCTGCGACAGGTATGCATAGAAGGTCTCGGAGAAGCCCTGGGGCGTGTGTCCGCCCGCCTTCGAGGTGGCGACTTCGGCGATCGAGGAGCGCCCCGCCTTCGTGGCCACGCCCGTGGCGGTGCACAGCAGCGCCGCCAGCGGCGTGATCAGGATCCCCAAGCCGGCGAGCTTGATCTCCCTGGCCTCGAGCTTCTTGCCCAGCCACTCAGGCGTGCGCCCCACCATCAGCCCACCGATGAAGACGGCCAGCAGCACGTACAGGAGGATCGAGTACAGCCCCGTGCCGACGCCGCCGAAGATCACCTCGGAGGCAGAGATGTTGGCCATCGGCACGGCGCCGCCGATGCCGGTGTAGGACTCGATCGCGCTGTTGACCGCACCGCAAGAGGTGACGGTCGTGATCACGTCGAACAGCGCCGACCCGGCGATCCCGAAGCGCTGCTCCTTGCCTTCCATGTTGCCGCCGCTGGACCCGGCGATCGCGTGCGTGTGCAGGCCGACGTGGTGCTGGGCGGGCGAGCCGTGCGCCTCGGCGATGTAGGCCACGATCACCGCGCCGAGGAACATGAACATCATCACGCCGTAGATCGCGTAGCCCTGGCGGCGGTTGCCGGTCATGCGCCCGTAGGTGAATACGAGCGCCGCCGGGATGATCAGCACCAGCAGCATCTCGAACAGGTTGGTGAAACCGTTGGGGTTCTCGAACGGGTGCGCGGAGTTCACGTTCATGAAGCCGCCGCCGTTGGTGCCGAGCTCCTTGATCACCTCCTGCGATGCGATCGGCCCCTGCGCGATGCCCTGGGTGAGACCGGTGATCGTGTGGGCAGTGAGGTAACCGTGGAAGTTCTCGATCACTCCCTGGGAGACGAGCACGAGCGCGCCGATCACGCAGATCGGCGTCATCACGTACAGCACCGTGCGCACGATGTCGGCCCAGAAATTGCCGATGCTCTTGCCGCTGCGCGAGACGATCCCGCGGATCAGCGCGATCGCCACGCAGATGCCGACGCCCGCCGAGAGCCAGTTCTGCACCGTCAGCCCGACCATCTGGCTGAAGTAGCTCATCGTGGTCTCGCCGCCGTAGAACTGCCAGTTGGTGTTCGTCACGAACGACGAGGTCGTGTTGAAGGTGACGTTCCAGGGGGCCGAGTGGAAGCCCTGCGGGTTCAGCCCCGTCCAGTCCCACAGGGTCTGGGTGCGCAGGATGATGAACAGCAGCAGCCAGCCGGCGAGCGAGAACAGGATCAGGCTTTTCGCGTACTGCTTCCAGTCCTGTCCACGGTCTGGATCGGCGCGGAAGATCCCGTAGAGCAGCCGCTCGGGTCCGGCGAACAGCGGTGTCAGGAACACGCGTTCGCCGCTGTAGACGCGCGCCATGTAGCTGCCCAGCGGGATCGCCAGCGCGGTCAGGATCGCCACGAACAGGAAGATGGTGAGCCACCCGAGGAACGTCATCGGTCCAGAGCCTTCCGCCGCCCCCCGGCGCGGGTCAGAGCTTCTCCCCGCGGATCAGCGCGTAGAACAGGTAGACGATCACGAGCACCGACACGACCAGGCCGAAGAAGTCGGCGCCGCTCATGTGAGCGATGAAGAAGGCGGGCGAGAGATCGATGCTCATACGCGGTCGATCCCCTCGATCAGGGCGAGCATGATCGCGAACAGCGCGATCCCCAACACGATTGCCACGACGTCCATGCCGTCACTATTGGCGAGCCCGCGTCACGTTCTCATAACGATCCCGGCCGGCGCCATAACGATTACGTGACGACGCGGAGGCTCCGCTCTGCGGGCCCCGGCAGCGGGCGGTCAGGCGCCGAATCTGTAGCCCACACCCGGCTCTGTGACGATCAGGCGTGGGTCCGAGGCACCCGGCGGCTCGATCTTCGCGCGCAACCTCGCGATGTGCGTCCGCAGCGGCTGGATGTCCTCCTCGTAGCCGGGCCCCCACACCTCTGTCAGCAGCGCCCGGTGTGTCAACAGGCGGCCACGGTTGCGCACCAGCGCCCGCAGCAGCTCGAACTCGATAGGGGTCAGGTGGATCGGCGCGGTGTCGCGGCTGACCAGGCGCCCGGCGAGGTCGATCTCGAGGCCGTCCACGAGCACCTTGGGCTCCTCGCCGGCGGGTGTGCTGCGCCGCAGAGCGGCCTGCAGTCGCGCCACCAGCTCCCTGGCGCCGAACGGCTTGGTGACGTAGTCGTCGGCGCCCGCCTCCAGCGCACGCACCTTCTCCTCCTCCTCCCCGACCGCCGACAGCACCAGGATCGGCATCTCGCTCCACTCCCGCAGCCTGCGCGTGAGGGCGACCCCGTCCTCGTCCGGGAGCACGAGGTCGACGATCGCGGCCTGAGGCGGTCGCAGCGCGGCGATGTCCAGGGCCTCGGAGGCGTTCTCGGCGGCCACCGCTTCGAAGCCGGCGTCGCGCAGCACCACTTTCAGCGCGCGTAGGATCTGGGGCTCGTCGTCGACCACGAGCACCCGCGCGGGCCTCGCCGGCGGCTCTGCTGCGGCGGCACCCATGTCGCTCTAACCCACGCCGGAGGGCGCCGGCTCGCCGGCGCCGTCGAACAGCGACGCCTGCCCCGGGACCGTCGCGGGCGCGGGCGAGGCATCGAGCTCGAACGTGGGCGCGAGCGGCAGCTCGAACACGAACGTGGCGCCCTGACCGGGCAGCGACTCGACGTGCAGGGTCCCGCCGTTCGCCTCGGTGAAGCCGCGGGCGATCGCGAGCCCGAGACCCGAGCCGCCGTGGTCGGCGGGCCCCGCGGCGCGATAGAAGGGCTGGAAGACCTCCTCCAGCTCCGCCGCGGGGATGCCCGGGCCCCGGTCGACGACCCGGATCACGATCCGGTCCCCGCGCGCGCCGCCGGTGCCGCGCACGGCGCGCGCCCGCACCGACACGGGCTGGCCGCCCGAGTGGCGGCGGGCGTTGTCGAGCACGTTCACGAAGGCACGCTCCATCTGGGCCGGGTCGAGGCTCACGAGCGGCAGCTCCGCATCGATCGAGAGGCTGAACCGGGCCTCCTCCCCTCTGAGCTCCCCGGCCGCCTCCGCGAGCAGCTCCTCGATCGAGCACCAGTCGCGTCGCGGCCGGGCGGCACCGGCCTGTAGGCGCGAGAGCTCGAGCAGGTTCTCGATCAGCCGCGACAGGCGCCGGCTCTCGCCGCCGATCACCGACACCATGTCGTCGCGCTCCTCCTCCGAGAGCGATCGCGACTGCAGCGCCTCGGCCGCCGCCGAGATGGCCGTCAGCGGCGAGCGCAGATCGTGGGAGACCGAACGCAGCAATGCCGTCTTGACGTTGTCGGCGCGGCGCAGGGCGGCCGCGTCGACGGCTCCCGCCATCAGCCGCTCACGCTCGAGCGCCGGGCTCAGCAACGCCTCCAGCGAGGGCACGACACGCTCCTGCAGCCGGCGCAGGCTCGTGGGCGGCGAGTCGGCCCCGACCAGCAGCGTCCCGATCGTGCGGGCCCGATCGCGCAGCGGGAACGCGATCGTGCGCTCGTCGCCGGGCACGGTCCTCATCTCGATCGCGGCCGAGTGCAGCTCGAGCGTCGCCGCCAGGCGCGCGGCGACGGTCGGCAGGGCCTGCGCGAGGCTGTTCCCCGAGAGCAGCAGCCGCGCCAGCTCGGCGGCCAGGTCCGCCTCGCGACGGCGGTCTTCGGCATCGCGCGTGCGCGCCCGCGCGATCTCGCCGACCGAGCTGGCGACCGCCGTGACCACGATGAAGGCCGCCAGCGCCACCCACATCCGAGAGTCGTTGATCGTCAGGCGGCCCACCGGCGGCAGATGGAAGAAGTCGAACGCGGCCGCGCTCATCACGCCCGTCAACAGGCCGAGCCAAGCCCCCCACGTGATCGAGACCAGCAGCACCGCCGGCAGGTACACGACTGACAGCGACACCACCGGAGCGACCGCGGCGAGCGCGTAGACGACCAGCGTGCACAGCGCCACCAGCGCCCCCGCGGTCAGCACCCCTGCCGTGCGTGACGGCGGATTCCTGGCGATCAGAAACCCGAACGACCTCGACATGACCCTGCCGACAGCGTAGATGACGAACGGGGCGGCGTCTGGGGGCCGCCCCGTTCGTTGCGCACTGCACTGGCCGGCGCTCGTCCCTCCAGGTGCTGCCGGGCTGGTCGGGCCACGGCCGCTCGCCGGTGAACCGGATGATCTCGGGGGCTCCGCTCGGGCTCGTGAGCAAGCCGTGACCACGCTGTGACGATCCCGTTACCCAGGGTCCGGAGGATGCCGCCACACGGCCGACCCAATGCTCCGCGCGCCGCCATCGGCCGCGGAAGGGTCCAGTGCGCGGGCCGTAAACGGACATGGAGGGGCCCGCTCCGCGCCCGCCCATGGGGCCGCCGCCGGCCGCCGGCGCTCAAGTGCGGGGCGTCCCGAGCCGACCTAGCGCCTGAAGGTGCCTCCTCCAATCTGCAACAGCCGGCGCGCGGTCGCCGCCGCCGGCCGACTCCCGCTCGCGCTCACGCACGGTCTTTGCGTGCTGCTCGCAGCCGGTCTTTGCGTGCTGCTCGCGCCGGTCGCGGGCGCGCTCGCGGCCGCGCCCGGGGCCGCCTCGCCGCTGCCGCCCGGCGAATACGAAACCCGTCGCACCTGTGCGAGCCCGCTGCCCGGCCAGGTGAGCTGCATGGCGGAGGTGCTGGTGGCACGCCCCACCGCCGCCCGCGCCCACCTGCACCCGCCGGGGCTGTCCGCGACCCGCCAGCCCCAGGGCTTCTCGCCGGCCGCCGGCGGCTTCGGCCTGCGCCCCCAGGATCTGCACTCCGCCTACTCGCTCCCAACCAGCGCACCCACCGCTCAGACGATCGCGATCGTGGACGCCTACAACGACCCGGCGGCCGAAGCCGACCTGCGGACCTACGACGAAGCCTTCTCGCTGCCCGCGTGCACGACCGAAAACGGCTGCTTCAAGCAGGTCAACGAGCACGGCGAAACCAGCAACCTGCCGTTCCCGAAAACCGTCGGAGAACTCGAAGCCGCACGCAAAGGCAGCAACGCCCAGGTCGAAGCCGCCGAAGAAGCGTCCGGCTGGGGGCTCGAGATCTCACTTGACATCGATACCGCCCACGCGGTCTGCCAGTCCTGCCACATCCTGCTGGTCGAGGCCGCCGAACCAGTCAACCTCGACCTCGAAGCCGCCGAGCACTCCGCCGAGAGCCTCGGCGCGACCGAGATCTCCAACTCCTGGGGTGGCCCCGAGGAAGGAACCACCGCGCACGAGGCGTCCGGGCCCTTCAACCATCCCGGCACCGTGATCACGGCCTCGGCCGGTGACAACGGCTATCTCGACTGGGACTCGGGCCTCGGCGCGGTCGAATTCCCCGCCGGCTCTCCCCACGTCGTGGCGGTCGGGGGCACGCGACTGAAACTCGGCGCCGGGAGCAGCTGGGCGGGCGAGACCGTGTGGAACGGGGACGGCGCCGGAGGTGGGGGCTGCAGCACGATCTTCCCGGCCCCCAACTGGCAGCAGTCGCTGTCGAACTGGTCGTCGGTGGGCTGCTCGGGCACACGGGCCGTTGCCGACGTGGCGGCCGACGCCGACCCCTATACCGGCGTCGTCGTCTACGACTCGACGAGCGAAGAATGCGAAACCTTCTACAAAGAAGGCAAAGTTGAACACGTGGCGAAAGGCTGGTGCGTCCTCGGCGGCACGAGCCTCGCCTCGCCGATCATCGCCTCGGTGTTCGCCCTCGCGGGCGGCAGCGGCGGCGTCTCCTACCCGGCGTCCACCCTGTACGCCAACGACCCCACGATGCCGACCGCGCTCCACGACGTCACGGTCGGCTCCAACGGCGAATGCGACGAACCCTTCAACCCCTCCACCGGGGTCTCGGGTTGCACCGTCGAACAGGAGGCGACGGCCTGCGCCAGTCACCACATCTGCCTCGCCGGAAGCGGCTACGACGGGCCGACCGGCCTCGGCACACCGGCGGGCATCACCGCCTTCGAGCCGTCCGGCAAAGGCGGCGAAGAAACCCCCGGCTCCGAAGGGTCGGGAGGCGGCTCGGGCGGCGGCTCCTCACCGGTGGGCGGCGGCTCACCGCCGGGCCCGGTCTCGGGCGAAGGCCCCGCCGGCGGCACCCCCAACCCCGGTGAAGACGAAGAAGAAGACGAAGAAGAATCTGCCACGGCCGCCGAAGCCGCCACGATCTCGGCGCTCGCCTTCACGCCGGCGACGGTGGCGGCGGCCCGCCACCACCTCGACGGGCTCAGCTTCACCTTCAGCGCGAGCGCTCCCGTGCACGTCCACGTGAAGCTCTCGCGCCGGACGAGCAGCCATCACCACGTGCACTGGCACGCGCTGCGCCGCAGCGCGACGATCGCGGCCAAGAGCGGGCGCAACAGCAGCAGGCTGGCAACCGGCCCACTGGCGCCGGGCACCTACCGCCTCACGCTCACCACGGCGCACGGTCCCGCGCGCTCGCTGGTCCTGCACGTCCACCCCTGACGACTGCCGCGGAGGCGCCGGCACTCGGCCTCGCCAGCCGGAGATGGTGCGCGGCGCTAACCGGCGGCGTCGATCCGCGCGGGGGCGCCGAAGGGCTCGAGCACGGCCGGGAGCTCCACCGAGCCGTCCTGCTGCTGGCCGTTCTCCAGCAGCGCGATGATCGTGCGTCCCACCGCCACGGTCGTGCCGTTGAGGGTGTGCACGGTCTCGGTGGCGCGCCCGCCCCCGGGGCGCTCGCGGCGTGCCCGGATGTTCAAGCGCCGGGCCTGGTAGTCGGTGGTGTTCGAGCACGAAGTGAGCTCCCGGTAGCGCTCCTGGCTGGGCAGCCACACCTCGCAGTCGTACTTCTTGGCCGCCGAGCTGCCGAGCTCGGAGACCGCGATGTTCATCACCCGGTAGGGCAGCCCCAGCGCCCCCAGGACCTCCTCCTCGATCCCCAGGATGCGCTCGTGCTCGGCGGGGGAGTCCTCGGCCGCCACGAAGCTGAACATCTCGACCTTGTCGAACTGGTGGACCCGGAAGATGCCGCGCGTGTCCTTGCCCGCCGCGCCCGCCTCGCGCCTGAAGCAGGGGGAGAAGCCGGCGTAGCGGAGGGGCAGCGCCTCGCCCTCGAGCAGCTCGCCGTCGTGGAGCGAGGCGAGGGCCACCTCGGAGGTGCCGACTAGGTACAGGTCGTCCTCGGGCAGGCTGTAGATCTGCTGCTCGGTGTCCGGCAGGAAGCCGGTGCCGAAGAGCGCGCGCTCGCGCACCAGCACGGGCGGGATGACGGGTTCGAAGCCGTGGCCGGCGAGCACCTCCAGTGCCCAGCGCACGAGCGCAAGCTCGAGCATCACCAGGGCCCCCCGGAGATAGGCGAAGCGCGCGCCCGAGAGGCTGGCGGCGCGCTCCATGTCGATCAGGGGACCGGCGAGCTCGAGGTGGTCGCGGGGCGCAAAGCCGAGCTCGCGCGGGGCTCCGACCTCGCGCACGAGCTCGTCCTCGGGTCCCGGCGCCGCGGTCTCGTCTGGCAGGTTGGGCAGCGGCGCCAGCACCCCCTGGAGCTGCTCCTCGACCTCGGCCAGCTGCTGCTCGAGCTCCTTCACCCGCGCGGCCACCGTGCGCATCGCCGCGATCTCGCGCTCGCGATCGGCCGGGTCGGTGGCCGAGCGGATGCGCGTGTTGGCCTCGTTCTGCTCGGCCCGCAGCCCCTCGAGCTCGGGCAACAGCGTGCGCCGCGCGGCGTCGAGGCGGATCACCTGCTCGAGCTCCGCGACGGCGCCCTCCCCGCGCCGGGCCAGCGCGGCACGCACGCCGTCGGGGTCCTCGCGGATGCGCTTGAGGTCGAGCACGCCGCTTCAGACGCGAGCGCGGCCTACTTCTCGGACAGCGTGATTTCGGTGGCCGGGACGTGCTGGGCGTCGCGACCGGAGTACTTCGCCAGGAATTCGGCCACCGCCTGCGCCTGCTGGCCGACCACGATGTTCTGCGGCATGATCGCCCCTGAGAAGCCGCCGTTGCGCAGGGCGTAGAGCACCTGTTCGGCTTTCTCCTTGCGGATGTTGAAGTTCGGCCCGGCGGTCTTCACGCGGTTGGTGATGCTGGTGGCGGAGCCCTGCGCGCCCGCGGCCGCGAGCGTGTGGCAGCCCGAGCAGTGTTCGCGGAAGAGGACGGCCCCCTGGTAGTAGGGATTGCTCTTCTTCAGCTGGACGCCCTGGGATCCGCATGCCGACAGCGCCGTGGCGCACACCAGCAGGACCGTGGTCACGGCGAGCTTCATGCGCGGGGAATATATCGACCGCCGGGGCCCCGGAATCCCTGGTGGCGCTCCGACCGCCCACCCGCGGAGAGAGGGCCCGCCGCGGTCGGCCCCCCTCAGAATCCGTGGGCGGTGGAGGCCGCGCGCAGGGCCAGCCCCGCGACCACGTAGGCCGAGATGGTCATCACCCCGAGCTCGCGCCGGAGCACCTCCCCGACGAGCCGCTGCTGCTCGGACTCCGGGAGCAGCCCCACCTCCGCCGCCCCCTCCAGGCCGCGATGGTCGAGCACCGCCTGGGCCGAGAGCGCGCGCAGCTGCTCGGCCACGAACGCCACCGCCAGGGGCAGCAGGGCGTACAGATAGAAGAGTCCTTCGCCGGCGTGATGGCCGGTGACGGCGTGTGAGGCAAGGGCGATCGCGAGCGCCACAACACTGCCCTGACCGACGCGCAGTGCCACCCAGAAGGCGCGGGCCAGAGCACCGCGGACCTCGCCCATCCACCACGCCCAGCTGCCCACCAGGGCCGCCACCAGGTTGAGCGCCGCGACCGTCAGCGCGCCGGCGACGACGGCCTCATTCACGGTGCCGTCTCGAGCCGATTGCCACTATGTAACACTCTGCCACAAGCAGTGATATAAACACCCGAGGTGCTGAGAAGCTATCTCCCGGCGATCGTTTTCCTCGTTCTCGGCGGGGCTGTAGGCGCCACCTTCGTGTATCTCAACTCGGTGCTCGGCCCGCGCCGGGCGGCGCCCGAAAAGCACGAACCGTACGAGTGCGGACTGCCCTCGGAGATCAAGCGCGGGTTGCGCTTCGGGATCAGCTTCTACCTGATCGCGATGCTGTTCATCCTGTTCGACATCGAGGTCATCTTCCTCTACCCGATCGCGATCGAGCTGCGGTCGTTCGGCAGCTACGCGCTGGTGGAGACGATCGTGTTCATCGCGCTCCTGTTCGTGGCGTTCGTCTACGTGTGGCGGAGAGGGGCGTTGGATTGGAAGTGAAACGCGAGCCGCTGGCGCCGGATGCGGACGGCGCCGCTGACCGGCGCCCGCTCGTAACCCAGCTCAGCTCGCGCCAGCTGCTACGCGGGAGTGAGCTTCTCGGGCTCAACCAGCCCGCCCACCTGAGTGGGGCGGAGCTGCTCGAAGGGGACGAGCTCGAACGCCACGTCCACGAACGTGTGCTCACGACGAGCCTCGACAAAGCGGTCGCGTGGGCACGCTCGAATTCGTTCTTTCCGCTCGCCTTCGGCCTCGCCTGCTGCGCGATGGAGCAGTTCCACGCCGCCGGCCCGCGCATGGACATCGCGCGCTTCGGCTACGAGGCCTTCAGAGCCTCGCCCCGGCAGGCCGACCTGATCATCCTTGCCGGCCGCGTGTCGGTCAAGATGGCCCCCATCATCCGCCGGCTCTACGACCAGATGCTCGAGCCGAAGTGGGCGATCTCGATGGGCGCCTGCTGCAGCTCGATGGGGGTCTTCAACAACTACGCGCTCGTCCCCGCCGACAAGTTCCTGCCGATCGACGTCTATGTGCCGGGCTGTCCCCCGCGCCCGGAGGGCCTGATGCACGGCGTCCTGAAGCTGCGCAAGATGGTGCAGGACGACCCCGACATGGGCTGGCGTGAGCGTTACGGGGCGCGCGGCACCGAGGAGGTGCTGCCCGAGCCCGGAGCCGAGGACCGCCGTGGTGCAGCGGTGAGCGTGCCCTCTGAGAGGGGACGTCTTGCCTGACGCCACCGGCCTCGAGCTCATCGCCCAGGAGCTGAGGGCAGCCGAGGGAGCCGGGCCGGGAGCCGCCGCCGGCAGCCCCGTGACCGACACGGTCTTCTTCCGCGAACGCGGAACCCTGATCATCGAGCCGGAGCGCCTGCGGGCTGTGCTCGCGCAGCTGCGCGACCGCGGATACCGCTTCCTGTGCAGTGTGCACGGTGTCGATCACTACCCGCAGGAGCCGCGCCTGGGGGTCGTCTACGAGCTGCTCGACATGAGTCGCGTGGACCGCATCACGGTGAAGGTGCTGCTCGACGCCGATCGGCCCGAGGTCGACTCCCTGTGCCCGGACGGCGATGACGGACCCGGCTGGCCGACGGCCGACCACCAGGAGCGCGAGGTCTACGACATGTTCGGGGTCGTGTTCCGCGGTCACCCCGACCTGCGGCGGATCCTGATGCCAGAGGACTACGAGGGCCATCCGCTGCGGCGTGACTTTCCGGTCGGCGGCGAACCGGTCAGGTTCACGTTCAACGAGCGCGACACGAGCGGCACCGGCGCGTGAGCGGGCCTTCCTCGAGCGAGGGCAACGGCCCCGCCACGCTGTCCGAGTACCGTCGCCGCGAGCAGAGCATCTCGCTCTCCCCGATCGAGGAGCAGATCGCCGAGGCCGGCATCGAGGAGACCCGTGAAGAGCTGCTGACGCTCAACTTCGGGCCCCATCACCCCGCCACGCACGGGGTCCTGCGCCTGCTGGTCACGCTCCAGGGCGAGGTCGTCCGAGACCTCAAACCGATCGTCGGCTACGTGCACACCGGAATCGAGAAGACCGCCGAGGACAAGTCCTACTGGAAGGTCATCCCCGTGATCGAGCGGATGGACTACCTCGCCTACTACTTCAACGCGATGGCCTTCTGCGCCGCCGTCGAGGAGCTCGCCGAGGTGGAGGTGCCGCCTCGGGGCCAGTATCTGCGCGTCATCCACCTCGAGCTGAACCGCATCGCCTCGCACCTGATCTGGCTGGGAACGAGCGCGCTGGACCTCGGCGCGGTCTCGATCTTCCTCTACTGCCTGCGCGAGCGCGAGCTGATCCTCGACCTGTTCGAGATGTCCTCGGGACAGCGCATGCACACGCGCTACTTCCAGGTCGGGGGGGTCTTCGAGGACATCCCCCGGGGCTTCGAGCCCAAGCTGCGCGAGTTCCTGCGCGAGATGCCCGGGCGCGCGGACGAATACGGCGACATCCTCAACTCCAACGAGATCGTGCTGCAGCGGCTGCGGGGGACGTGCCCGCTGGACGCCGAGACGCTGCTGTCGCTGGGGGTGACGGGGCCGTTGCTGCGCGCCGCCGGCCACCCCTGGGACCTGCGCAAGGCCGACCCCTACTGCTCATATGGGGACTTCGACTTCAAGATCCCGATCGGCACCGTCGGTGACAACTACGACCGCTTCGCGGTTCGCCTGGCCGAGATCTACGAGTCGGTGAAGATCATCCAGCAGGCGATCGACGGCCTCCCCGAAGGCCCGTTCATCACCACCGATCGCAAGGTCGCGCTGCCGCCGCGCCACGAGCTCGCGACCTCGATGGAGGCGCTGATCCACCATTTCAAGCTCGTCACCGAGGGTTTCCGGGTCCCGCCGGGGGAGATCTACATGCCGATCGAGTCCCCCCGCGGGGAGCTCGCCTGCTACGTGCGCTCCGACGGCTCCTCCAAGCCCGCCCGCGTGCACATGCGCGACCCGAGCTTCGTCAATCTCCAGGCGCTCTCGCACATGGTCAAGGGCAGTTACATCGCCGACCTGATCGCCACGGTCGCGATGCTCGATCCGATCCTCGGGGGCATCGACCGGTGAGCGCCCGCGAGGAGGGCGCGCCGATCAGCCAGATCGACTCGTCGGGGGGAGCTCCGCCCGCCACCGACGGGCTGACGCGCGTGCCCCGCTTCGGGCACGGCTCTCGGGTGCCCGGCTGGGATCGGGGCGTGGACCTCGAGAAGGACCCCGCCCTGATCCCCGACCCCGAGCAGGTGGACGTGCCCTCCTCCCTGCGCGAGGAGATCGAGGCGCGGATGCGCGACTACCCCGACCGCCACTCGGCCGTTCTACCGGCGCTGCGCGCGGCCCAGGAACTGCACGGGTGGTGCTCGCCCGAGGCCTTCGAGCAGGTGGCGTGCGTGATGCGGGTGACGCCCGCGTACCTGGAATCGGTGGCCACCTTCTACGACATGCTCGAGCTGCAGCCGGTGCCGGACCACAGCGTGTACGTGTGCACCAACATCTCCTGCTCGTTGCGGGGCGCCGACGAGCTGTTCGCGGCGCTGAGCGCCCAGGCGGGCAGCCTCGCGAGCGTTCGTTCCTTCGAGTGCCTCGGCGCCTGCGACATCGCTCCGATGGCGAGCGTCGACGGCACCTACATCGGGCCCCTCTCCCCCGAGGA
>Ga0335085_10004573_pt1 | contig 22838 bp, 23 predicted proteins | sample Lox_Sample_45_FD_206712 | JGI IMG/M metagenome (GOLD analysis project Ga0335085, IMG submission 206712) | Soil microbial communities from Loxahatchee National Wildlife Refuge, Florida, United States - Lox_Sample_4.5 | ecosystem: Environmental > Terrestrial > Soil > Wetlands | place: USA...
CAGCTTTTTCTGAAGAGAAAGGTAAGTACTAGCCGGAAGGCTCTCCATACTGATGACGCCTATCTTACGGTCATGAAGGCGCTTTTCTTCAAGGACTCGAGCAATTGTTTCAGCGTAGTTGAAACTGATACGAATATCTCTTATCCAGGAATATTTTTTTGCCATGGCCTCCTGTAGTTCCATGGGGACAAGCATGATGGGCTCGTCTTCCCGAAAGAAGAGTAAGAGGCCATACAGGGAAAAAATGAAAAAGTCAGTCAGGTAACGGAAACTTCCCGTAGAAAAGAGAGGACTACCCGACGCATGGTTATTTCCCACGACCAGAAGAACATCTATCCCTTCCTCATTCATGGCCTTTTTCACAAGCTCATATCGTCGATCCCTCTCCCGCTCTGAAAGATACATTTTTGCCCTCTTCCCCTACTGTGTTTTTTTCCTCTTCATGTCCTCGATCTCAATATCCACCTGCTTTAGCTTCTGAAGGAGATGGTTCAGTCCTGCGTTCTCCTCGAGAATCTCCACCCAAACCTTTGCCTGTTCGACCAGAGGGCTTTTGGGATTATTCTTTATGAGCACCTTGAGAAACTCGACCGATTTTTTAAGATCCTGCTGGGGGTTCCCGAAGTGGGCGTAGATGAGCCCTAAATTAAAAAGGGCCTCGTCTTTCGGAGATCTGGAGTCTGGCAACGACAGAATTTTCTTGTTTTCAGTGATGGCGCCTTCGTAATTGCCTTGGGCGAGGAACTTCTGACTCCGGAGGAGATGCTCTCGCCCCTCTCCATATTCCCCCCCTCTGGCTTCCGGGGGTCTTGTCTTTTCTAACTCCTTCTCCGTCTGCTTCACCCTCTCGAGATCCTTAATCTTTTCTTTCAATTGTTCGGCCTTTTTGAAGGATTCCGTGCTCTCCAGTAACACACCCACCCAGATTTTGGCTTGCACTGCGAGATCGCTTTGAGGGTAATCATTCAAGACCCTCAGGAAAAAATTAATCGATGTTTTGTAATCCTTTTTGGGGTTTCCGAAATGAGCGTAAATTAAACCCAAGCTGAAGAGGGCTTCGTTTCCCGGGGGTTTGTGAGGAGAAAGAGAAAGAGCCTTCTGGTACGCCTCCAGGGCGGCATCGTAGTTCCTCTGAGCCAGAAGGTGTTGACCCTGGAGAAAGTAGGCCTGTAGCTCCTTGTCCTGCCTGCGCTTCTGCAGGGCTGTGCAACTCGAAAATGAAAGAAAGATCAGGCCGGCAATACAAAAATAAATGTACTTCCACGCCCTAATTCGCTCTCTGCCCATATCTTGCCCCCGTGAAGGGTAATGATCTGCTTGGCGATCGCTAATCCCAAGCCCGTTCCCTTGACTCCATAGGATCCTCCAGTTGTCGCTTGTTGAAATTTCTCGAAAATAGTGATGAGATTCCCGGCCGGGATACCGGGACCTGTATCGGCAACAGAGATTTCCACCCCGTGGTCGGCACGGCGAGCGGATACCTTCACCCGTCCATTCTCGGGGGTGAACTTGACGGCGTTTCCGATGATATTTCTTAGGGCCTGAAGAATTCTCTCACTGTCTATCTTTAAGGAGGGCAACCCGTCCGTCACCAAGACTTCAACGTTGAGTTTCTTCGCTTCCACCAAGGGTCCCATCTCCTCTACGGTTTGATCAATCAGAGGGCCGATGCTTCTGGATTCAAGCTGAAAACGCATCATTCCCGCTTCCATCTTGGAAAGGTCTAAGAGAGAATTGACTTGGCCTATTAAGAGAAGAGTCTCTTTTTCGAGTACTTTCAAGAGACCCCGCTGGCCCTCTGTGAGCGGTCCTTCGACCCCCTCGGTCAGGAGGACAATCCCCATCTTGATGGTCGAGAGGGGGGTGCGGAGTTCGTGGGTCACAGAAGAGAAAAAATCGGACTTCATCTTTTCCAATTCGCTTAACTTATTGCACATGAGGTTAAACGACGCCGACAACCCTGCCAATTCCGGCGGAGAGGAAATCGTGAGATCCTCTTTGAAATTTCCTTTCCCGATGTCTTTCGTCTTTTTTTCCAGGATCGAAAGGGGTTGGGTAATGCTTCTGTTAATCAACAAAGAAATGACAATGCCGAATATGAGAAAGGCCCCGGTCATCATGACGGCGATTCGGCGCAATCGGGTTCCGATCTCGTGTAAACTCTTAATTTTGGAGGTGGCATCCCTCGCGGTGTTTGCTCTCAATTTATCGAGCTCATCGATGATGGATTGTGTCGCTTTCTCTTTCTCGCGGTTGAATCCCTCGCGAGAATAGCTGCGCCCCGCCTTCAGAAACTTTAACTCTTCCTGGAACAAGAATTGGTAATTTTGATAGGACCCCTTAATGGTGGTTAAAATCCTTTTTGTCTGAGGGGAATCTGCAAGAGACATCATTTCTCCGAGAGATCGATCAAAATCAGCTTTCAACTGGAGAAACTGATTGTAAAATACCTCGTCTTTAGAAATGAGGTACTTTCTCTCGTAGCGTACCTGTGAGAAAACGACATCCGAAAGTCTCTCCGCGTTGTCACTCATGCGGTTGTTGACCGTCAGGACAGATTGTGTCATTTCGTTGATTCGGCTAATTTGGACGATGGCATAAGCACTCATTCCTATCACCAAAGTGAAGATAATCAAGTGCCCGATGAGTAGTCGTGAAAATATGGTCAATTTCATGTAACAGGATTATAAGACAAGGGAAGAATAAAAGCATTGGATATAAAGAAAATCTTGTCGAGGCGGACGGTGTCATTCATCCAAAACCCCCGTGTTAATAAGCCATTCGCATCTCGTCTTACTCGACGTCTCCCTCAAAGCCACGGGTTACCCCTTGAGAAAGGGGAGGGTGTCTCCCTTTCGATAGACGAGCGCTTCGCAGGAGGCGATCAGATGGTTCTGGTCATCGAACAACTTGATATCGTAAACAGCCGTTTTTTGGGTCCGGCTGAATTCTCGCGCCTCGGCGAAGAGGGTGCTCGTCGGGGAAGGAGGAGAGATATAGGTAATATTCATATTCAAGGCGACGGCGAGGGTCCCGTGGGAATTGGAAGCAGTCTCAAATGCCTCGTCAACCAAGGCGAACAGTGCCCCGCCATGGGCCATGCCGAAAAGGTTCTCCATCTCGGGAGTCAGTTTCATCTCCACCTTAGAATATCCCTCCTCGAGGTCTAAAAGTCTCATCCCGAACTTTCGCGCAAAAGGTTCTGTTTCGACTTTTGTGAAAATCGCTTCTTTGACTTTTTCGTCCATCGCACTCCTTTCAGCGATCCTGCTTTTTGCTAGCCCCAGTCCTCCGACTCTTTCTGTCTGAGACGCTTTTTCCTGGAACGCATCTTTTTTTCTTCGATTCGCTTTTCCATGGCTCCCTGCGGGATGGGGGTGGGTATTCGACGCCGTAGAGGCTGATTCAACTTCGTCAGACGCTTGAGAAGCCTTTCAAAGGCACGTCTTCGATTTTCTGCCTGGGACCTGTGTTCCGTCGCGACGACCGTAATCCCAGAAGGCAGATGGCTTAAGCGAACAGCGGTTTCGACCTTATTTTTCCTCTGACCGCCCGGTCCGCTCGACCGATAGGTCTCAATCACGACTTGCTTCTTGAGGATCTTGGGATCGGTATCGAATTTCTGTCGATGGGGCATTGCCATTCGCTCAAATGTCAAAGTTTCAATGCCAAATGGATGTCAAAGGGTAAGCTCACGAACCTTGAAATATGGCCTTTGAGCTTAATTAGCCTTTAGGGTAAACCCCCGGCTTTGCCGGGGGACTCGCAGTGTTTGACATTTTCGGGAATATAAGAAAAGCCTCCAATTGTGAACCGCTCGAAGGTTACGCAAAAGGAGGCTTGGAATGGAACGTTACGAAAGCTTACACCATACCAAATGGGAATGCAAGTATCATGTGGTATGGATTCCGAAATGCCGGAAGAAAGTTCTCTATGGGCAGCTTCGGAAGGATCTGGGGCGAGTGCTTCGAGAGTTAGCGAGGCAGAAAGAGAGGGAAGTGATCCAGGGGGCGCTGAGGGCAGATCATGTGCACATGGTGGTTTCGATTCCGCCAAAGTATTCGGTATCGCAAGTGGTTGGGTATGTGAAAGGCAAGAGTGCGATTTGGGTTGCAAGAGCAACGGGGAGCAAGCGGAATTTTGTTGGTCAGAATTTCTGGGCACGCGGTTATTGTGTATCCACGATAGGACTGGATGAACAGACGATACGGGCATATGTGCACAATCAGGAAGAGGCCGACAAGAAATTAGACCAGTTGAAAATGTTTGAGTAAATGCTACCTTTAGGTGGCTCACGGTTTTCAATCCGCTTTGAGCGGTTCACGGTTTAATCAAGCCCCCGGCTTTGCCGGGGGATGTGTGACTTGACGTTTGGGCTTTGATATGGGAATTTAAGTCTCTTGTTCTTCCTTCTTCTCGTCGGCATGATGTTTGATGACCAGGGCATCGACCATGAAGATCACATCTTCGGCAATATTCGTCGCATGGTCGGCAATTCTCTCGAGGCACCTGGCAACGATCATCAAGTGAACTGCTCGGGTGACGGTCTTTGGGTCTGACAGCATGTACGTGAGAAGTTCCCTGACCACCTGGTCGTTTAATCCGTCGACCAAATCATCCCTCGCGCAGACGGATCGGGCTAGCTTAGAGTCCCGGTTCACAAAGGCATCGAGCACCTCTTTGACCATCGATTGGACGATCTCGGTCATGCGAGGGATATCGATATAGGGTTTGAGCTGGGGGTCTTCGTTCAACGAGAGGGCGCGCTCGGCGATATTGACTGCCTGATCCCCCATTCTTTCCAGGTCCGTGGTGATCTTCATAGCGGAGGTAATGAACCGGAGGTCTGCTGCCATCGGTTGTCTTAGGGCAAGGAGCTTCAAACACATCTCATCGATGGCATTTTCCATCTTATTAATTCGATCCTCAACCTCAAAGGCCTTCCTGGCAAGGTCAGAATCTCTCCTAACGAGAGACTCGACGGAATGGCGAATGGCCTCTTCTACGATCGCAGCCATTTTGAGGAGGTTCTCTTTTAATTCTTGTAATTCTTTTTGGAAATGAGTTTCTGTCGCCATGATCCGCTCCTTCTCCTATTGCTCTTTTTTAGCCGAAACGCCCGGTGACATAATCTTCGGTTCGCTTATCTCTTGGCTTGGCAAAGATTTGATAAGCAGGCCCTTCTTCGACCAGCTCGCCATTCAAGAAAAATCCTGCCCGGTCACCCACACGGGAGGCTTGTTGAATGTTATGCGGAACCAGAATGATCGTATAATCTTTTTTTAGCTGGAAGAGTGTTTCCTCAATGCTGGTTGTAGAGATGGGATCCAATCCTGAACAGGGCTCGTCAAGCAGCAGAACTTCCGGTTCCAACGCCAAGACGCGTGCAATGCACAGACGCTGCTGTTGTCCGCCCGAAAGGCGAAAGGCCGAGGTGTGCAGACGGTCTTTGACCTCCTCCCAGAGAACGGCGGATCGAAGTGCTTTTTCGATCATCTCATTCAGCCGGTTTCTTCGATGGGTGCCGCTTAATTTGGGGCCGTAAGCAATATTGTCGAAGATGGACATAGGAAGGGGTGTTGGAAGATCAAAAACCATCCCGATTCGCCTCCTGAGATGGGTGAGATCTATCCTGGGGTCATAGATATCCATTTCATCTAAGTGAATCGTTCCCGTGTGGCGGGCTCCAAAAACCAAATCCGTCAGGCGATTCAGGCTTTTAAGGAGCGTTGTTTTTCCGCTGCGAGCCGGGCCGAAGACAGTAAAAATCTCTTTGGGTTGAATATTCAGACTGATACCCCGCAGAGCCTGGACGGATTCGTAATAAAAACTGAAATCTTTGATAACCATTTTACTTTCTTGGGACATAGAACCCCTTTAGGCCCGACGGCGGATATACCGGGTGATTAACCACTGGGCCATCATGTTGATGAGCAAAACGAACAGGATCAAGGCCGCACCGGTTCCGTAAGCCATCTTCATTGAAATTCCCTCTCTGGCAAGGATATAAAAATGAACGGACATCGTTCGGATAGGAGAAAAGAGAGAAGTCGGCATTACGAGGGAGGATCCGGCTGTCAGAATAACTGCCGCGGTCTCTCCGATACTTCTTCCGACGCTGAGCAGTATGCCTGTAAAGATTCCCGGCAATGCTCCGGGAAGGACCACATGGATGACCGTTTGCCATTTCGTCCCACCCAAGGAATGACTCACTTCGCGGTAAGAATAGGGGATTGCCATGATCGATTCCTCAGCCGTGCTGATGATGGTGGGCAAGATCATAGCTGCTAAAGTCAATCCGCCAGAGAGGATAGACCATCCCATATTCAGTTTGATAACAAAAAAGACAAACCCGAAGAGACCAAAGATGATGGAAGGGACTCCGGCCAGGCAGTCTGTCCCGAAACGAATCATCCGGCTCATCTTGCTCTCCCTTGTGTACTCCCTCAAGAAAATTGCTGTTCCAACCCCGAGAGGTGCACCGACGACGATCGCAACCAAGGTCAAAGCCGCAGTTCCCACAATGGTGGAGAGGATGCCGCCCTCGCGGCCCATTTCTTTCGGAGATTCGAGAAAAAAATGGAGTTGAAGGACGGGCAATCCCTCCCTCAGAACTTGAAATAGGATCAAGATCATTAACGCAATGGTGGATAGGGCAGCGATCCAAATAAGGAATTTTGCGATGTCTTGAGTCCAGTAACGCGCATGCTTAAAAATCAACGGGCCCCCCTTCGGGAAAGAAAGATGGCGAGGGTATTCAGAGCCATGATGATGAAGAAGAGGACGATTCCCGTGGCAAAGAGCGCTTGTCGATGGTCTCCGGAAGCGTACCCCATCTCAATGCCGATGTTCGTGGTGAGCGTCCTGGCTGAATCGAGGAAAGAAGTGGGCATCTTCACTGCATTTCCAAGGATCATAATCATCGCCATGGTCTCTCCGATGGCGCGGCCCATGCCTAAAATGACACTGGCTACAATCCCAGACCGGGCAGCCGGGATGAGCACGCGCCAAATCGTCTGCCAGTGCGTTGCTCCTAAGGCAAGCGCCCCGGCCTTATAAGAAGGAGGAAGGGCTTTCAGGGCATCCTCCGAGATTGTAATAATTGTTGGAAGGATCATAAAGCCCAAGACGACAGAACCTGCAAGGATGCTCAACCCCGGACCGCCCAGGTGATTTCGAATCAGGGGAACGAGGACAATGAGACCCCAGAACCCGTAGATCACGGAGGGAATGGCAGCTAGAAGCTGAATCGCAGGTCGGAAGAATGCCCCGACGGAGGGAGGGATGAGCTCAGACAGAAAAATCGTGCAGGCCAGTCCAAGGGGAATACCTAGAAGGAGAGCTCCAAGAGTTACCCAGAAGGAGCTTACAATCATCGGGAAGATGCCAAACAGACCTTTACTCGGGATCCATTTTTCACCAAGAAGAAAGGCCTTGGCACCCACCTTCAGGATCAAAGGAATTCCTTCTTCAAAGATGAAAAAAGTGATCAGGGCTAGTATAAAAATGGAAGAAAATGCGATCAGAAGAAGAATTCTCTCAATGATTTTCTCCTGCAGCTGCACGTTTATTCCTATCCCACTTTTTCTACGACGGGTACAAGCCCTTCTTTTAATAGCAATTTTTGAGCCGATGGGCTCAAGACGAAATCCAAAAAGGATTTTGCTTCTTCCGCCGGATCTCCGTTAAACAAAAATAGAAAAGGGCGAACCAACGTGTACTTGCCGTTGTTCACGTTCGCTAAACTGGGTTGGACGCCCGAGATTCTCAGCGCTTTTACCCGGTCATTGACCAATCCTAACGAAATGTATCCGATCGCATTGGCGTCGCTCGAGATAACCTGCCGTACCGCCCCGTTGGAGTCCTGGACCAAAGCCCCCAGGCTGATATCCTCTTTCCCCATCACAAACTTCTGGAAGGATTCTCTTGTTCCAGAGCCCTCTTCTCGGGTGACGATGTCGATGGGATGATCGGGTCCGCCCATCTCTTTCCAGTTTGCCGTCTTTCCGGAAAAGATTTCAATGATCTTATCTAATGAAAGATCATTTAAAGGGTTGGAGGGGTGGACAATGACGGCAATGGCATCCTTTGCGATGGTGACTGCATAAAGCTTCTTCTCGGTTTCGATTAAGTTCCGCGAAGACATCCCAATATTTGCGGCCCCGCTGAAAGCGGCCTCAATCCCCGCGGTGGACCCACCCCCCTGGACATAGATGTGGGCCTCCGGGTGCATCGACATATATTCTTCTGCCAATAACCCAGCGAACGGCTCAACCGAAGTGGAGCCCGCCACCGTAATTCCCGTTCTCGATCGTTGACAACCCATGCATGTAACGATCAAGAACAGAGGTAGAAACCATAATAGAAATTTCGACTTTGTGCGCATTGATTCGGTGCCATTTGCACGGAGGATCGGAATAATGGAATATTGCTTTTCTTCTTTTAACCCATTACGCCACTCTTCCATTCTTCGTACCTTCTTGTCCGCCTCGTGATTATCCATATCTTCCTGTTACATAATTCTCGGTGCGCTGGTCCTTGGGTCGGGTGAAGATATCCCCTGTTGGGCCGTACTCCAGGAGTTCTCCCAATAAGAAGAATCCCGTCCAATCAGAGGTCCGAGCGGCCTGTTGCATGTTGTGGGTAACGATGACGATGGTGTAGCTTTTTTTTAATTCTTGCATCAACTCTTCAACCTTAAGGGTAGCGATGGGGTCTAGGGCCGAACAGGGTTCGTCCATCAGAATGACCTCGGGTTGGACAGCCAACACCCGTGCGATACAGAGCCGCTGCTGTTGCCCCAGGGTGAGGCCTAAAGCATTGGCATGGAGGCGGTCTGACACTTCCGGCCAGAGTGCTGCGGCCTTTAGGCTTTCCTCGACTTTTTCCTCAATCTCCCTTTCCGTGAGGATTCCCAATACCCTCGGACCAAAGGCGACGTTTTCAAAAAGACTTTTCGGAAAAGGGTTCGGACGCTGAAAAACCATGCCGACTCGTTGCCTGAGAGAGACGACATCGGTACTCTCTCGGTAGATATCTTCGCCGTCAAGTGTCACCGTTCCCTCGACCCGGGTTTCGGGGATAAGTTCGTTCAAGCGGTTGAGGGTTCTGAGAAAGGTCGATTTTCCACAACCGGAAGGCCCGATTAAGGCAGTGATCTGGCCTTCTTTGACGATGATGTTTATATCCTTAAGGGCGCGGTTGGTTCCATAATAAAAATGCAGCCCTCGTGTTTCCATTTTGATCATGGGATTCAATTCAGTCATTACGAATGCCCCCAAGAAGAATGAAATGATTCGGTTTGAAATTAACAAATTATGCTGTCCTAATCAAGAGAATTTCTACTCCAGCAGGCTCCGATTAACTTTGATTCTGTCCAGTTGGTTGAGGAACGTCCTGCTCCCCCTAAAGTGGAAACATTTTGGGATTACGGTCTGATTGGTTTTACTCTTCGCAAGAGAATCGCAAGAATCTTGTCTTAGGTGATCGATCATGTTAAACTTTAACCGGGTTGTTCTTGGATGAGAAAGCTCGACCCTTCAAGATCGCCGCGGCGATCCTTCCAGAGCGTAATTTTATGGATGAGAGGGTGTCTCCGGTACGCACGGGATTTTAGTTCGGTAGTAAGAAACTTCTTTGGGGAATGAGAAAGGAATTGTAGGCGTGGGAAAGAACGGATACCAAAAACAAGCGATGGAAATCTACCGATTTATCAGTGAACATCTTTACTTCAACCGTCCAGACATGGTTATCAAAGGAGAGCGTTTTAATTCAGCCATTCTCATGAGTCTTCTTACGGGGTTGAAGAAGGGGAAAGAACTAATTATCGGAGAACCAGGGTTGGGAAAGACGACCTCCGCAGAATATGTTTGTTCGCTCATCTATCAGTTTCCTTTGGGTGTCATCTGGGGAAGCGAGGTCTCGGGACATCCGGAACAGACGGAAGAAAAAATTATTGGCAGGCCGGACCTGGGCAAATTGAACCGAGGCGAAGAGGATGTGGTATGGACCAACTTTTCGCAAATTCCAACGAAAATTGTCGACGAGATCAACCGCTTACCAGAAACGAAACAGAGTATGATCCTGGATGGAGTGGATCGAGGAAACTGGGAATACCTCAATGAAATGATTATAAATGAAGAATATTGTCTTTTTGCCACTGCCAACTATCAGGATGGGGGAACCAATACCCTCATTGCCCCCTTGGTCGATCGATTCGATGTCGTGGTCGAATCGAGGCATCCCGGAGCCAACCTCTCTTTTCTCGTGGGGAAGGACAAACGGAAGGATCATATTTTGAGACATCCCAAGTATGAACGGGACCTTTACCATGTTTTAAAATCCAAGGTTGCCTACGAGAAGAAGACGCCCAAAATTGAAGAAATTTGCAATGCCTACGGGGAATATCTCGATGAGGCAATTGGGGTCAAGTCCTTTCAGAGGCAGGACCGTGATCAAATTCGTGCAGAAATGGAGGGCTTAGAGTTAGACCTCGATGCTAGCGCTTTTACTCGAATGCTTCTTGCTGAACTATCTTTCTGCGAACGATATGGGCAGAAACGGATTGTCGAAAACTGTGAGGAGGGATGTCACTATACAGGATACCTATGTAGGCAAGTCAAGAATTGTGCTTCCAATCGACTTCCTTCCTCCATTAAGCAATATGCGCAGGGACTGGCATGGCTGCTTGATGATTCTGAGATCGATATGGAACATATTTCTGCCGTCGTTCCTTATGCCCTCGCCCATCGAATTCAGTGGAAAGATGAAATCCTTTCCCAGAAAGAAAGATCGAAAAGGGATGACCCATTTACCATTTTTCTCGCAAAAGAGGCGGTAAGAGTTGTTATTCAGAGATATCGAGAACAGAGCGAACATCTGAAGGATGCCCTCGCGGCTGGATCGAAGATCTTTCAGGGAGGGGATTTGGAGCCGTTGGAAGGCGATCACCCCATTTATGTGGAAGTAAAAAAAGACATTGATGCCCGAAGAAACTAGCACGAACATTTTTCTGGTTTCTGATTGAGGGGTCCGACTTGACAATGAAAGCCTCCGCCCCACCTGACAAGAGTTCCCCATCTCCGCTGAGTAAAGAGAGCTGGATAACCAAGAATCCTTTCGAAGAATTCAAAACATTTACTGCTTCCACTCCTGACCTTCCCATGGATCAGATTGTCCAATCGACGGAGGCGGTCATGGATCGGATCCGCTGGGGATATGAGAGACTTTTGGAGGAAGAGGCAAAGGAACTGGTTTGGATGGTGCAATACAATACAATCATCAAGGCTTACGAAGTGGCGGAAAAGTACGTAAGAGAATTAAATTATACGGCCGAGGATATCGAGGAGTTCTGCTTTGCCTTGGAGAACACCCAAAGGATTCCGTATCTCATCCCCGGCCCAGCCGGCATCTACATCTCCGCATTATGTAACTATGCGAGCGAGGAAGAGATCGTTCTCAAACTTTCCGAATTGAAGACGGAAATCAATCTGGTTGGATTTCGACTCCCGAAAGGGAAGCGTCTGATGATCGAAGGAGATACGGGTGATTTTACGGGTATTGGCCTTGAGGGAGGGGAATTGGTCATCGACGGGAATGCCAAGAACTGGACTGGAGCAGGGATGAGGGGAGGAAAGATCCTGATCAAAAAAAACATTGGCCTCCATACAGGTGAGTGGATGATGGGGGGAGAGATCTACGTGGGAGGAAGAGTCAGGGGCTTGGGAAATATCGTCGAGGGAAAGGTCTATGAGAGGGAAAAACTACTTTATCCCGGAAAAGTGCGGTATCCTAATGTCTATTATTAATGGGTTGAGATGGTCTGTGTGAACCGAAGCGATTGAGCATGGAAAAGCAGAATTTTCAGTCGATCATTGAGCAGATTTGGCCCAAGTTGAAGAAAAAACATCTGTACCCTGAGATCCCAATGCCCAGGGTTAGAGAAGCCTCTGAAAAGAAAGAAGACCAGCCGACGGAGGACGAAGACGTCGGATTGGAGATGAAGCAGAAGCAATTGACCATCAATGGTGCTTTTGTTTTGCAAATGAAAGACAAGATGCCGCAAGAGAAGGTTATCGAGGCCCTTCTCGATCATGGGATTACCCACTATACCTTCTGTCCATGGGACTTTCATACTCATCTCAGGCTTTACGCAGCGGCAAAGAAAGTGGTGGGTGATAAAGAGTTGGCCAAGCAGGTGTCCAATCACTTCATCGATGTTATCGCAGATACTCATTGTGTAAAAAAGAGGTCTACGGAGATCCCGGAATTGCATCGAAACTTGAAAAAAGGGATCCTCGACGAAGTCATTGGTTCCCTTTACGAGAGGATTTGGGGGATGGATTTAGGAATCTCGCCGTCCCAGTTAGGCGTCAAAGGACGCACAGATATTGTCAGGCGGCTGGCACGAATCCCTTATTTGGATCGATCACGTTGGGGAGAGAGCATTCAGAAATTTGCGCGCACTATTAAGCCGTTGCTCATTGAAGAACAAAAGGAACAGGGAGCCCAGGGAGGAAAAGGGGAGCGCAATCCTCAGGGGGAACACGATTTGAATCACTATTCGTCCGAAGAGATCGATCAGGGTCTAAGGGATTACGCGAGACAGACCATGGCTTTGTCCGAGTTTAAAGATGTTGTGGAGGACTTTTCAGATGAACTTAGAGGGGCAGGTTACGGTATGGAAGGGGGAATAGGGAGGGGGCATGGGGATTCCGTCGATGCGGATATGCTTTTTTATATGAAATTGGCGGAAAATTATTCTATCCCCATAAAAAGATTGCCTCTGGAAGAGAAAGGATCTCTCCATCCGCATTCTCATTGCCCCTGGGAGATCGGGGCGCCCTTTCAAGACGTCGATATATGGACAAGTTTTGGGAAGATCATGCCAGGGTTCACGCAGGTTTGGACCAAGAGAGAGGGGAAGGGGAGGGGAAAGATTGAAGGGACTCCAGATTGCTTGATCGTCATTGATTCCTCAGGAAGCATGATCAATCCCAGAAAGAGCCTCTCCTATGCTGTCCTGGGAGCGGCCTGCGCTACCAATGCCTACCTTCACAACAATTCAAGGGTTGGTGTCTATAACTTTAGTGACGCTCCTATGGGAGGAAAAGAAATTTTGAATTATACAAACCGACGTGAGGAGATCTACCGGGTCCTGTGTAAGTATTTTGGCGGCGGGACAGCATTGGAGTTGGAGGATTTGAAGCCTTTAATCCAAGGAAAGAAAAAGTTAGATCTCTTCATCATTACAGATATGAAGATTACCAACCTAGAGGCGTTGATCGGATTTTTTGGACAGGTTCAAAACAGGGTGACGGCTGTTCACATTGGAGACAATCCTTATGCAACCCGGTTTGAAAAAGCATTTGAGAAAAGAAAGAATATCAATATTTATACTGTGAAGCGGACGGAAGATATCCCGCACATTGTCCTTGGAAAGATCAGGGAATATTTTAACCCATCGACTTCAAAGAATTCTTGACTCTTTTCTGTCAAACCCTGTAATTTATTTTTAGGCTTTTTCTAATCCCCATGGGACTCCTCAGGAAGGCGCGGAAACGGGGTATTCTGAGGTTCAGTAATTAGGGTCTGTAACGGTATTTGCAGAAAGTTTCTTGTAGATGTATAACATATTAATATTAATAGTAAAATTTAAAAGGGATCAGTTAGAGGAGGGCTATAACTGATCCCTGCCGGTACACCAACTGGGGGTGAAACAAGGAGGTGATACGGTTTGATGCACCAGCTAGTATTAAAATAATACATTAAATTGAGAAAATCAATGACGAAGGTGCTTCTGGCACAGGATTTGCTTGTAACAGTTTGATAACAGACTGAAAGGACGACTATGAGAAAAATCCAATTCGTTGCTGCACTGGTATTTCTACTCTTTCCTATGTTTCTTATGCCTCAAATGTCATTTGCGCAGGTTTACAAGTGGGTTGATGAAAAAGGAGTGACACACTTTACGGACGACATGACCCAAGTTCCGCGACAGTTCCAGCCTAAGGCGGAGAGGATCGAAGTGCCCCCCGAGAAAGAAGATACGAAAATGGAGGGCGAATTAACGCCGAATAAAAAAGAGGACACCCAAAAAGACGGACTGGGAAGGGGGGAGGATTATTGGAAAGGGCGTGTCCAGGAATGGAGAAACAAATTAAAAGCAGAACAAGACAAGCTGGGGGCTTTAAGAGCAAAATATAATGGATTAACGGAAAAGTATAACGACTCAAGAAGTACAGCGGAAAGGGCGAATCTGCGAAGAGAAAGAGACCAGGTTAAGACTGAAATAGACCAATGTAACTCTCAAATTGAGGAAGCAAAGGTTGTGATGGAGAAAAAGATTCCGGAAGAGGCTGAATTTTATAAAGCGAAACCAGAATGGATAAAATAGCAAAAATATTTCAAACGCTTTGAAAAAAGTAGCCATTGAATGACAATTGGCTCAAGAACCTATAAGTTGCACTTATAGAAGGCAAATTCTCATCGTTGAACTATCGGTATCTTGATCTAAGTGCAATAATCGGACATTTTGTAAAAATTCATCAAATGGTATACTTTTGTCTTCGACCCGATCCGTATGATTTTTAACCAGGTGCGGTAAGAAATTGACCGCAACACAGAAGCAAAATGGACCTGAAAGAGGGAATGGGGAAAATGACGTCAAGAGTGCCAATTTTAAGTGATTTTTAGGTAAAGAGGTTTATTTAAAATGGACAAGGCAAGCCGCGATAACCAACCGACATCACAGACAAGGATGGGAGTCCTCTCCATTGAAAAGAGGAAATACCCGAGGTTTAGTGTAGAACTTCCGCTCAATTATTCCCGTGCTGAAGGCAAAGAAATCCTTGGGGGAATGGTTGCGAATGCAAGCGAGGGGGGACTTCTTGTCTACCTTCCTGAAAGAATGGAGATCGGGGCCTTTTTGAAAATTGAAATTTTCTATGTGAGAGGTTTGGAATTAGACACAATTAAGTCTGTGGCCAAAGTCGTTTGGTGCGATCTGGCTGCTAGAGAGAGTTGGGGGGAACACCGATATGGATTGCAGTTTCAATATATTGATCAGAAAGACCTCAGTCGGTTGGCGACTTTGTTGAAAGAGGTTGGGAATTGATGATAGTACCCAACTCAAGGGATAATCTTTTGGACGATTCTGAGCCAGAAAAAAATGTCTTGAACTATTTTGAAAAATTATTTACAAATGAGGATAAAAGTATGAATGCGTCCTATTCGGCTGTCTCTGGGAGGGGATCTTAGATTTTTCTCCTTCTCAAAGGTGAGTCAAGATCTCCCTTCATGTGGGTTGACGAAAAGAGGCTTGGCATAGACAGGAACATCATGGTCAGATTGGATCAACCAGAAGGGAGATATAGAGTCCTCCTCATGGGTGTCGGAAGTAACACGGAGGCAGAAAAGGACTCTTTCTGTCATGTCATTTCAAAGAATTATAGTGTTCCCTTTCTTCAGCTCAAGAAGATTGTTAACCGTTGCCCTGTTATCCTCAAAAAAAATCTCTCTCTAAAAAAGGCGGCGTTGCTCGCTAAAACGTTAAAGTCCTTCGGGGCTTCATTGTCTATCGAGGAAAGAAGAGAGAGCCCGCCTATCTCCCTTGAATTTCAGGAATTGGCCCCGCATCGGCTAGCCTTGGAGTCCTGTTTTTTCCGGAGGTCTCAAACAGGAACCTGGAGCGTCACGGGAAGAGCGAAAAATATATCGGATGAAACTTTAAGCGATATCTGGGTGCTCGTTCAAGTTTTTGAAGATTTTGAAGAGTTTGTGGCGTTCGAGGAAGCTCCTCTTCCGATCAACCCTCTCCCTTCAGGGCAAGCATCTCCGTTTAAGGTAGTCTTTGAAGGAGCATTTTCGATTAAGAAAATTTCAGTGGGTTTTAAGGACGCCTCGGGGCAAGCGGTTCCAGCAGCGGATAAAAGGAAATGGAAGGAATGGGTGAAAGTCGATCCGGGAGAGGGACATTCACTTTCTTCTCGTGAGATACCGACCGTACTCGGAGAGAAGTCCGAGGGCGCTGATCTCGCCGGACCTCCGGAAAGAATGATCCTGGATAAGGAAGATGAAATCTTGGGAGACATTCCCCTTTCCTCGGAAAAGGAAGTGGCGCCTCTCTCTGGAGACGGAAGAAAAGAGAATTACGGGGAGGTGGGAGGAGTCTCAGGAGGATCCATTTTATTCCCCCTCGAACCTTCCAAAAAAATCACGGAATTCCCTCTGATTTTGGTAAAAGAGGATGACTCCCTAGGAAGACGACAGTCGGAGAGTGCTTTAAGCCAAGGCATGTCCGATGATTGTGCTTTGCCTGTGTCGAACGAATTGGGAGGAAAAATCGGTGCGGTATTGGATGGGTCAGGGGTGGTTTCTGATAAGGGGAAACAGTCGGAAGAATCGCGGCTGAACCCCTTGGTATTCCAAGAAGCCACGCAATTGCTTAAGGATATTTCCGAGAACCCTAAGGCAGGAGAGACAGAAGAAAAGATAGCCCCTTCTTTATCTTGGATAGAATCTTTTAGAGATGCAGTGAAGACATTTTATCAGACCCCCCATGATATTTTTTCGATATGGTTTGAGGAATGCCGAAAAAAGGGCGAATTTAGAAACTTCCTTCATGGCATTCTGACGATACTGGTACATTCCAGGTTCGATCAGGGAACCCAATCGAACAACCCTTTAGAAAACACCCAAAAAATATTCCCCCTCATCGCCCAACCAAATCTTCCCCTTGACGAAATGCCTTCTCTTGAAGGAACATCCTTCGCGTCTGGAGAGGTTTGGAGAAACCTACTACAGCGGGCGCTTCCAAAGGTTCACCAGATCGGACAGGCCATTCTCGAAAAGAATAAATGGAACGTTTCTGACCTAGAACGATTGATTCAAGTGATTCCTCATATGGGGATTCGAAATAGCCGGATGGCTATCCGGTGGATCAGCGAACTAATGCCGAATATCGCAGAAATTGATTTTTCTAGTACTCCCATTATCATTGGGGAAGGCCTTTACCGAGTAGCCGCTCGTTTAGGCATTGTGGATCCCCACCTGGACTATTATAATGGTAGGAATTTGATGGGCGATACCAAAATTCAATCTTTTGCGATAAAGACTTTTCCTCAGAATCCTGTGCGACTAGAAAAACCGATGATGTGGGTGGGGGATGGCGAAGAACGAGGCGGGCACTGCTTTCCTGTTCAACCTTGGTGTAACGGGTGCCTCTTCGAAACCTTCTGCCCGAGACTTTATCTTGACTTTGACCCATCTGAAAAGGGGTTGAGAGATTGATTAAAAGCAACCCTCACGTCAGCAGTTTTTTTTTGAGCTTTCTTTCACTTCAGATAAGAATCACCGGGAATGACAAAGTGGTATTTTGCCGGGGTTCTTTGCCCAGATCCAATCGAGGTATCGGCAGAGGTGAGTTTAATTCTTGAGATGCCTGTCTATATTCGTAAAGGAGTAAGAAAATGAGCGGGAAAAGTAGTTTTCCTTATCGTAAGTACGATCGAAAGCCCCACCCACACATCGTAAAGCAAATTCTCGACGATAGCGAATTGATTGAGATGATGAAAGAAGTCCTTATTCAGGAAGGGAGGGCCTGTCCTTTTTGTCATCGAAAATTGAAGGAAGAATCGAAGGCAAAGGAAATTTGGTAAGAAGTAGAGATAAAAAAAGAGATGATTCAAAATAGGCGAGAACCATCTCTTTTTTTGTTTCAACGATCCAGCCGGACCGAGACGCCCCAAAACAGAGTTTCCCTTATCCCGTAGTGTACACTAAATATTCTCATCCGGAAATTCCCGGACAAAGGAGAATTTTAACGGGCTGAGCATAAACATTTTAGCCGAGTCCTTTGTTGCGTGCGCTGGGGAACCTTTGGCCGAAGCGACAATATCGACGGGCACGGTAAACAAAAGTCCAGCAACAAAAACACAACTACCAGCGACTGCGGCTGCAAACCCGAGGGGCCTGGCGACAAGTAGATCCACGGTACTCCATCCCTGTGCAACAGGATCATCCTTCCCGAAGTACTCATCCGCCCACCCCGTCGAGTAAAAAGTGCCCGTGACCAATGAAAAAACGAAGGATAACAGAACTATCTTTTTGAACACTTTCATGACAAGTTCCTCCTTTATGGATGTCTTCTTACTCGAAATTTATCAAAATACCCCAGAATTGTCAAACCTTTTATGAGGAAAAACGAACCTTTCCTTTTTGAAATAACCAATTTAATCAGCTATTCTCGTTATAAAGAGACAGATTTCATTAACGGCCAGAAGCTTTGTGATAGCAAACGCATTTATGATGCATGCAATTTTTCTGCCAATTAAATGACTTAGCTGGCAATTCTACAACATGTTGAAATTATAAGATAATGTTTCTGTTTGCCATTTGAAGAACGCTTGTAAAGTGTCCTATTAAGATGACAAAGACTGCCACTTGGACAGAAATTGACCTTTCGGGATAAAGGCCTCCGTTCAGGAACGGTGATAAAAGGATATCCTCCGAACTAGATAAAGAATACGCTCTCGAGGAAGATATTGGTTGCCGTCAATCACGGGCCCTGATATAAAGTCACAAGTCTGCTTTATCTCTATATGCCCCGTCAACATAGCCAGGGCCGCTGAGAGGAAGAGGGCTTCTTTTCGGTGGTCACCTGACAGGCCCTAAACACTTTCAAATTAATATCGAGGTTTGTCGACAGCCATATATATTGACATGATCTCTCCCTTCTGATTATCTTTAACCAATGCAATCACGTCAGCAAGGGATGATCCAAATTGACGGATCTTATGGGGAGGGCGGAGGGCAGATCTTAAGGACGGCTCTTGCTCTATCGGCTATCCTCAAGAAACCGTTTACCCTCTACCACATCAGATGTAAAAGAAAGAATCCAGGTCTCCAAGCCCAACATCTGGCAGCCGTAGAGGCGTTGGCCCGGATTACGGAAGCTCAAGTGGAAGGGGTTACATTTGGATCACAAGAAATTACCTTCATTCCACAAAGAGTTCATTCGGGAGAATATCAGTTTGAGGTCAGAACAGCCGGGTCCGCCATCCTTCTCCTTCAGGCGATTTTCCTTCCCCTTTGTTTCTCAAGGGGAGTTTCCAATGTCACCTTGATCGGCGGCACTCACGTTCAATGGAGTCCTTCCTTCCACTATTTTTCTGAAGTTTTCTTGCCTGCTTTGGAAGGGCTGGGAGTTTCTGCCACCGTGGCTATTGAGAGATGGGGATTCTTTCCCAAAGGAGGTGGCAGGATTCGGCTGAAAATTAATCCCATCCAGGAATTAAAGCCGATTTCGCTTGTTGATCGGGGTTCCCTCAAGAAGATTAGGGGGATATCCGCCGTCTCGAAGCTTCCCGAACACGTGGCGGAAAGGCAGAAAGAGCAAGCCCTGAAGAGAATTCAAGGAGAGCTGAAGATCGACGGAGAGATTGCTGTCCTGGATGATGTTCACTCAGACGGGCCAGGTTCTTTCCTGTTTTTGCTCGCCGAATACGAGAAGGTAATTTCCGGGTTTTCAGCTTTAGGCGTTAAAGGAAAACCAGCGGAGCGAGTGGCTGATGAAGCGGTCGATTCCTTGAAAGATTATCTTGAATCGGAGGGTTGTGTTGACCCATATTTAACCGACCAGATTGTGCCTTTCATGGCCCTGGCAAAAGGGAATTCTTCCATCACCACCATGCTAATCACGGAACATCTTCTCACAAATCTGTGGGTCATACAGCATTTTTTAGACGTTACCATTTCGAAGGAGGGAGAAAAGGGAAAGAAGGGGAGAGTTGAATTTCTCAATGGATAGAAAGGCTTGACTTGATTTTTCAGGCATATTAGAATGGATAAAAAGGAGGAATAAATTAACCGAGTTTACGGTAATATCTTCGGTCTAAAGCCGAACCAAATCAGGAGAATCGAGCGCGTTTACCGAAGGAAGATCCCTCCCCAGAAGGTGGTCACGCCTGAGATCGTCCATCTTCTCGTCGCACTCTCAAACGAAATTAGACGCCAAATAGGCATCCTCGTGGGCCGCAGAGGGGCCATCGAATTTGTCATGGTGGGAGACCAGAAGGGGATTACGATTCCTGATCTGTCGCATTTTAGATCTGGAATCCTAAGACTGCGAGGGCTTCGCCTCATTCATACTCACTTGCAAGGAGAGCCATTGACAGGAGAGGACTTGACTGATCTTACTCTTCTCAGGCTGGATATGATGATGGCCCTCATCATCGATGGGAAGAGTTCTCCCACACGTTTCCATTCCGCTCACCTCCTTCCCGAGAATCCGGACAAAAAGGTTTTGGAAGTTCAGCCCCCGTCATCCGCGGGAGATTTGGACGTCGATTTCTTAAAATGGATTCAATCCCTCGAAGATGAATTTCAGAGGGGACAAAAATCGGTTCCTCTCAAAGGGGCGAAAGAGAAAGCTATCCTTCTTAGTGTCAGCAAGGAAAGCCGCGATAAATTAGAACATTCAATGGAGGAGTTGAAGGAACTGGCAGAGTCCAATCGGGTGTTCGTCGTGGATTCGATTATCCAGCGGCCTCAAAATATCTCTCCGACCACCCTGATGGGGGAGGGGAAGTTAAAAGAATTGCTGGTCAAGTGTATGCAATCGGGAGTAGACTTGATTATTTTTGACCAGAATCTATCTCCGGGGCAGATGGCGACCATTTCTGATTTGACCGAACTTAGAATCCTTGATCGTACTCAGCTTATTTTAGATATCTTTGCACAGCGCGCACACACCCTGGATGGAAAGATTCAAGTGGAACTGGCCCAATTGAAATATCTCCTTCCTCGGCTCGCGAGGAAAACGTTAGCCCTTTCCCGCTTAACGGGAGGGATTGGAGGCCGTGGGCCAGGGGAAACGAAACTGGAGATCGATCGGCGCCGAGTTGGGAAACGAATCCATCTCCTGGAAAAGGAAATAGAGAAACTGAGCAGGAGAAGGGAGCAGAGAAGGTCCAGAAGAGCGAGAACAGGAATCCCCATTCTTTCGATCGTTGGATACACGAATGCCGGAAAATCCACTCTTTTCAACCTCCTTACCGAGAGCCGGATTCCCGCAGAGGATAGACTTTTTTCCACCCTTGATACGGCGACCCGGAGGTTAAGATATCCTAAGACCCAAGAAGTGGTGATCACCGATACCGTTGGGTTGATCAAAGATTTGCCCAAAGACCTGATGGGAGCTTTCCGGCCAACTTTTGATGAGTTGCGAGAATCAACTCTCATCATCCATCTGATTGACATCAGCTCTCCTCGCTTTCAGGAACATATCGAGTCTGTCGAAAGAATTTTATTTGAGTTAAAATTAGAAGATATCCCTCGATTGCGGGTCTTCAATAAAGAAGATAAGTTAAGCGTCGGGGAAGGGGAAGCCATCTGCCGGAAGTATGGTGGGGTTTGTATCTCCGCCCTTCGCCGGAAGAGTCTCGAGAGGCTCTTCCACGAGGTCGATAAGAAGTTATGGGAAATCGACATGACTGTAAACCCGGAGAATCGAGCCATGGCCAGATCGGAGAGTGTGAGGTTGACAAATAAGGATTCCTTTGATATACCAAATCAAATTGGATAACAGAAGCGGGGGCAAAGATGGGAAGGAACCCGAACGAGATCGAGGAACGCCTGACGTTTGATGATGTGTTACTCGTTCCAGCTTATTCTGACGTCTTGCCTAAGGAGGTGGAGATCAGCACCTCGTTGACCAGGACGATCCGGTTGAATATTCCTTTGGTGAGTGCGGCCATGGATACGGTTACTGAATCCAGGACAGCCATCTGTATGGCACAGGAGGGAGGAATTGGAATCATTCACCGGAATATGTCCGTCTCTGAACAGAGCACTGAAATAGATAAGGTTAAAAAATCCGAAAGCGGGATGATTCTCAACCCCATTACCATGGACCCCGAGCAGAGAATTCATGAAGCACTGGAGATCATGAAGAAATACCGGATTTCTGGGGTTCCCATCACAAAGAACGGAAAATTAGTCGGAATCCTGACGAATAGGGATTTAAGGTTTGAGCGGCGGCTTGACGAAAAAATTTCCGCGGTCATGACAAAAGATCGTCTTATCACGGTTCCGGTCGGGACGACGCTTGAGGCATCGAAAGAGATCCTGCACAAGAATAGGATTGAAAAATTATTGGTCGTGGACGAACAAAATAATCTGAAGGGATTGATCACGATAAAAGACATCGAGAAGATGAGAAAATATCCGTATTCGTGTAAGGACACTCTCGGCAGACTTCGAGTGGGGGCTGCCATCGGCCCGGGAAAGGACAGGGAGGCAAGAACAGAAGCGTTGATTAAAGCGGGTGTGGATGTGTTAGTCCTGGATACAGCTCATGGTCATTCCCGGGATGTATTGGATGCTATTCGGGACACCAAGAAAAATTTCCCCGAGTGTCAACTTATTGGGGGCAATGTGGCTACTCGAGAAGGAGCTTTGGATCTCATCAAAGCAGGGGTCGATGCGGTCAAAGTAGGAGTGGGGCCCGGGTCGATCTGCACCACGAGGGTCATCGCAGGGATTGGAATTCCGCAACTCTCCGCCATTTTAGAGACGTCCGAAATTTCGGAAAGATATGAAGTTCCGGTGGTTGCCGACGGTGGAATTAAATTTTCCGGAGATATTACCAAAGCCATTGCCGCTGGAGCACGTTCGGTCATGATAGGGAATTTATTTGCAGGAACGGATGAAAGTCCGGGGGAAATAGTGCTCTATCAAGGGAGGAGTTACAAGGTTTATCGAGGTATGGGATCTATAGAAGCCATGAAGGAGGGAAGCAAGGATCGATACTTCCAAGAGGATGTGGAAAGCGAGACGAA
>Ga0335085_10004574_pt1 | contig 22834 bp, 20 predicted proteins | sample Lox_Sample_45_FD_206712 | JGI IMG/M metagenome (GOLD analysis project Ga0335085, IMG submission 206712) | Soil microbial communities from Loxahatchee National Wildlife Refuge, Florida, United States - Lox_Sample_4.5 | ecosystem: Environmental > Terrestrial > Soil > Wetlands | place: USA...
TCGATACCGATCGAAGCGATAACAGCAGCGTTCATGCGATGATCCTCCGTGTGGCCCAAGATCATCCCACTTCAGGGCTGATCTGGACGGCGGACCATCTCATTAATCCTGATACCACAAGCAATCCTTGGGAGACAGAATCGAGCACGCGATCATCGATCTGGTACGGTGGAGATGATGGCAAGCGCGTCCACATCTACCGGGAGTTGGCCGAACGTGAGGTCGAGAACGGCAGGCGAGCATGGCACTTTTCGATCCCCCGGATTCTTGTGTGAGCTAGGGTCGAATGGTCTGATATCAGCATTTATCCTGGCAAGCTTCTGGGCTTGGGGCGCCGGCGCTTCCAGCACCTACTTCGATTCCTTAATGATCGCGTCCGCTGCGTTGCCGGCTACGACCCAGCTTGCCGACCCAGCTACGACGGCTTCATCCTCGAACCAGAGGAATCCGAAGTCGTCGATGCACTCCGGGAAATCCGGCTTGATGATGATGTATCCCGGAATTACGGCGCCCGGAATGTAAGAGTTGTCGGCGCGATTGTTGCTGTACGTCTTCGTCTTCGAGACCGTGCCTACTCCCGCTACATAAGAAGTGCTCGATACCGGATGCGTGCCGAGAATGTAATTGACAGCGCGAAGTGTATATTCGGGGCTCACAAGATCCGGAAACGCTTTGTGCAGGAAGTACATTCTGATAGCCATGTCAACCACGGCGCCCGATCCGCCCCAGGTCCCAAGGCTGGGAGGCACGCCGAATGGAGTGGCGTCTAACTGCTGGTCCAGACCCGCCATGTAAGTCTTGACCGCTTCCCGCATTTGATCCTTTGCGCTTGCGTCCAGATAGGGCAACGCTCGGACGGCCGTCCAGCCTCGGATCCCCATCTGCTGGGGCGTGATCATCTGGGGAAACAACTCTTTCACGCGGGATTTGTACGGGTCCGCGCCGTTGGTGGCAATGGTCAATTCCAGAGCCGCGGCCCAATCCATTCCGACAAATCCGCCACGGCTGAAACCGGCCGGTGGAGCTGTGGGTGCGCTGGTGGTGCCAGGCGCTGTCGGAGCCGTGGAGGTAGAGCCCGGCTTACGAGTGCCTTGAGCGCCAGAGACCACACCCTGGGACGCAGCCAACACACCACCTGCGGGGGCGGCTGCCGGAGCCTCTCCGTTTGCGCTGCGTTCGGTCGGATACTGCGTTGGGTGAGCTTTCGCGTCGTCCCATGCCTTGATTGCAGTTTCCAGGCAGCTTTTCGCCAGTGTGTCGTCCCAGCCTTTCAGCGTATCCGCCGCTGCCGCCAGCGACGCGATGGCATTCCACTGGAAATACGGATTATTCGAGGTGAAGATCCAGCGGTCATCCGGCCTGCCGGAGTAGTTGCCCTTCACTTCGTTGGGACCGAGCCTGGGGTCATAGATGCGACCGTCAGTCTTCGATGCTCCATCACCCAGGTGCGTGTACTGGCGCAGATCCGGTTCGTGCGTGCCACGGATGGCATGGCCGATATTTTGAAACTGCGCGAGTATGAGCAGTGCCCCGTGCTTGACTTGCTGCACTGTATCGGGCACGCCATCGGGGCGGTGCATCTCCACCCGACGCGCGGTTTCATCCACCGTGAGCTCGTCGTACTTGAGATTGAACTCGCGATACGCCAGAGCCAGGCTCTGGATCACGTTCAGCTGCGCAGGCTCCTCGAGGTCAAAGTCGCCGGCATCGTACCAGCCGCCCACGTTCATTCCAGGGATGTGATCTCCACCTTTGTACTTGCCGTCCGTTGCTGTGGCCTGGTTCCAGCCGTCGAACTGCTCACCAACCACGGGCGCCATGCGGCCATCGTCGAGGTGCGAAGCGGCGTGCCACACGCGATAGCCTTCGCGAACGGAAACGTGATCCATCTGCACCGCCAGGTGATGATCCAGGCTGTCTTGCCAAATGTTGGCGTAAGCGTCTTTTGCGATGGGGAAGGGCGCCGTACGCTGATCTCCATACTCGACAACATAGAGGCCGGGATCGTTCACGGGGGTGAAGTCGAATTTCGAGTAGACATAGCGCAGCCACGGTGTTGAAGGTGTGATTGGGCCCTCGAACACCTGCTTGTACGATCCGTCTTCCGACAGACGCAAGACTCTGGCTGTCTTCGGCGCGTCGTACTTGGGATCGAGTTCGAGTACCGCCACCTTCGAGAAACCCGGCGCATAACCGACCTGGCTGTGCGCGATCACCGGCGGTCGCGTCCAGTTCGGAATTACATCGGGCCTGATGTGCCACACGATAGCGCCGGTGGTCTTGCCCGAAGGAATCAGCGAACGCAACACGAACCAGCCGTTCTGCGCGCGATCGCGCCCATCGAACAGCATAAGGTTGGCAGTATCCGAGGTAACGTTCACTCGGGCCAGGGCGTCGTCGACACCGAGAGTAATGCTTTTGCCTTCGGCGAACGGCAACGGCTGCGTGTATCCCTTGGCCTTGTCCCAATCCTCCAGGTAGTAGGCTTTTTTCGGTTCATCCGGTAGCGGCAAAACCTTCGTCATCGGATCGTTAGGCGTCCGGGGGAAGATGCCGGCTTTGGTTCCGTCCACCAGGTAAGCCTTGCCCATATAGATGGAGGGCAAGAATTCCAGGTTAAAGCCCGCCCGACCCGCTAACTTCTGCGGTAGCGGCTGGTCAAGATTGATGCTGACCCTCACGCCGCCCGGTTCCGCCGCGACTTCCAGGGTGTAGCTGAAATCAAAGGTCGGGAAAGCGAGGCTGGCGGTGAGCCGGTTGTTCGCTTTATCGGCTTGGCGCCCTTTAAGAGTTGCCACCAGGTCCCACTGTTCGGGCGTTGGCATCAGGCGCACGTCGCCGTTGGTGGCGATGCGCTCGCCATGCAGAATCATCTCCATGGCCGTGTTCTTTTGGTCTACGAAAACCGGATGATACGTACTGTCGTAGAGAAAAACGCTAAAGCCTTGCGTGTCGAGATAATTCTTGTCGGTCACCTTCATGGCAAAATCGGCGCCGAATAGGCTTGGACATGAGATCAGGACCAATAGGAGACAGACTCTGATTCGTGTGAGCATAGGTTGGGATTGAGCGGCTCCTTTGCCTCAAGCTAACGTGACACGCACAGTGACTGGCACCGTTTATGCACGACGTCTCTCTACCGACGAACCTAATTACACCACTTCCCTCACGTTCGACAATAGGATCAAGACCGTGACCGACTATAACGGCGGCGGTGCTTATTGAGAAGATTCTTTCGGGAAGCGAAGCCATGGTTCCGCGCAAAAGCAGCGCCCCACCGTCTTACGTCCGCTGCTGCGGACTGGGGTAGAGAAAGAGAAAGCCCCACTCAACCAACAGAGGGTTTGAATGGGGCGCCTGTGCTAATCAGATAATCAGATAACCAGATATCCAGACGATGTTTAGTCGCTGTCGGCGGTGAGTCCGCGGTATTTGAGCATGGGCTCGACCGAGGGTTTCTTGCCGCGCCAGGCTTCGTACATGCTTTCGAGATCTTCGGTGTTGCCGCGCGAGAGGACCATCTTGCGGAAGCGGTCGCCGTTGGCGCGGGTGAGTCCGCCGTGTTCGTCGAAGTCGGCGAAGGCATCGTCGGCAAGCATCTGAGTCCAGAGATAGGCGTAGTAGCCGGCCGAATATCCGCTGCCCCAGATGTGAGCAAAGTAAGTGGAGCGGTAACGCGGCGGAGTGTAGCTGATCCAGAGACCGATGGATTTGAGCGCCTCGGTTTCAAACTGATCGGGCTGCTGCTGCGGCGCGCTGGGCGGAAGCGTGTGCCACTTCATATCGAGCTGGGCGGCGGCAAGAAGCTCGGTGGTGTCGTATCCCTTATTGAAGTGACGAGCCTTGCGGATCTTGGCGACGAGTTCCGGCGGCATGGGCGCGCCGGTCTTGTAATGCCTGGCGAAGTGCGCGAAGACGACGGGATTGTCGGCCCAATGTTCGTTGAACTGCGATGGGAACTCGACGAAGTCGCGGGCGGTCGACGTGCCGGAGAGGCTGGCGTACTTGGTGTTCGCGAACATGCCGTTGAGGGCGTGTCCGAACTCGTGGAACATGGTGCGCACGTCGTCGGCACTGAGGAGCGCGGGTTCACCGGGCGCGGGCGGATCGAAGTTGGCGACGTTGGCGACGACGGGCTTCGTGCCGAGCAGCGTTGACTGGTCGACGTAGTTGGTCATCCAGGCGCCGCCCTGCTTGTTGTCGCGCTTGAAGTAGTCGGTGTAGAAGAGCGCCATGGAAGTGCCGTCGGCGTCGAAAACTTCGAAGACGCGCATGCCCTGGGCGTAGACGGGAAGGTCGTGACGCTCTTTGAAGGTGATGCCGTAGAGAAGATTGGCGGCGTAAAAGACGCCATTCTCGAGCACGTTGTTGAGCTCGAAGTAAGGCTTCACCTGCGACTCATCGAGATCGTACTTGGCTTTGCGGACCTGTTCGGCGTAAAGATCCCAATCCCACGGCTGGAGCCGGAATCCGCCACCCTGCTTGTCGATGACCTGCTGGATGTCACGCGCTTCGGCGGCGGCGCGAGCGGTGGCGGGCTTAACGAGCGCGTTCATGAACTGGAGCGCGGCTTCGGGCGTCTTGGCCATCTGGTCTTCGATCTTCCACGCGGCGAAGTTGGGGAAGCCGAGGAGCTGCGCGCGGCGAGCACGAAGGAACGCAATCTTGGAAATGGTCTCGCGAGTGTCGTTGGCGTCGCCGTGCTCGGCGCGGTTCCAGGAGTTCTCGAAAATTTTCTGGCGCGTGGCGCGATCGGTGAGCGAGATGAGATCGGGCTGCTGGGTGGTGTTCTGCAGCGGGATGACGAATCCCTCGACCTTTCGGCTCTTGGCGGATTCGGCTGCGGCGTTAAGTTGAGCGTCGGTAAGTCCGGCGAGCACGGCCTTGTCGGCGGTGACGAAGGCGGCGTCTTTGGTGGCAGCGAGCAGGCGGGTGCTGAAGGTGTTGGATAGCGTCGCGAGCTCTTCGTTGAGCTTCTTCAGCTCGGTCTTATCGGCTTCGTTCAGATTGGCCCCGGCGCGAACAAAGTCTTTGTAGGTGATCTCGACGAGGCGGAGGGATTCGGGGTCGAGATGAAGCGACTGACGCTGGTTATAGATGGCGGAGATGCGCTGAAAAAGTTTGGCGTCGAGATAGATGGCGTCCTGATGCGCAGCGAGCTTGGGCGCCATGGTCTGGCGGATCTTCTGAAGTTCGGGATTGGTGTTGGCGCTGACGATGGCGAAGAAGACCGCCGAAGTACGACGGAGCAGGCGTCCGCTTTTCTCCATGGCGAGAATGGTGTTGTCGAAAGTGGGCGCGGCGGGATTGTTGGCGATCGCGTCAGTTTCCTTGCGTTCTTCGGCCATGCCGGCGAGGAGTGCGGGCTCGAAGTCGGCGTCGTGAACCTTGTCGAACGGCGGCGCCTGGAAGGGCAGAGTGCTCGGCGCGTAGAACGGGTTCGCAGGGCCGAATTCGGCAGCGATGGCGTTTTGTGCGAAGGTAACCAACATAAACAAAATAACAGATAAGAGCGCGAAGGCTTTCATGGGGAGACAGTGTAGCTGGTTATCTGGATATCTGAATATCTGGATATTCTCGGAAGGCTGGGGAGGGATGGGCTGTTGGGTTTCAACACAGAGGTCGCAGAGAAAAAGAGAGAGCGGGGGAAAGAAAACTGCAGATCCCTCGGGGGCTGACGTCTCCTCGTGATGACAAAAATGAACTGATTATTTCGCGGTGCTGGCGGCCATTTTCTTGACCATCTGGAGAACGAGCTTGCGATCGCTGTCGTTGAGGCCGGAAGAGTAGCGCCGAATCTGGTTGAGGAAACGAATCTGGTCGTCGCTCAACTGGGGAAGATTCTTATTCCCGTTTTCAGGGATGCCGTCGGCGAAGAACTGCGCGAGGGGAACATCCATCGCAGTCGCGATCTTGGCGAGCGTATCGAGCGACGGGATGGTGTGTCCGTTCTCGACGCGAGAGAGATAGCAGCGAAGAAGCCCGGTGCGTTTTTCGATATCCCCCTGGGACAGGGCTTTCTGCAAACGGAAGTTGCGGATTCTTTCGCCGATATTCATGTGTGTTATCTAGACGGGCAATAGATAGTTAATCAGGGGAGGCTGAATAGTAACCAGAGTAGAACCCCCGTTGCAAGGATATTTTTCGCGGTCACGGCATAAGGTGATTTCCTAACTTACAGACGCGTTACAAAAAGAGTCAGTCTGCGTAATCCGTCTTATTTTTTCAGCGTGGCAGCAAAGAACGTAACCATGCGCTGCCAGGCGTCGGCGGCATCTTCGGCGCGGTAGCCGTTTTTGTTGTTGGGATTCTCGAAGGCGTGTCCGGCGTCGGGATAAATCTTGACGTCGACGCTTTTACCGAGCTTCTTCATTTCGTCGGCGAACTTGTTGACGCTGTCGGGCGTGATGCCTTTGTCCTGCCCGCCGAAGTTGCCGAGGACGGCCGCGTTGATTTTCTTCAACGTGTCGGGCTCGGTGGCGAGGTGGCCGTAATTGATGGCGACGGCGGCCAGCTTGGGATCGTTGATGGCGAGATCGAGGGCCCAGCCTCCGCCCATGCACCAGCCAACGGCTCCGACCTTGTCGGGCTTTACGTTCGGGAGCGAGCGCAGATAGGCGGTGGCGGCGAGCAGGTCGCGAGTGGCGCGGTCGTCGGGAACACCGCGGCTGAGTTCGTGGGCTTCATCGGGCGTGGTGGCGACTTTTCCGCGGTAGAGATCTATCGCCAGCGTTACATAACCCTGGTCGGCGAACTTGGAAGCCTGTTCCTTGACCCAGTCATTCAGTCCCCACCACTCGTGGATGACGACAATGGCCGGAAATGGGCCGTTGCCGCTGGGTTCGTAGAGCATGCCGGAGACGGTCTCGTCGCCGCTCTTGTAACTGACCTGCTTGCCGGTGGCGGCGAAGGCGGTTGCGGTGAGTGTGAAGGCGATGAAAAGGATGGCGAGCTTTTTCGCGACGTTCATTCGGCGTCTCCGTAGAGGCTGAGTTGCGGAGTGGGCACCAGGTCGAGTTCCATGAAGATCACGCTCGCTTCCGGGTTGACGGTGTAGGGCGCGATTTCGCGAAATCCGAGCGTGCGATAGAGTGCCACAGCGGCAGGCATTTTGTCTGCTACGGTGTCGAGCCGCATGACCTGGTATCCGATAAGGCGAGCCTCGTGGATGATGGTTTCGGCGAGACGGCGGCCGAGGTGGAGGTTGCGGAATTCCGGGCGAACGTATAGACGCTTCATCTCGCAGGCACCGGTTTCGAGCGGGCGGAGAGCGACGCACCCGGCGGGCTGGCCATCGACTTCGGCGAGCAGCAGACGTCCGCGGGGCGGGGCGTACTTGCCGGGGAGCGAGGCGTATTCCTGATCGAAGCTCTGGAAGCAGAGGCTGAAGCCGAGGGATTGTCCGTATTCGACGAAGAGTTCGCGGGTGGTCTTGATTTCGGCTTCAGTGGTGACGGGGAGAATGGTGATCTTCGGTTCAGGAGGATCGGGCGGGATGGGAACGGCCGCGGCCATGGAGCGCTCCTCGTTCTTTTTCGGTGCGAGAGCGGGAGTCGGTGGTGTTGGATGACGGTGGCCGCGTAACCGACTCATGAGCTCGCGCGCGGCAAGAGCGGCGACGGAACCGAGAACGAAAAAGAGAAGACGGTCAAGCATTGGAAGAGATTGTTTATTGATTATTGAATATTGTCTATTTGGAAGAACAGGTGAATGGGCGGTGAGACGACGTGCCTCTTGGGCGACGAGGGTTGCGGCAGCGTCATCGGGGTGGTTCGACTCGGGCATGCGCCCTCGCTCACCATGACAGCATCCACTCCGTCACTTTGATCCACTTCTTCAATTTGAACAACCCCACTCGCTCACGATGACAGCGACCGGACTTGATCAGCCCATCAGCAGGCCGCCGTTGACGTTGAGGACGTGGCCGGTGATGTAGGCGGCATCGTCGGAGGCGAGGAAACAGACGGCGTTGGCGATGTCGCGGTCCTGGCCGACGCGTCCGAGCGGAACGTACTTCAGCATCTGTTCGCGCATCTCGGGGCTGAGCTGGTTGGTCATCGCGGTTTCGATGTATCCGGGCGAGACGGCGTTAACGGTAATGTTACGCGAGGCGACCTCGCGGGCGACGGACATGGTGAGCCCGATTAAGCCGGCTTTGGAGGCGGAATAGTTCGCCTGGCCGGTTTGGCCGATTTGTCCGTTGATGCTGGTGATGTTGATGATGCGTCCCCAGCGCTGCTTCATCATCGACGAGAGCACGGCCTGGATGGCGATGTAGGCGCTGGAGAGGTTGGTGTTGAGGACGGTGTCCCAGTCGGCGCGCTTCATGCGCAGCAGAAGATTGTCTTTGGTGATGCCCGCGTTGTTGACGAGGATATCGACCTTGCCGAGCTGTTCGATGGCGGACTTGATGACGGACTTGATTTCGTCGTCGCTGGTGACGTCGAGTTTGAAGACAGAGGCTTTGCCGCCGGTGGCGGTGATTTCGTCGCGAACGGCGTTGAGTTTTTCTTCGCTGCGGGCGCAGAGCGCGACGGCGGCTCCGCGGCGAGCAAGTTCGATGGCGCAGGCTCGGCCGATTCCCTGGGATGCTCCGGTAACAAGGGCCACGTGGCCCGTGAGTGAGGACATGAGGGGATTATAGAAGGACGGTCGGATTGGTTATTGTTTATTGACTATTGATTATTGGAAATCTTTCGACGTCTGCAGTGATTTAGGGCTCGTCGGATCAGCAGAAGACACAGAGACAGAGAGAAAAGCGCGGACGAGGGCGTCCGCGCTACATTTTTCATGCTACATCTCTCAACTATTTGCCTTGGGCCTGGTTGTTTTCGAACCGGCGGAAGAAGCTGGTGGTCTTCCACTCGGGGCGTTGTGCGTCGTCGGCGACTTTGATGGTCAGGTCGCGCACGACGTCTTCAAACTTGCCGGCGGCGGCGAGATCGACCGGCTGGTTGAGATCGTCGGATGGTGCGTGGTAGCGATCATGCAACCACTGCTGGTTGAGCTTTTCTTCGGGCGATCCTTTCTCGAAACCCACCTTCATCGCAATCGCGGGAATGCCATCGCGGACGAAGCTGTACTGATCGCTGCGAATGAAGAGGTTGCGCAGCGGTTCGGGATCGGGCTGCACGGCGACGCCATCTTGCTTCGCGACTTCTTCAACGTCGTCGCCAAGGTCGGATTCGGCGAGCCCGTAGACGGTGAGAATCTTGAGTGGAACGATCGGCAGGAACATGTCGGTGTTGATGTTGGCGACCATCGACTTCATGGGAACCGTAGGATGGGCCGCGAAGTAATGCGATCCGAGCAGGCCTTTCTCTTCACCCGTCACCCACACGAAAAGCACGGAACGCTTGGGGTTCAGTTTCGGCAGGGCGGCCGCCATGTCGAGCAAAAGGGCGGAGCCGGAACCGTTGTCCATGGCGCCGTTGTAGATCTTGTCGCCGTTGATGGGTTCGCCGATGCCAAGGTGGTCGAGGTGCGCCGAGAGGACCACGTACTCGTTCTTCAGCTTAGGATCGGAGCCGACGAGTTTGCCCACCAGGTTGGCCGATTCAACTTCCTGCTTGATCAAGGTTTGCCTGGCTTGAATTTCCTTGTTCAGCGCGAAGTGTGGAAGCGGTTTGCGATCTTTGCCGAGGGCGGCGATTTCGTCAAAAGTGTGGCCGGTGCCTTCAAACAGCTTCGGAGCCGATGCGGGATTGAAATAGACGCTGATCTGGGCGGGAGCGCTCTCGTCCATCGACTTGTCGGCGTAACCCATGCTGGGATGCAGGCGCGAGGTCTTGATGCGCTCCCAGGGGATGTCCATCGCAGCCGGATTAGGAAGCATTATGTAGCCGAGGGCGCCGGTGTCTTTCAAAACCTTCGACCGCATGGCTGTGGATTGATAGTGCGCGGAAAGCGCCGCAGACATTTGTTCGGGTGAACCGGCGAAAACGACGAGGACCTTGTTCTTTACATCGAGGCCGGCAAGATCGTCGATTTGCATTTCAGGAACGCGCAGTCCGTAACCGACGAAGACAAGCGGCGCATCGACCTGCGGCGCGGCTTCGATGCGGGTGCTGAGGATGGCGTCATCGCCGAGGACGAGCGCCTCGGTCTTGCCGTCGTGAGTGAGCGCGAGACTGGATTTGCTTTCGTCAAGCCGGCGGCTGATAAATTTGATGGGCTGATAGTAGCCCTTGTCGCCGGCGGGTTGAATGCCATCCTTTTTCAGTTGCTCGATGACATACGCTTGCGCGCGCTGCAATCCGGGGCTACCGGTGTCCCGGCCTTCCATATTGTCGTCGGCGAGAACCTTCACGTAGTCCCACCAGGATTTGCCGTCGAAGTTGGATGTTTGCGAGAAAAGGGAAATGCCGGTGAGCAAGAGCGCGATGATTGCCCCACATCGAGCTGAAGAATGAATGATCCGCAAGGGGAGCCTCCTCAAGTAGTGCGAGAGATTATAGACAGGATTGGGCATACCGCATGGTAGGTGGGACGGTTTGGACGAAAACTGCCGCGGAAGATTAACCTGATGAGCGACAGGAACTCTGATGGGCCGCTTTAAATTTGCGATCGCGACGCTGATCTTCGTAGTACTGCTGTACGGATTCTGGACGCAAGTCCAGACGGCGGGGATCATCGCGAGCCTGGGCGGTCGAAACATCCCTTCGGCGTTCGCCTGCTTTGCGCTGATGCTGGCGATGCTGTGGTACCTCGGGTTCGGCGCGGCAGACGTCGTGAACCGATGGTTGAAAACGCCGATGGCGAGAGTGGTGGCACCGGCGCTGCTGGTGATTCCTTACCTGGTGTTTGCGATTCCGCGCGGCGAGTTTCGGTGGATCTATGCCATAGGTTTGGCGGGATTGCCGGTGGTGCTGGCGGCGATCCTGGAATACTCGAAGCTGGAACAGAAGTTCACCTGGCAGGACGGCGTGGTGCTGTTGACCATCGCGGTGGTGCTGGAGGTGAGAATCTTTTCCGGCGCGTGGCCGTACAACGGGCTAGGCAGCCTGCCGAAACTCTACCTCGCCGATGTCGCGCTCTATCTTTATTTAATCGTGCGACAACTGGAGGGCGTTGGATTTTCGTTCGTGCCGCATCTGAACGATGTTTTCGTGGGCGTGCGCGAATGGCTGTTCTTTCTTCCCTTCGCGCTGGGGTTGGGATTCGCGCTGCACTTCATCGGATTCTTTCCGCGGCATCCGTCAGTGGGGCACATCGTGGGAGCGCTGCTGGTAGTGTTCCTGCTCACGGCGGTTCCGGAAGAATTGTTCTTCCGCGGCATCGTGCAGAATTTGCTGGAGCCACGGCTGGGCCGGATGTGGGCGCTGGTGCTGACGGCTTGCCTGTTCGGGCTGTCGCACTTTCACAAGGGAGCGGCGTTCAACTGGCGGTATGTGATCCTGGCGGCGATTGCCGGAGTTTTTTACGGACGCGCGTGGCGGGCGCGGCGCCATTTGTTCGCGTCGTCGCTGACGCACACGCTGGTGGATGTGGTTTGGGGATTGTGGTTTCGTTAAAACCCGCTGCTGTCGGGTAAAATGAGCGGCCTAATGGTTCTGGAGGATTCATGAATTTCCGTAGTCGTATGTTCTTTCTCCCTGTTTTTTTCCTGATCGCCGTAACAGTAGTGGCGCAGCAGCCGGCACTGACGCCGGCATGGGTGTATGGCGAAGGCGGCTCGCGCGTGTCCGAGGTGCCGCATGTCACCTGGGTGAGCGATGGGACAGCGATCGTTTACAACTCGCGGCTTCCGAAAGCGCAGCGCAATTTCGAGAAGCTGGATCCGGCTACGGGCAAGAGCGTGCCGATGCTGAAGATGGCGGATGCGATTGCGTCGCTGAACGGGCTCGGCGTCACCGACGTGAAAGATGCGCTGGCGTGGCCGGAGGAGTTCGACGCGGCGGGGCAGAAGGCTATCTATCTTTTCAAGGACGACATTTTTCTGCTCGACATGCCGGCGGCGAAGTTCACGCGGGTGACGAATACGCCCGCGGAAGAAAAGGACGCGCAGTTCTCGCCGGACGGGAAGCAGGTTTCGTTCGTCCGCGATAACGACCTTTATGTTTACGACATCGCGAGCGGCAAAGAGACGCGCCTGACGACGGGCGGCTCGGAGACACTGCTTAACGGAACAGTTACATGGGTGTACTGGGAAGAGATCATGGGGCGGCGCGACATCGGCTACTGGTGGTCGCAGGACTCGAAGTCGATTGCGTATCTGCAGACGGACGTGACGGGCGTTCCGGTCAGCACGTTCGTGGATTTCGAGCCGCAGGACCCGAAGCTGATCAAGCAGGTATATCCAAAGGCGGGCGAGCAGAATCCGAAAGTGCGCGTTGGCGTGGTGGGGATCGGAACGGCGAAGACGCAGTGGATTTCGATCAACGACAAGCCCTATGAATGGTTGCTGCGGGTGAAGTGGCTGCCGGACTCGCAGCGGCTGGCGGTGGAGACGCTGAACCGTCCACAGACCGAGCTTGGGTTGTATTTCGCCGACGCGAAGACCGGCGAGTCCAAACGGATGCTGACGGAAACGGATCCGGCGTGGGTGAATGTGAACGACGACCTGTATTTCCTCGGCGATCACATGCACTTCCTTTGGGCAAGCGAACGCGACGGTTACATGCATCTTTACCGTTACAACATGGACGGCACGCTGGCGAACCAGGTGACGAAAGGCGACTGGGCGATTGCCGCGTCGGGCGGGCTGGTGTTCTGGGTGCACCAGGCGGTGACGGGCATCGACGAAAAGAATGACTGGATCTACTTCACGGCGATGAAGGATTCGTCGATCGAGCGGCACTTGTATTGCGTTCACAGCGATGGTACCGGGCTGACGAAGCTGACGGAAGGCGCGGGGCATCATCGAATCGCGATGTCGCCGGACACGCATTATTACTTCGACACATTCTCGAACATCCGCACGCTGCCCGCGCTGGAGCTGCACGCGGCAGACGGCAAGCTGATGTCGACGCTTGCGGCGCCGCGTCCGGAATTGCTGCCGCCGGGTGTGGTGTTTCCGGAGCTGACGACGATTCCGACGTCGGATGGATTCAAGATGCCGGCGCAAATCCTGAAGCCGGCGAATTTCGATCCGAAGAAGAAGTACCCGGTGATCTTGTACATCTATGGCGGGCCCTCGGCGCCAAGCGTGCACAACAGCTGGGATCGCGACATGCTGTGGCAGAACATTCTCGCCGCAAATGGATTCGTGGTGGCGGTGATCGACAACCGAGCCGCGACGGCGATCAGCAAGAAGCTTGAGGACACGCTGTTCGAGAATCCGTCGGCGTCGGAGACGAAAGATCTGGTGGATGGTATTCGGTGGATGAAGCAGCAGCCCTGGGTGGATCCGGAGCGGTTCGGAGTTTACGGCTGGAGCGGCGGTGGAACGAATACGTTAAACGTGATGACACGGTCGCAGGAGATCAAGGCGGGAATCGCGGGAGCTCCGGTGACCGACTGGCACTACTACGATTCGAAGTGGGCCGAGGCGCTGGTGAAGATGCCGCAGACCAATGCCAAGGTCTATAACGATACGTCACTGGTGAAACGCGCGGGCGATCTGCACGGCAACCTGTTGATCATCTTCGGAACCTACGACGACAACGTGCACCCGCAGAACGAGCAGGCGTTCATGAACGAACTGATCGCGAAGGGGAAACCGTATCACGTGATGATCTACCCGATGCGGAAGCACGGCTTCGTGGACCGTCCGGCGCAGATTCACCTGCATGAAGCGATGCTGGATTTCTGGAAGAGCGCGTTGTAAGGGGGAGCGGAGACGGTCGATGGTGTGGCGTGGCAGACTCGATTTTCCTGCCAACGCCGTTGCCTCTCAAACTCCGCCGGCACTGCCACCGGCATGCTGGTTGGCCTGGAGCGGGAGTGGTCTAATAAAGGTGGCGGGATACGCGCCTTTGTTCGACCGCTTTGTTGGGACTGGCGTGCGCGCCTGGTCGATAGACATCCGCAGCCGATCCAGAGACAATCGAACTCATTGCCATCATGACTGCAAAAGAACTTGTGCGTTGCGCGTGGCCCAGCAACGAACTGGCGATCCGCTATCACGACGAAGAATGGGGCGTGCCGGTGCATGACGACCGCACCTGGTTCGAGTTCCTGATCCTCGAGGGCGCGCAGGCCGGATTGAGCTGGGACACGATCCTGAAGAAGCGCGAGGCCTATCGCGCGGCGTTCGACAACTTCGATCCCGCGAAGGTCGCGAAATACAACCAGCGTAAACTCAATTCGCTGATGAAGAACGATGGCATCATTCGCAACCAGCTGAAGATCGCGTCGGCGGTCGGGAATGCGAAGGCGTTCCTGGCGATCCAGAAAGAGTTCGGCAGCTTCGATCGTTATATATGGGATTTCGTCGGCGGCAAGCCGAAGGTGAATCGTCCGCAGAGGTTAAAGGACCTGCCCGCGCAAACGCCGGAGTCGGATGCCATGAGCAAGGAACTGCGCAAGCGCGGGTTTAACTTTGTCGGTAGCACCATCTGCTACGCGTTCATGCAGGCCACTGGGATCGTGGACGATCACATGGTCGATTGCTTCCGCAAAGGGCAAACCTCGCGATAGGGATTCTTCGGGCAAAAGGAACTCCGCCGAACGCGGCGGAGCTCCTGGTTCCGAGTTGCTGCTTATGCCGATTCGTCAGACGGCTTGCGTCAGACTGCTATCTTCAAACCGCCGACGACGTGCCGCGAACGAAATGCAGGATCAGCGAGATCACGGCGAGAATCAGCAAGAGGTGGATCAGAGCGCCGGCGACATGAAACACGCCAAAGCCGAGAATCCAGGCCAGCAGCAGGACTACGAACAGAATCGTGAATAGACTCATTACGGTTCCTCCGAAGCGAAACGGTTTCATGATTTGGAACCGGACTTTTGCGGCGAGGTTGGCCCGAAACCTTAACCCTGGCGAGACAACCCTTTTTCTTAACCTGAATGAGATCGGCCAGCCATGACTTCCTTCCTGAAGCGGCACATTCGACGTCGGCTGAACCTGTGGCCGCCCTTCCTCGGCGCGGGTATCCAGGTGACGAGGCTCGACCGCGACTGGCGCGCGATCGATGTCGAGATGAAGCTGCGCTTCTTCAACCGTAATTATGTGGGCACGCACTACGGCGGCTCGTTGTACTCCATGACCGATCCGTTTTACATGCTGATGGTGATGGAGAACCTGGGGCGCGATTACGTGGTCTGGGACAAGGCGGCCAGCATCCGCTTTCGGCGTCCGGGACGCGGCCGAGTGCGGGCAGAGTTCCGGCTGACGGAAGAACGCCTGGCGCAGATTCGCGACGAGCTGCGCTCGGTGGAGAAAGTGGAGCCGGTCTTCACCGTGGAAGTGAAAGACGATGCGGGCGAAGTGATCGCCGTGGTGGAAAAGGTGCTGCACGTGAGGAGTACTCTCCACGGATGAGAATTGTCACGGATCGGAAGATCTGGCGAAGACCGTCAAGCATGGATTGGTTCAAGAGATCGGGCTGTGAACTCCGCTGAAACATCCACATCTGCCAAACGAAGGCAGAGAGAGGCGCCAAGCCGTTTCCGGTGATGTCGCACTGCCGCGGGGAAGTCATGGTGTCGAATTGCGAAGCCTTCGTTCGACTTATCGGTGAAGGGTCAGCAAGGAGACGGCAATGAAGACAGAAAGTTTCACAACCAGCATTCTGGTGGACGAGAGTCCGGAGGAAGTGTTTAAGGCGATCAATAACGTTCGCGGGTGGTGGTCGGAAGAGATCGAAGGCACAACGGACAGGCCTGGCGCCGAGTTTCGATTTCACTATCAGGATTTCCATCGCAGCACGCAGAAAATCACCGAGATGGTTCCGGGCAGGAAAGTGGCGTGGCGAGTGGTGGAGGCGCGGATCAACTTCGTGAAAGACAAGGCGGAGTGGGAGGGAACGGAAGTGGTATTCGAGATCGCGAAGAAAGGCGGGAAGACGGAGCTGCGCTTCACGCATGTCGGGCTGCTTCCGGAGATCGAGTGCTACGGCAAGTGTTCCGGCGCCTGGGGCTTCTATGTCGGGGACAGTTTGCGGGCGCTGATCACGACAGGAAAAGGAAAGCCCAACCGGAAGGCAGCGGCGTAACTTTTCCGTTACGGAGCCGGGCGCGACCAGGGTTCGCGATTGTCATTTCGCCGCGGCGCAGGCTTTTTCCAGCGCGCGGACTTCTTCCAGTTGAGGTTTCAGCTCAGGCGAGAGATGGCGCGATGCGAGAGTCCACACGCCGTCCTCGCCTGCAACGATGAAGTTGCGCAGGAAGTCGGGGTTCGCGCTCTCGGCCTCCAGCCAAAGCGCGACGGGCAGCGCTCCGCATTTGCGGTCGAACTGGCCGCTGGAGAGGTTGCGCGTGAGCTCGTGCGCATTTTCAGGAGTGGCGCACGCGAGGGCTGCGAGCCGCGTCATGAGTCTTGGTTCCAACACGCGCAAGGCTTCCGCGGCCTTCGGTGAAGGCCGTCCGCCGGCGGATTTCCAGGCATCGGACAGCGAATAGTAGTTGCCCATGCCCTCGAGCCACATTTCGGCAAGTGCGGTTTCGAGAGGCGTGCCGGTCGCAAGCGGGTGATCGCGCACCCAGGCTTTCTGAAGCAGATGGGTGTATTCGTGGCGAAACAGGTGATCGATGAGAACCAGGTTCTGACCGGACTGGGCATCTCCGTACAGCACGTTCAGGCGTTCGACGTCGAAACCGATGGTGTGCGGATCGTGCGTGAAAGCGTCTTCGCCGCCGCGGTTGCCAAGCACGATGCGAGCGTCGGGAGCGACTACGGGACGGAAGGGAACGGCGAGGCTGGGGATCTCGGTCTCCCACTGCGAAAGGCGCGACTGAACCAGTTGCACCCAGGCGGATTCGGCTGGCGTGTAGGGCTTTGCGAGCGACTCGATGGCGCGGAACTGAGACTCGGACAGACGCACGGCGATCATCTGCTGCCACGGCTGGGTGGAGCGGCCATGATCGTCGACGCCGAGCACGACCTGGAGCAGCGGTTCGGCGGCGTGTATCGGAAGCGTTACAAAGAAATTCAGAAGCAGGAGCAACAGCAAGCGTCGCCACATGCGGAAGTTGTATCACGCGGAAGCCGTTTCCTACATGGATGGGCCGGGAGTACCGTCGGACCAGTTGCCGACCGGCACCATGAATACCGTCACGTGCTCGGTTGGATCGGTGGTTGCCAGCATTGGCGAGCCCGCCAGGTTCGCGCCCCAGGCTTTCTCGTCGGTACCCGCAACAAAGAACATCAGGTGCGGATGCCAGTGCCCGGCGGTATCGCTGAGGTAACCGTCTTTCGACATCATGTAGCACATGGAGCCGGGTTCGGGCGCGGTCAATTCCTTGCTGTCGAGTGCGGCTTTGAGCTTTTCGGCGATTTGCGCCCGGGTGAGCCCGGCGAGCACCCATTCGGTCTTCTTGATGGTGTTGGGAAGGTTCGAGCGCGCGGCTGCGGCGTTGAGGCAAATGGGGCCGCGAATCTTCGGGTTCCAGAACACCGGATCGTCGACGCCGGCGGACCAGCCGCGCTCAACGAGGCAGACGAAACCGTTGGTGCCTTTCGCGGCGGTCTCGAATCCGTGCTGTCCGAGGACGAGGATTTCGGCGTCGCGCGAGATGGATTCGGGAGCGGCGCTGCGAGCCATGGCGATTTCGGCGGCGCGGGCCATGCGGTACTGCTCGATCGGCGCCATCGCCGGGTACGAGGTTTGCGCCTGAGCCTCCGTTGGGGACGGAAATGCCGTGACCAATGCGACGATCAGCGCGACGATGGCGGGTGCGAGACGGTGTCCGGGAAATCTGGTGCTGTGTCCGTCCATTTGGCTTCCTCCGTGAAGGCGAGTTTCTGCCTGCTCATCAAGATAGTCGTTTGGGCAGGCGCGGAATCGACAATCGTTTTCAGGGCGACGCGTTCGCGGGCTTCCAAGGGACAGGTCGTAAGCTATTTGTTTTCATGGACCAAGGGGCCACCCCCTACATCGGTCTAGCAGAATCAACGAGTTACGAGCGGAGGTCCATGTGGTCCAACAAAACAAACGACTTAGCGGAAGCCGACGTTTTGCCGTGATTTCCGGGGTCGGCGGCGGCAAGGGTCGTGTTCGGGGAAGAATCTGCTTTTTATCTCCCTATTTTGAGTATGCGCTTTTGGGAGTGGTTCTGGTGCCAAAACTCGAAAATTTATATTTGCTTTGTAACGAATGAGTTAGGAGCGGTTTTGACACTTTGCGGCACTTGACAGGCCTTTCCCGAAATGGGAAGGGGAAAAGAGTCGGTCAGTCGGTCACTCAGTCAGGCGAGCGGGTCGGTCAGTCGGTCAGTTGATCAGTCTGCCAGTCAGGCGAGGGGAGCGGTGAGATCGGGCCCTTTCCAAACGAAGGAAAGGACCAGGCACCCGGCACCCGCGGGAATCAAAAGCAAAGTCAAAGGCCGCGGACAGGAGTGTCCGCGCCACACAAGTATTCGCGCCACACGCTCTCAACTGAACCCGCGGGCTGGTTCTCGCGTATGAGGTTCAGGAGGAGCGATGAAAAAGCTGATGGGATGGGCGGTTTGGGTGGTGATGGCGGCGGGAAGCGCGTCCGCGCTGTGGGGCCAGGCAACTACCCCACAGAAGCCGAAAGAGGACCTGCATGGGGCGCCCAGTTCGGTTTCGACAAAGGATCCGAAGGAGATGTCGCGGGAGGAGCTGACGGCGACGATCAAGCAGCTGGATGCAGAGCTGTTCGATGCCTACAACCGGTGCGAACTGGAGAAGTTCGGGTCGTTCTTCCCGGAGCAACTGGAGTTCTACCACGACCAGACGGGCGGCGGTCCGATGACGCGCGAGCAACTGGTGGGGGCGATCAAGCAGAATATCTGCGGCAAGGTGCACCGGGAACGGGAGAGCCTGGAGGTGTATCGGCTGAAGAACTACGGCGCGGTGGAATTGGGGACGCACCGGTTCACGCATCCGGGAATCGACAACGATTCGGGGACCGCGAAGTTCGTGCAGTTGTGGAAGTACGAAGACGGGCGGTGGTGGCTGACGAGGGTGATCAGCTACGACCACGGAGGAAAGTAAAGAGGATTGGTAATTGGGGAATTTGTAATTGGTAATTGAAAGGCCCGGGGTGTGAGCGCTGGCGGAAGTCCCACATCTGCCAACAGAAGGCAGATGTGGGGCACCAGGCTACGCCGACGGAAGGCTAGTGACTGGGGCACCCGAAGTCGGGAGCGTTGTGTGCGCTACTCGCCCGTTAGTGCGGGAGCTTGCGAGTGGCGATCCAGCCCGCCACAGGAATCGCCCAGTAGAGGACGCACAGGACGACCCACCACACCAGAGCACCGTGCCAATGGTGGGTAAAAAACGGTTTCGCCCAGAAGATAAGGCTCAAAGTCAGCCACAGGATAAGCAAGTTTGGAAAGCTGATATTCATCGTCGCTTCTCCTTATGGATGTCTGCGGCACCCGCTAGTGTGGGCCACCCGTCTGGTAGAACCATTACTCTCGATTTCAGTAACCACCGAACCTATACAGAAAGCGGCAGGCCCTTCTCGCGCAAATTCTGTTCCGCCTTGACTTTCAGGGAGTCGCTGAAAAAGGAGGCCCAGCGAGGATCAAGGACAACGTATTCCAGAAGCAAGTCGGGACGGCCCTTATCGAGGGCGAACTGAAAACCATCGCTTCGGCCTCTGGAAACGACCTTCTCGACTGCTTTGATTCCGCCAACGTATCGCTGGCAATGAGGCATGAACAATTGATAGAAGCGGTTGGCCCGGTAGCCGATGCGGGCGCCTTCTTGATACAGACGGAGTAGTTCTTTTTCCAAATCATTTTCCGTCAGGAGAACATCGGCCGCCATGGCGCCTCCCAGGCGGGCAAAGTATATACCCGAAACCAAAGGGAACCATCGTCAAGGGGTGAAGAAGAAAGCTAGGTGGGCGAACAATCCATCTGATCCCACCCTTACATCCAAAAAGCGGGGCGAAAGAGTGGGGCACCCGCGCCATAGGATTCGAACCTATGACTTCTCAGGGCCGTTCGGTATCGATCCGAATGGCCACGTTGGTGGGCACCGGGCCCAGGAAACGTCTGCCTTAACAACTGCGGGGCATCCGGCTTCTTTCGATTTTCCCAAAAAACGGAATGTGCGCTCCATCACCTCCGAATGACCCTCATTCAGGGTACTCTAGCTCCGCTGGTATTGACCTTTTCCGGCGGCTTATGACAGAGCGTTCTGAGATCGACCTTGATGTAATCGGCTTCTGGTCTGAAGTGAAACTCGAAATTGTTAAGGAGTATGCCTCTCGGTATTCCACCGTATTGGCTGCGCAAGAGAATCCGAAATTGCACCATGTTTACATCGAAGGATTTGCCGGAGCGGGCGAGCACATCTCAAGACGTACCGGCGAGTACGTCAAAGGAAGCCCTTGGAATGCCCTGAATGTTGTTCCGGCATTCGAGCGGTATCACCTCATAGACCTAAAAGAAGAGAGAATCGAGAATCTACAGCGCATAGCCAATGGACAGCCGAACGTTCATTTCTACACTGGAGACTGCAATTCGATTTTGCTAGAGAAGGTGTTTCCGGAGGTGCAATACAAGGATTACCGAAGAGGGTTGTGCATTCTTGATCCTTACGGACTGAATTTGAATTGGAAGGTGGTTCAGGCGGCAGGCCAGTTACGGACGTTGGATATCTTCATCAACTTTCCGGTCGAAGGCATGAATCGGAACGCCTTGTGGCGGAATCCAGATAAGGTGCCAGCGTCGGGTATCAGACGTATGAATGAGTTTTGGGGCGAAGAAACATGGAAAGATATCGCCTACGACACGACCGCAAATCTGTTTGGGTATCCAGAGAAGGAATCCAACGAAGCTATCGCCGAAGCTTACCGCCAGCGTCTTATGCGAGTTGCGGGTTTCAAACGTGTTCCGAAACCTATGCCAATGCGCAACAGTACGGGAAGCGTTGTCTATTACCTGTTCTTCGCTTCACAAAAGGACGTGGCCGAGAACATAATTGTCCACATCTTCAAGAAATATAGCCAGAGGTAATCAGTAATTGTGGCGATAGCTTCCAAAATCGAGTGGACTGACGCAACATGGAACCCGGTTCGCGGCTGCACCAAAATTAGCCCGGGATGCAAGCATTGTTATGCGGAAACTTTCGCAGAAAGATTCCGCGGAGTGAAGGGACATCCGTACGAGCGGGGGTTTGATCTCCGGCTTGTTCCCGAAAAGCTTACGGAGCCGCTGAATTGGAAAATTCCGAAGATGATTTTCGTGAACTCCATGAGCGATCTTTTTCACGACGGCGTACCTGACGAATACATCGTTGCTGTTGCTCGGGTGATGCAGACAGCGAATTGGCATACGTACCAGGTATTGACCAAACGCTCCGATCGCTTACGGACGATGCTGAATTCAAAGCTGCAATTTGCCGCCAAGCTCGGGCACATTTGGTGGGGAGTAAGCGTTGAGGACAAGAAATACGGGCTGCCGCGCATCGAGAGTTTAAGCTCGTCGCGGGCGAGTATGAAGTTTCTTTCGATTGAGCCGCTGCTCGAAGATTTAGGCAAGGTAGATCTTAGAAACATCGATTGGGTGATCGTTGGCGGGGAGAGCGGACCTGGAGCGCGTCCGATTAAGTACGAGTGGGTTCGTTCGTTGCGCGATCAATGCTTCGAGGCTCGAGTACCGTTCTTCTTTAAGCAGTGGGGCGGAGTGCGGAAGAAGGCTGCGGGAAGAGAGTTGGACGGCCGGACGCACGACGATCATCCGCAAAGAACGATAGCATCGGTTCTTGACGAGGACGAGAGAATAGCTGTAGCGCGCGAAATCCGATCCTCGTTTGCACCGGCAATGGCAGACTCGGGAGATTAGGTTTTCAAGACTTCCTGATTTGCTGAATCTTCTTCTTCGTGCGAGTATCTAAACAGTAACTTCGGAATGTGAAGTTCGACGGCGGAAGTGCAGGGCGAAGCAAGTTATTTGTAATCAAGCGATTACGCGCCTCGTTGAAGCGACTGCTGATCAGCGGTTGAGAGATCGCAAACTTCGCTGAGAAAAATCCGAAAAAGTTTTGATCGAGCGTTGACAGAAGCAGCTTTCACCGGTAACATCAAAAGAGTCGCCAGCAGGAACGGCGGCGCAGTAGTGGTGGTCAGCGAGAAACTGGAACAGCCACTCTAGTTCGCCCGATCGGGCGTAGATTCCGGGACAGACTCCTGGAAGGGTTAAAGGCGGCGTTTCCGCCGCGAACCTCAAGTAAGATCTTTACAGTTCTAAAAACTCTCTGCGCGATTTCGCGTTTTTATTTCGCTATCGCCGGAGAGGCTTATCGAAATGTCGCCAATTGGCCATTGAGCCACTTAGCCATTGAAAACCATCAGCAGTGCTCCCTGGGAGCCGGTCGGATTGAGACTGGCAGAAGCGGGCTGCGGGAATCCGAAGATTCCACAGTTTCCACAGGTTGACCGCACGCGAGAGGGTTGATAAGTTTGAAAGGTTTCGAGGACAGTCCGGAAGCCACTAGATGGTGGACGGGCGAACTCGACTGAAAGCGCACCGCTCAGGCGGGAAGCGGGTTGGTCTTTGACAATCAGGTTGAACGTGCCAGTCGTATTGTGAAGGTAACTCGGGTTTCAAATTCGAGCGACTCGACAAATACTCGGTAGGCGGACTTAGGTCCGCAGACCAATAATGATCAGGTTTCAAACGAGAGTTTGATCCTGGCTCAGAATCAACGCTGGCGGCATGCCTAACACATGCAAGTCGAACGAGAAAGTGGAGCAATCCATGAGTACAGTGGCGTACGGGTGAGTAACACGTGACTAACCTACCTCCGAGTGGG
>Ga0335085_10004575_pt1 | contig 22833 bp, 23 predicted proteins | sample Lox_Sample_45_FD_206712 | JGI IMG/M metagenome (GOLD analysis project Ga0335085, IMG submission 206712) | Soil microbial communities from Loxahatchee National Wildlife Refuge, Florida, United States - Lox_Sample_4.5 | ecosystem: Environmental > Terrestrial > Soil > Wetlands | place: USA...
GGTCGCGCCGCGGAACCGCCGCCCCACGACGATGGAGAGGTTGACGACGTTCGGACCCGGGAGGAATTGGCAGAGGCTCAGCGCATCCACGAACTCGCGCTCGCTGAGCCAGCGCCGCTCGTCCACGTAGAGTGCGCCGCGCCCAGGGCAAAGTGCCGCCGAAACCGGAAAGGGTGATGCGGAGGAAGGCGGAGAAGAGCGCGGCCAACGAAACGCGCGCGCCGCCCGCCGCCGATATCCGCTCCGACATTGCCGATGAATCCCGATCGATCCCGTGACGCGCTCGCGTGCCTTAGCACGGCGCAAATCGAAGCTCAACACGGGGGCCGCATCCAGAAGCCGGTTTCGTGCCGCAAGCGAATGCAATAACGTTCCGAGCGAGGATCGAGCTTTCGTAGCATCCCCTACCAAGAGAGAGAATCGTGCGATTGCACGCTCTTGTGCTCGGAGCGGTGTTTTGGGCCTCGGCAGCGCACGCCGCTTTTGCCGATGAGGTCTGGACTACGTTCACGAAATTGGGCTTGCCCGGGCGCTGGGCAAGCGATTGCAGTCAGCCGCCGAGCCCGCAAAACCCGTTTCTCACCTATTACCACGACGCCGATGCAACGATGCGCCGGCTCGACATCGGAAATCCGGCCGAGCGCCCCATTACTCGGATCGAAACAGCTAGGATACGCCAGGACGGATTGCTCACGGTTCGTGAGCGTCTCTCGAGCGGATGGGGTCAATACAGCGGCATGGAGCTCGATCTCGTGATCCTCTACGAGGGCCGTCGCCATCGGACGCTCAGCTCGATCAGCAGCGACGGCAAGGTCCACATCAAGGATGGAATCGTGCAATCCACCGGAAAGACATCGCCCTGGCTTTACAAGTGCGAGGCAGGACCGGGTTCCTAGTTTTGCCGGCGGCCTCGGCGTCGCCTAAGAGGCGGCAGTTGCGCCCGCAGCGGGAGGCACGCAATACTTTCGCAGTAGAAGCACGAGGCGCTGGGCGGGCCGCATGCCGGTGGACTACAGATATTTGAACGAGGGGCGCGGTGTCGTCTACACGGCTTCCGGCCGGTTGACCGGAGCCGAATTGGTCGCGGCCCATGCGCGCGTGAACACGCCCGCGCTCACCGAAAGACCGGTATTCTATGCCTTTCTCGACCTCGACCACATTACGGCCGCCGACATCTCAGTGAACGAGCTTCGCGACATCGCCGACCAGGCCATAAGGGCATCGCGTTACTCGCCGGTCAAACGCGTGATCGCGATCTATGCCAAGGACGATCTCACCTTCGCGCTCGGGCGCATGTGGCAAGTATTCGTCGAGCAGACCGGATACGAGTGCGCGATCTTTCGGGAACGATACGAGGCCGTGAGCTGGGTCAGGCAGCGTGCGGCCGAGCGGTTCGGCATCGATGTGCCGCTCGAATAGACCGGGCCCAATGCCGTCGATCCCCAATCCTTCGCCCGACGGCGCAGTCACCGAGTTCCGCGGTCCCCATCGGCTCTTCTCGAACATGTTTCGCGCGCCCGTCGCTTGGGGCGACGCGGTGACGGCGGCGCGACTCTGGGCCTGCAACGAGCTCCCCTACGTGCTCGCGAAGACGCTCTCGGCGGAAGAGCGCGCCCTGGGCCTCGCGGTCTTCGAGCGCGCCGAGGCGAGGGAGCCGGACAAGGCGGGGATGGCAGTGAGACGCTGGGGCAAGCGGCTGGTATTGCGCCCCAATTGGGACACGACGAGGCGCGGTGTGATGCTAGCGCTCGTCCGCGACAAGTTTGCGCGCAATCCCGCGCTCGGCGAGGCGCTCGTCGCGACAGGCGACGGACTCATCGAGGAAGGCAATAGCTGGGGCGACGTCTACTGGGGGATCGCGCGGCGCGCCGTTCCCGAGCGCGGCATTCGCGCGGGCGACGGCGAGAATCACCTCGGCAGGATCCTCATGCAGGTCCGCGCGGAGCTTCGCCAGGGCGAGCATCACTTGGCATTGCCGCTTTAAAGAGCTCGAAACCCCGGAGGCCCCCATGCCCGCCACCGTCTATTACCACCGCGGCTACATCGTCCGCGGCTTCGGCTACGGCCTGAGCTTCGGAAATGCGCTCGCGATTGCGATCGGCTGGTCGCAGACGCACAGCGTGCTCTGGACCATCGTCGACGGTATCCTGAGCTGGCTCTATGTGATCTATTATCTTCTCTTCCTGACCTGAATCGCGCGAGGACCCCTCCCATGCTGATCCCGCTCCAAGGCCGCCGCATCTATTTCGATCTCGTCGGGCCCGAGGCCGGTCCCGTCGTCTGCTTCACCCATTCGCTCGCCTCCGACGGCGGCATGTGGGCCGAGCAGATGCCACCGCTGCTCGCGGCGGGATATCGCGTGCTGCGGGTCGACATGCGCGGCCATGGCGGGAGCGACCCCGTGAGCGGCCCCTACACGATGAGCCAGCTCGCGGGCGACGTCGCGACCGCGATCGATACGCTCGGCCTCGACCGCGTCCACTACATCGGCCTCTCCATCGGCGGCATGATCGGCCAGGCCTTCGCGATCGAGCACGCCGCGAAGGCGAAATCGATCATGCTCTGCGACACGCTCCCGGGCACCCTCCCCGACGCGAAGACCGCCTGGGCGCCGCGCATCGAGGCCGTGACCAAGGCGGGCTCGCTGGAGCCGATCGCCAACGGGACCATGGAGCGCTGGTTCACCGACGCCTTCAAGCCGCGCCGCCCCGCGCGCTGGAAGGAAATCCGCGAGACCGTTGCTGCGACGACGCCCGCCGGCTTCCTCGGCTGCGCCGCGGCGATCCTCGATTTCAACTTCGTACCGAAGCTCCCGTCGCTCAAGGTGGCGAGCCTTGTCGTCTGCGGTGCCGCAGATCCCGGCACTCCGCCGAGCGAGAACAAGCGCATTGCCGGCCTGATCCCCGGCGCCCGCTACGAGGAGATCGCGAACGCCAGGCATTTCCCGAACGTCGAGCAGGCGGACGCCTTCAACAGGATCATGATGGGCTGGCTCGCGTCCCAGCGTTGACGCCCTCGCGATGACCGCCGCGCACGCAACGCAATGCGCGATCGCGGGCGGCGGTCCCGCCGGCATGATGCTGGGGCTGCTGCTCGCACGGGCGGGCGTAGCGGTCACCGTGCTCGAGAAGCACGCCGATTTCCTGCGCGACTTCCGGGGCGACACCATCCATCCCTCGACACTCGAGGTGATGCACGAGCTGGGCATGCTCGACGAATTCCTGCGATTGCCGCATCAGAAGGTACCCCGGCTGACCGCGCAGTTCGGCTCCGAGGGCTTGGCAATCGCGGATTTCTCTCGCCTGCCTGTGCGATGCCGTTACGTCGCGATGATGCCGCAGTGGGAGTTTCTGAACTTCCTTGCCTCGCACGCGGCATCGCATCCGACCTTCCGGCTGCTGATGCTGGCGGAAGTCACGGACATCGTCGAGCGAGACGGGCGCGTCGCCGGCCTTCGGGCGAGCCTGCCGGAGGGACCGATCGAGCTCAGCGCGGAGCTCGTCGTCGGCGCCGACGGAAGAACTTCGGTCGTGCGCGAGAGGGCCGGCCTCTCCGTGCGCGACCTCGGGGCCCCCATGGACGTGCTCTGGTTCCGGCTGTCGCGCGGCGCCCACGACCCCGCCGACACGATGGGGAGGTTCGAGGCCGGCCGCATCTTCATTGCGATCAACCGAGGCGACTACTGGCAGTGCGGATACGTCATCCCCAAGGGCTCGATCGAGGCGATCCGGGCACGCGGCCTCTCCTCCTTTCGAGCGGATGTCGCGGATGCGGCTCCATTCGCTCGCGACCGCGTCGGCGAGCTCGCGGACTGGGATGCGGTGAAGCTGCTCACGGTTCGCGTCGACCGGCTCCGCCGCTGGTGGCGCGAAGGATTGCTGTGCATCGGGGACGCCGCTCACGCGATGTCCCCGGTCGGCGGCGTCGGCATCAATCTTGCAATCCAGGACGCGGTCGCCACCGCGAATTTGCTCGTGGAGCCGCTGCGCGCCGGCCGCGTCGAAGCAAGGGACCTCGAGCGTGTGCAGCGGCGCCGCGAGTTGCCGACGCGCGTCACCCAGCGCCTGCAACTCCTCGTTCAGAACCGCCTCGTTACGCGAGCGCTTGGCAATTCGAGACCCTTCAAGGCTCCGGCGGTACTGCGTCTGCTTGCGAGAGCGCCGCTGCTGCGGCGCTTGCCTGCCCGTATCGTCGGCCTGGGAGTACGACCGGAGCACGTCGCGGCTACGCTCCGCGCCCCTGGGCTCGGCACCTCGCCGGAGCCGATCGGCGGTAGCGCACGGCCTTGACCGCTACCGGCATTTCCGCGCCCGGCCGGTCGATGGTGGCGGGCATCGAGCCGCCACGAGCGGATTCCGAGGGCGGCGAGCGGAAGATCCTGGGGCTTCCGTCAGCAAGTCCGAGCGCGTAGCGTGGAGGCCGGGGCGGGCGCAGTCTATCACCGGGGGATCGCAGGAATGTCTCGTGCATCTCGACTTCGTCTCGCGCTCCTGGCCGCCCTCGCCGGCGCCTTGACCGCATTTGCCGGCTCGGACGCCGTCGCGCGCGACCTGAGTGTCGGACTCGCCTCGGAGAGCTCGTCGCTCGATCCGCAATTCTTCGCCACCGTCTCCAATGAATCGCTGGCGCAGCATTTCTTCGATCCCCTGATACGCCAGGACCCGCTGCAGCGCCTGCTGCCGGGCCTCGCGCAGTCCTGGCAGGCGGTCGACGATACGACCTGGGAATTCCACCTGCGCCGTGGCGTCACGTTTCATGACGGCTCCGAGTTCGCCGCGGAGGACGTCGCCGCCACCATCAGGCGCGCGCCCAAGGTGACCGCCAATCCCGGCAGCTTCGCGATCTACACCCGCGCCATAAAGTCGATCGAGATCGTCGATCCCCATACCATCCGCTTCCGCACCGCGTCCCCGTACCCGCTGCTGCCGAACGACCTGAGCGCGCTCGCGATAATCTCGCGTCGCTTCGAGACCGCGACCACCGAGGATTTCAATTCCGGCCGCGCCATGATCGGTACCGGCCCCTTTCGTTTCGTCGAATGGCGCCCCGGCGAGCGCGCGGTCATGCGGCGTAACGACGCCTATTGGGACAGAAAGCCCGCCTGGGAAACGGTGACCCTGCGCCCCATCACGAACGATTCCGCGCGCATGGCGGCATTCCTAAGCGGCGCCGTCGACGCCATAGAGGGCGTGCCAACCTCGACGCTCGAGAGCCTGCGCCAGCGCCCCGGGACCGTGCTGAGGCGCGCGGTGACGAACCGCCTCATCTACCTACAGCTCGACGTCGCGAGGGCGCAGTCGCCTTTCGTGACTGACCGCGCGGGCAAACCGCTCGACAGGAACCCCCTCGCCGATCGGCGCGTCCGGCTCGCGATCTCCAAGGCGATCAATCGCAACACCATTGTCGAGCGCGTCATGGACGGCGCGGCCGCGCCGGCGGGACAATTGCTGCCCGACGGGTATTTCGGCACAAGTCCGCGGCTTCGGCCGGAGCCTTACGATCCCGAGGGCGCGCGCCGCCTCCTCGCGGAGGCGGGATATCCCGAGGGCTTCACGATCACGATCCAAGGACCGAACGACCGCTTCCTCAACGACGAGCGTATCCTGCAGGCGATCGGCCAGATGCTCGCGCGCGTCGGCATCGACGCCAAGGTCGAGGCCATGCCGAGCAGCATCTATTATCCCCGCGCCGGAAAGTCGGAATTTAGCCTCTACCTGGTGAGCTGGAGCTCCGAGACAGGGGAGCCCTCGGGTCCGCTCCGCGGCATCCTCGCAACGCGCGATCCGAGCCGTGGCTGGGGCACGAGCAACCGCGGCGGCTATTCGAATCCCGCGCTCGACGCAGCGCTGGGTTCGGCCCTCACGACCATCGACGAGCAGAAGCGCGAGGCGCTCCTGCGCGAGGCGACGGAGATCGCGATGGGCGACGTCGCAATCGTCCCGATCCAATTCCAGGTGGCGATCTGGGGGCTGCACGGAGGCCTCGACTATGTCCCTCGCGCCGACGGATTCACGCTCGCACAGGAGGTGACCGAAGCGAGATGAGCAAGCGGCCGCCCTCGCGGCCGACGTCGGGATCTACCAACGGAACTCGGGAGCAAGGTCAGCGGCGGGACCGAGGGGGCGGCGACGTCCCCATTTCGTTGAAGCGCTCACGCCGCCGCCATCAGCCGCAGCGCCGCCCAGCAATCGTTGTAGAGCTCGTCGCCGAGGCTGAGCGGCGTCGGCGGCGCGAGGACGATCTCGCCCTCGACCTGATCGCCGAGGAAACGCAGCGCGGGAAGCGCTTTGCTCACGATCCGTCGCATGCGGTCGTTCTCGGTGAGGCATACCGCGTAGATGCGGCAAATGCCGCGGTTGCGCGCGATCACCAGCAGGCGGCGGAAAAGCTCGGTGCCGATACCGTGGCCGTCGAAGCGCCGCTCGACCGAGAGCGCGAGCTCCGCTGCCGGGGGCCAGCTCCCCTCGAGCACCTTGAGCTCGCCCGCGGCCCGCATCGTTCCGGCGATCCATGCGGAGAGAACCACGGTGCCGAGCCAATCGGTGCCCTTGCAGTAATCTGCGATCCCCTCGTCGCTCACGGCATGGCCGAAGCGGAACATTCGCTCCTCCGGATCGAGGCGGGCGAGATGGCCTCTGAGAAGATCGCTCTCTCCGGGCCAGAGCTTGCGGAAGATCGGCCTCGAGGCAACGGCCGGCGCGGTGTCGTTGGCCGCCGGCGCCGGCTCCACATAGGTCCTGAGCATTCTCTGCACCTCCTGGGCTAGAGGCGCTTCCACCCGCCGCCGCGCGACGTATCGCAGCGACGGATGAGAGCTTGGCATGCCGCGTCGTCGCGGCAAGCCCGATGCCGAAGCGGCCTGAGTTTCGACCGGTCGTTGCGCGCTCCAGCCGCGATTTGAAAGAGTGGATCGGGAAATTTCCCGATGGCGCAATGAATGGTTCCCCGCGGGCGCGGAGATCGCGAGGGGTTTGCCGAAAATTGTAGCAAATTCTGCGGCGATTGCCGGTGCGCATTAATCCACCCTTAGTTAGCATGAATTGATTTTAGCTACGGCAGTCGTTCCCGCGCAGGGAATGACGCACCGATGCAGCCCAGAGGGCGCGCATCACGAAACGGCAAACCCGGGGCGACCCGGGGACGCAAAGCCTCCGGTCTCATTGAGATAGCGGGGCTACCGAATGAGGTGGTCCTTGACGCTCCGTCGAGCCTTCGCGCTCTCTCTCCTCGTCGCCGGCCTCGCATGCCTCGGCGGTCTCCGCGCGGAGGCTGGGCCGAACGAAATCGCCGCGGCATCCGCGCCCATGCCGACCGGAACGCTCGTGGTGCCGCCTGCCGGCGTCCTCGGCTTCTGCGTGAACCACCTCTCGGAATGCCGAGACGTGACGCAGCAGCCCGCGGTGGTCCAGCTTTCGCCGGATCGCCGGCTGGAACTGGAGGGGGTTCAGTCGCTCGTCAATGCGAGGGTCCGCCCGCGCGAGAATCCGCGCCATGTCTGGGAATACGCCAGCTCCGGCTACGGCGACTGCAACACCTACGCGCTCGAGAAGCGCCGCGAGCTCCTGGCTCGGGGCTGGCCGGCGACCGCCTTGCTCCTTGCTTCCGCCGTCACCGAGACCGGCGAGGGACATCTTGTGCTGATCGCGCGCACCAGCGCCGGCGATCTCGTCCTCGACAATCGCGTGCCGCAGGTCGTCGACTGGACCCGCCTCCCCTATCGCTGGGTCTCGCGCCAGAGCGAGCAGCGTCTGACGATCTGGGTGAGCCTCGGACAGCGGCCCGTTTACACCTCCGCGAGCGGGATTGCGAAGGTCGGCGGCTGATCCCGGGATTCCGCGCTCGGAGTTGCGTGCACGCCGGATTGGGCTAGATTGTGAGAGTATTGGCCTCGCTGGGAACGTCCGGGAAATTAACCATGACGATGCCTCGCCTGCGATTCATCTTTGCCGCGATCGCGCTCTGCTGTGCGCTCCCGCAGATGCCGGCGCTAGCGGAAGACACCACCAGCAATCCGCCCATGCCTCAGGTCGTCCGCGGCTCCGCCGGCCACGAGAAGCCCGCCGTGCAGAAGCCCGCCGAGAAGCCCTGCGTCCCCACTCCCGAGGCGAAGGCTGCGGCGACCGTCGCGAGCGGTCTCACCGGCACCTTCACGGGCTCCCGCTGGACCACCGGACCCCTGAGTACGCAGGGCGCGGCCGCGATGATGGGCGCGCAGCAGGCTTACGGCTGCCAGCGCTGACTGCGCGACCTCGCCTGCATGGGAAAAGGGCCGCACCGTCACCGGTGCGGCCCTTCTCCGTCTCTCAGCTCGCTTCCTGCGCCTTGAGACGCACGAGCCCGCTGAGGAGCGCGTCGAGGCCCTGGCCCTCGCCCGCATGGAGATCGATGCGGCCCACCTTCTCCACCAGACGCTCCAGGCTCTCGAGCTCCTTCAGGCGCAGGAGGAGCGGGTTCTCCTCCATCAGCTTCGCGGTGTTGAGGAGCGGGCGGGTGGCCGCCGTCTCCTCCTGGCGGCGGATCAGGTTGGCCTTCGCCGGCCGCTCCGCCTCCACCACCCTGTACACGAGCTCGCGGATGTCGCCCGGGAGGATCACGTCCTTCACGCCGAGCTCCGCAACCTGGATGCCGGTCTCGCCGAGGCGGTCGCGCGGCCAACGTCTAGAAAACGTCGCGCAAACGTCGCGCCTTCGCTGCGATCTCGGTTGACCCGCATACTCAAAATGGGCGAACTAATGGCACCGGATCTTCTCGATCCGTCGTACGAAGCCGCAGTTCCTTCCCGGGGGTAGTCGTGAGCGTCACCGTCGCATTCGAGCTTCTTCTGCTGGTTCCATCGGCAGTCATCGGAACCCTGGTTTGGCTGGCAGCGGGCGGCCTTCACGCGGGACAAAAGCAGCGACAGGTGCTCAAGCGCTATTAGCGCGATACCCCGAGCGACCGCACGCGCTATTTCTGCGGAAATCGCTCCAGCGCCCACCTCGTCATCGGATCCTTCTGATCGAGCGCAAGGACGTGGGCCTTGAGCTTGGCCGTCATCGCATCTACTTCCGGAAAGTCGCGGTCCGTCCAGAAACGCCGCTTCGCGTCGAAGTAGCCGATGACATCGAGGAACGCGAGCGTGAAATAATAGCTCTCGGGCAAGGATTCGCCGGCCGCACGCGCCACGACGGTGCCGTCGGGCGCGATCGCAGTGGTGAGGCACCAATCCGCCAGGCGCTGTATTTCCGCCGCCGCTCGCGTGCGCTGCTCCGGCCGCATCTCCGGCCAGGCGAAGCGAAAGAGGGTCACCACGTCGTAGTTGTTGTGGCTCGTCATCCCCTCGGGATCGAGCCAGCCGTTTGGATATTGATCGTCCCTGATCCGCAGCAGCGTCTCCGTGATCCCCTGCCAATGGCCGATCTTACCGTCGAGGTAGCTCGCCATGTGGAAGGTGAAGCTTAGATCGGTGGTGGTGTAACGGCGCCCTTCCACCTCGTAGGTTGCGCCGAAGAATCCCGTCGTGGGGTCCTGCCACTCCGCGATGAAGGCGCGAACGGCGGCGTCGGTTCCGGGGGCCCAGGTGTAGTTCGGGGGACGGTTACGAATGATGAGCCGCAGCAGATCGGCGGTCGCGAAGTTGAGCTCCTTGCGGCGATCGATGCCGTCGACCGCCAGGCGCGACACCACCAGGGACCGCAGATAACCCAAGAGCCGCTCGGGATCGTTGACGCGGTCCAGAAAGCTGGGCCGCTGCAGGCCCGGATCGGGCACCGTCAGCAGGAAGGGATCGGCGGAGGCATCGAGCTTCAGGAACCAGGGCTCCGTGCAGATGCCGAAGCTTCCCTCCGTGTCCTGCATGTGCGCGCTCGGCTGCACCGGCATTGCCGCCCAGTCGCGCAAGCGCTGCATCGCTGCGCGCGCCGCATCGGCATCGCCGGTCGAAGCGAGCCGCCAGCGCATCTCGCTGAGCGCCTGCCGCAAGCAGGAGGTGTCGGCGCCGCGCGTCTCGACTTGATCGAGGCGCGCCTCCAGCGCCTTGATCTCCGGCATGAGCGCGCGCCGCAATTCTCCCATCTCGGGAAAATGCGCGGCGATTACGTCCTGCGGGTCGTCCATCGCCGCCTGCGCCGTCGGCGCGAGCGGCAGGACGCATGCGAGGACGCGCAGGAGAAATCGATATTGGTTGGATCGCGCCAGCTGGAACATCCATGCCCCTTCGACGCCGCCGAGACTCCCGCCAGCGCGGACATTTTGGGACAGCGGATTCCCGAGGCTGGCGTACCGTGCTTAACAAAGATGGGCGCTGGAAGATAACGATTTTCCTGTCTGGCCCCGAGCGCGGCCCTCCGCGGGCCAGCTCACGCGGGTCCGAAGCTGCGGTTTGCCACACGCTGGCGTTGCGTTATGCCGGGTCGACGCATAAGGGCGCGCGAGCTCGACAGTCGAAGCGGTAGCGCATCGAACCTATTGCGCCCCCGGCCCCCTATGTATACTCCGCGCAAGAAATGAAGAAACGCCGAGGGAGGGAGCGATGAGTCTGCCACTGGCTGGCAAGACCATACTCGTCACCGGGGCCAGCGCAGGGATCGGAAGGGCGAGCGCAATTGCGCTCGTGCAGGCGGGTGCGAGGGTCATTGCGACCGGCCGGCGAAAATCCGAGCTCGAGACTCTAAAGAAGGCGTGCGGAGACCGATCCGGTGCAGTCGAGACGATCGCCGGAGATCTGAACGATACGGGCTTCGCGAGCGACTTGGCCCGATCCGCGCGCGGTGTCGACATCTTCCTGAACAATGCGGGCGTGCTGACATACGCGCCGGTCCTCGAAATGACCGATGCGGAGTGCGAGACGATGTTTCGCACGAACGTGCTCGCCGCCCTCCGGATCACGCAGGCGATCGCGCGAGCGATGGTGGAGCGCCGCAGCGGACATATCATCATGATGAGCTCGACGGCCGCGCGCGACGTCTATCAGCTCGGCGTTGTCTATTGCGCGACGAAGCACGCCCTCTCGGCACTTACTCGCGGGCTCCGGATCGAGCTGCAAGGCTACGGCATCAAGGTCACGGAAATCGCGCCGGGAATGGTCGACACCGCCATTCGCGACGGCAGCAAGCATCCGCGCGTTCTGGAGGCAATGAAGAACCGGAAATACGGCCCGCTCACCCCGGAGGAGGTCGCGTCCGCCGTGGTATTCGCGGCGCAAGCCGCACCGAATTGCTGCCCCGATCTCATCGAGCTGCGGCCGAAGGGCGCCGCGTAACCGACAGCGAGCAAAAGGAGACGCAGGTCATGGCGAGAGCAAAGGCAGGAGCAAGAGTACGAGGGAAGAGCAAATCCGCGCGCGCAGCGGCGCGCAAGGCGCCGCGTCCACGGCGTGCGGCGGCGGCCAGGGCGAAGCCCAAGGCTTGGCCCAAGCAAAAATTCACGGCGAGCCACTTCCGCGAGGAAGATTTCCAGGCGGGTCTGCGCGAGTATGCCAAATACCGGGACCTCGGCATCAGCAAGGCGACCGGCGGCATGGCGCAGGCGCATGTGATTCGCCTGGTGCCGCCCTGCATCCCCGAGGAGGTCTCCAAGCTGCACTATCACGACGTCGACTTCCAATTGGTCTACGTGCTCAAGGGATGGATGAAGTCGGAATTCGAGGGGCAAGGGCCGGTTCTCATGCGCGAGGGCTCCTGCTGGATCCAGCCCCCACGCATCAAGCACAAGGTGCTCGACTACTCCGACGATTGCGAGGTGCTCGAGATCATCCTGCCCGCGAAGTTCGATACCGTGACGCTCGAGTAAACACGAGCGTCTGCGCAACTCAGCGGGAGCGACCGAGCCGAACCGACAGCCAAACATAGCCCGGGAAAAGGGAGGAAACCGATGCAGTACTCGTTCAGGACGATGAAGGCCACGCGCCGCAGGTTCCTCAAGGGAGCGGTCGCCGCGGGCGCGGCGCTGACCGCCCCGGCCTATCTCACGCGTGCGACCGCAGCGACGCCGATCAAGATCGGCATTCCCACAGTCATTACCGGCGGCTACGCCGTTCTCGGCCAACAGACCATGCGCACTTGCAAGCTGGTGAAGAAGATGACGGACGCCAAGAAGGGCGTCCTCGGCCGGCCCGTGGAATTCCTTTACCAGGACACCCAGGGCGACCCCGCGAACTGCGTGCGTAAATGCCAGGAGATGGTCGAGCGCGACGACTGCCGGATCTTCAGCGGCGTCATCGTATCCTCCGAGGCTGCCGCGATCATGCCCAAGCTCGAGCAGTGGAACGCCTTCTTCATCTCGCACGGCAACGGCGACGGCAGATTGACGACAGAACTGCTCGTGCCCCGTTTCTTCCGCGCGAATACCTCGGCACCGATGGGGGCGCGCGCCGTGGCGCTCTATCTCAGGGATGCGCCGCAGAAAACTTTCGTTGCGCTGGCGTCGGACTATTCCTGGGGCCAGTCGAGCGTGAAGGCCTTCGAGGAGCAGATCACGAAGATCGGCAAGAAACTCGTCGACAAGGTCTTCACTCCCGTCGCGAACAAGGACTACTCGACCTACATCACGAAGGTCCTGCAATCGAAGGCCGAGGGCTGCTACATCGCGCTCCAAGGCGACGAGGCGCGCGCCTTCTATTCCCAGGCGGTGCAATACGGCCTCAATCAGCGGGTGCAGTATTACACGGAAATCGTCGCGCAAGCCGACATCAAGGTGCTCGGCAAGGACTCGCTCGGCCTCATCGGCGGCTCGCGCTACCCCTTCACCTACGACATTCCCCAGAACAAGGAGTTCGTCGCCGCCTTCAACGAGGAATACAAGAACGAGATCCCCGATTGGACTGACGGCGAGATCTACCAGGCGCTGACGATCCTCTTCGCCGCCATCGAGAAAGCGGACTCGACGGAGCCGATGAAGATCGTTGCGGCCATGGAGGACCTCGACGTCACCAGCGTCAAGGGGCCGGTGCTCATGCGCAAATGCGACCACCAGGGCGAGAACCAGGGCTTCGTGGTCAAGGTCGCCGAGAATCCCAAATACGCCGAGCCGATCCCGGAGATCGTGAAGATCTACCCCCGTGAGATGGCGACCCCGGATTGCAGGAGCACGAGCTTCAGCAAGTAGCCGACTTCCACCGGCGGGGCGCTGCCAAATCGACGCCCCGCCGCCTTGCAATATCCGAGTGAGCGGATGGACTTCCTAGGCTTCGCGGTCGCGCAGTGCCTCAATGCCCTGTCGCAGGCGGCCGTTCTGTTCTTCATCTCCTGCGGCCTCACGCTGATCTTCGGCATCATGCGCATCGTAAATTTCGCGCATGGCGTGATCTTCATGTTGGGCGCCTATGTCGGCTACACCGCGATCGCGGTCACCGGCAGCTTCGTCCTTTCCCTGGTGGTCGCGCCGATCGTCGTCGGCATCGTCGGAATGGGCTTCGAGCGCGTCTTTCTGCGGCGGCTTTATGGCCGGCGCGACGGCGGCTCCTATCTCATGGTGACGTTCGGCCTGGCGGTGGTCATGAGCGAGGCGATCCGACTGATCTGGGGCGCCCAGCCGCTGGGTGCGGGAATTCCCGCGTTCCTCCGCGGCATCGTGATCGTCCTCAATCAACCCTTTCCGCTCTATCGTGTCTTCCTGATCGCGCTTGGCATCGCGGCGGCGATCGCAGTCTGGCAATTTCTCGAGCGCACTCGGGCGGGCTTGCTGATCCGAGCGGTCTCGCAGAACTCCGAAATGGTGCACGCGCTCGGAGTCGACGTCCAAATGGTCCGTACCGCCGTCTTCGGGATCGGTTGCGCAATGGCCGCGCTTGGCGGCGCGCTTGCGGCACCCCTCGTCACGGCCTTCCTGGGCATGGGCACGACCGTGGTCATCGATGCCTTCGTCGTCGTCATCATCGGCGGCATGGGCTCGTTCCTCGGCTCCATCATCGGCAGCATCCTGATCGCATTCGTGCAGGTGGTCGGGTCCTACTACATCCAGGAGCTCGCACTTGCCTTCATGTATCTCCTGATGCTCGTCATCCTCGTCGTCCGCCCGGGCGGCCTGCTCGGCTCAGAGGAATAGGTGAACTGGAAGCTCGGCTTCGCCGCCGCCGCGCTTTGCGCGCTGCTGCCCCTCGTCCTTCCGCAGTACATGCTGACGATCGCCGTGGAGGCGCTGATCTTCGGGCTCTTCGCCATGAGCCTCGATCTCATGGTCGGGTATTGCCGGCTCTACTCCTTCGGTCATGCGGCGGCCTACGGCCTCGGGGCCTATTCCTGCGGGATGCTGCTTACGCATCTCCACCTGCCGCTGCCGCTGGGGATCGTGCTAGCGGTAGCGATCACCACGGTGATCGCGGTTCCGATCGCCTGGGTCTGCACGCGATCGACCGGCGTCTCCTTCTCGATGCTCACGCTGGCCTTCGCGCAGCTCGGCTATGCCATGCTTTACCGTTTCAAGGAATTCACCGGCGGATCCGACGGCATCGACGGCATCCCGCGTCCCGCCGGACCTTTCGGAATGACGGTGCTGCAAGGCAAGCTCGGCTATTATTATCTCGTCCTCTTCTGCCTTTTTGGCTCGTATCTGCTGTGCCGTGCCGTCGTGGGCTCGCCCTTCGGAGCGGTGCTCGCGGGAATTCGCGAAAACGAGGCGAAGACACGCGCGCTCGGCTACAACACGCGCGCCTACAAGACGACGACCGTGATTCTTGCCTATGCGTTCGGCGGGCTCGCCGGCGCGCTTTATGCACCCTTCGCGGGCTTCGCGTCTCCCGAGCTCTTCTTTTGGCTCGCGTCCGGTCGCGTCCTCATCATGGTCATCGTGGGTGGCGCGGGCACATTGATCGGTCCGATACTCGGTGGCGCGGGATTCCTTTTCGTCGAGCACCAGCTGTCGCAGCTCACCGATCTCTGGCCGCTCATTTTCGGAACGATCTTCATCGGCTTCGTCATGTTCGCGCCGCAGGGCATCTGGGGCTTGATCATGCGCATGTTCGAGAAGCCGCCGGCCGCCCAAGAGGCGCTCGCCGGCGAGGAGGCATCCCGTGCCGCTTCTTGAATGCAAGGGGCTGATACGCCGGTTCGGGGCTCTGGTCGCCGTCGACGCCGTCGACATGACCGTCGAGCCCGGCGAGATCCGCGCGGTCATCGGGCCCAATGGCGCCGGTAAATCCACGCTCTTCAACCTCATCACCAGCACCATCCGTCCGAGCGGCGGCCGGGTCATCTTCGATGGCGTGGACATCACGGGCTTGCCCGTGCACGAGGTCGCGCACCGGGGCATCGCGCGCACCTTTCAGCTCTGCCACATCTTTCCCTTGCTGAGCGCGCGCGAGAACGTGCGCATCGCGGCGCAGGCGCGGGAGCGCGGGCGTTGGCGGTTTCTCGGCGGCGGTCACGTTCTGAGCCGCTCGGCGAGCGAAGCCGACGAGGCGCTGGAGCGCTTGGGCCTCGCGCGCTGCGCGCGCACGCCGGCGGGGCTGCTGTCCCACGGCGACCAGCGCCTTCTGGAGGTCGCGATGGCCGTCGCGCAACGGCCGAGACTCCTGATGCTGGACGAGCCCACGCAGGGCCTATCGATCCAGGAGACCGATCACGCCGTGGGAATGCTCAAGACCATGCTCGCGGGCGGAGGCCTCAGCGTCATCCTCGTCGAGCACGACATGGAGGTCGTCTTCCGGCTCGCGGACAACATAACGGTGCTCCATCGCGGCCGCGTGATCGCGGACGGCTCGCCCGATGCCGTTAAGGCCAACGCCGAGGTGCGCAGCGCCTATCTCGGGGAGTTCGACTGATGCTCGCCGTCGAGGGCCTGCATACCTATTACGGTCACGGCCACATCCTTCAGGGCGTCGATCTCGAGGTGCCGCAGGGACGCATCGCCGGCGTACTCGGCCGCAACGGCGTCGGCAAGACCACGATGATGCGCTCGATCATGGGGCTCGTGCGCCCGCGCGCTGGCCGCATACTGCTCGGCGGTCGAGACGTCGGAGGCTGGGCGCCGCACCGCGTGGTGCGCGAAGGCGTGGGCTACGTGCCGGAAGGGCGCATGATCTTTCCCGATCTGACCGTGGTCGAGAACATTCAGGTCGCCCAGCGCATTCCGGCCCGGCGTTGGACGATCGACCGCCTCTTCGAGCTATTCCCATCGCTCGCGGAGCGTCGGCGAAGCCGAGGCGCCCAGCTTTCCGGCGGCGAGCAGCAAATGCTGGCGGTTGCGCGCGCGCTGGTGACGGATCCAAAGGTCGTGCTTTTCGATGAGCCGAGCCAGGGTCTCGCGCCGCTGGTCGTCGAAGAGCTCAGAAGGCTGATGCGCCGTCTCCGCGACGAGGGCGTCACGATGCTTCTCGTGGAGCAGAATTTGCGGCTCGCGGAGACGGTGGCCGACACGATCTACGTCATGGTCAAGGGGCAGATGGTCTACAACGCGCCGCTGGAGCGCTTCCGCATGGAGCGGGAAGAGGTGAAGGCGAAGTATCTGACGCTCTGATGCCGGGGGTTTGCGCTCGATTGACAGGGCGCAACCGCGAGACCAGCATCGGCCGAGCGAGGGAGGCAGCGAGTCATGAGCGCGCCTGAAGCGAAACGGGAGTTCGAGGGAAAGCGCGCGTTCGTCACCGGCGGGAGCCGCGGCATCGGGCATGCCGTCTGCATCGAGCTCGCGCGCGGCGGCGCCGACGTCGCCTTCGTCTACCGAAGCCGCGACGCCGAGGCCGAGGCGACCGCGGCGCAATTGCGCGCGCTCGGGCGCCGCGGCCTTGCCATCAAGGCGGATCTTGCCGATTCTGCCGTGGTTACCGCCGCCTTGAACCGCGCCGCGACGGAGCTCGGCGGCATGGACGTGCTCGTTCATGCCGCGGGCGCCATGGTCGACTGGCGGCCCGTCGCCGATATCGCGATCGAGGAGTGGGACCGCTATCTCGCGGTCGATCTGTCCGGCGCTTTCTATGTGCTGCGCGCGGCAATTCCTCATTTGCGCCTGGCCGGCGCAGGCGCGATCGTGGCGATCTCCTCAATCGCGGCGCAAATGTGCCAGCCACGCAACGCCCAGGGCGCCTCCGCCAAGGCGGGACTCGAGGCACTGATCCGCGTGATCGCGCGCGAGGAAGGAAAGCACGGCATCCGCGCCAACGTCGTCGCGATCGGTCTGACCGACACGGATATGGGACGCGCGGCGTTCGCGGCCTGGGGACCGGAGACGACGCAGCGGGTCATTCGCGGCATTCCCTTGCAGCGGATCGGCACGCCCGAGGAGGTCGCGCGCGTCGTTTGCTTCCTCGCGGGATCGGGAGGGGCCTACATCACCGGCAAGGTCCTGCAGGTAGACGGCGGCCAGATCATCGCGGCATGAATCGCGGTCTCGCGACTTCGCCGAGGGAGGCATGGTGGCATTCGAGACGAGGTTGACCCCGGCCATTTCCGCCCGCTGGCGCGCCGCCGGCCTCTGGAGCGAAGAGACCTTTGCATCGGCTCTAGCGCGCCGTGCAGCGGAGATGCCGGATCACGAAGCGATCACCGACGGGACGCGGCGGCTGAGCTATGCCGCCCTGGCGCAGGGTATCGACCGGGTCGCGGCGCGGCTGCGATCCCTCGGGATCGGCGAGGGTGACGTCGTGACGATCCAGATCCCGAATTGGATCGAATTTCCCCTGCTGTTCTTCGCGCTGGAGCGGCTGGGCGCGGTCGCGGTCACCGTGAGCGTCGATTTCCGGAGCCGCGAGCTCGAATACATCATGCGCTTCGCGGATGCGAAGATGTTCGTGACTTGCGCGAGCTTCCGCAATTTCGATTACCTCGCGATGGCGGAGGAGCTGCGGCCGCGGCTTCCGAAGCTCGCCTCCCTATGCGTCGTACGCGGCGCCGCGCGCCCCGGCATCTCGAGCCTCGACGACGCGGTGGCGGCGTCGGGTCTGCCCGCAGGCTTCGTTCCGCTGCGGCAGGGGCCCGATACGGTGATGCGGATGGCCTTCACGTCGGGCACGACCGGCAATCCCAAAGGCGTGATGCACAGCCACAACACCACCCTCGCGGCCGCGCGCATCCTCAATGGCGATCTCGGCCTGAGCTCCACCGACAGCATGATGGTCTGGCTCCCCTGCGGGCTGAACTGGGGCTATCTGACCCTCGTCCAATCCGTGCTCGCGGGCGCCAAGGCGGTGCTGCTCGAGCGCTTCCAGCCGGCGGCCGCCCTCGATCTCATCGAGCGCGAGGGGGTCACATATGTCCCGACGGCGCCGGCCTCGCTGACCGCAATCCTGCAGGAGCCCGATCTCGGGCGGCGCAACCTCTCCAGCCTCAAATACGTCGTGAGCGGCGGCGCCTCGGCGCCCGTGGAGACGATCCGCGCCTGGCGGCGCGCGGCACCCGGCGTGCTGCTGGAGCTGCTGGGCATGCTCGAGACCGGCTATCAGACCTATACGCGCCCCGGCGACGATCCCGAGCTGGTCGCGGGCTCGGTGGGGCGCCCGGCGAGCCATATGGGCCTGAGGCTCATCGACGGCGAAGGGCGCGAGGTGCTCGCGGGTGTCGAAGGCGAGATCTGCAGCGACGGCCCCTCGGTGCATCTGGGTTATCACAACAATCCCGCCGCGAACGCGGACGCGTTCTTGCCGGATGGATGGTTCCGCAGCGGCGACCTCGGGATGATCGATCCCGCGGGGAATCTCCGCATCGTCGGCCGGCTCAAGGAGATGATCAATCGCGGCGGCAAAAAGTTTTTCCCGCGGGAGATCGAGGAGATCCTCTACACGCACCCCAAGGTGCTTTACGCGGCGATCGTCGGCATCCCCGACGCGAGGCTCGGCGAGCGCAATTGCCTTTGCCTCGTGCCGAAGCCGGGCAAGCCGCCGACCCTCGAGGAGCTCGTTGCGTTCCTCGGCGACAGCGTTGCCGCATACAAGCTGCCGGAGCGGCTGGAGATCTTCGAGCATTTGCCCTTCACGCCGACCGGCAAAATCCAACGCCACATGCTCGTCCGCGCGGTTGCGGCGCGCGACGGCAGCCCCCGTTGATTCCTCGGACACGCAAAGGCCCACACCCATGACCGACCGCTACGCGCGATTCTCCCGGCTGACGACCGATCGCCCGCATCCTCACGTTCTCCGCATCACCCTGAACCGGCCGGGGAAATACAACGCGGCGGATTCCGCGATGCATTCGGATATGACGGAGGTCTGGCGGGAGATCGACGCCGATCCCAGCGTCAGCGCCGTGCTCGTGACCGGCGCGGGCAAGGCCTTCTCGGCCGGCGGCGATCTCGACCTCGTGGGCAAGATGATCGACGACTTCGACACGCGCATGCGCGTTTGGCGCGAGGCGCGCGACATGGTCTACAACATCATAAACTGCGGAAAGCCGATCGTGTCCGCGATCAACGGCGCGGCGGTCGGCGCGGGCCTCGTCCTGGCGGTCCTCGCGGACATCTCGATCGCCGCTAAATCCGCGCGCCTCATCGACGGCCACACCAAGCTCGGCGTTGCCGCGGGAGACCACGCCGCGATCATCTGGCCGCTCCTCTGCGGGATGGCAAAGGCGAAATATCACCTCTTGCTGTGCGAAACCGTCACCGGCGAGGAAGCGGAGCGCATCGGTCTCGTGTCGCTCTGCGTTCCCGACGAGGAGCTGCAGAGCCGCGCGCTCGACGTCGCCGTCCGCTTGGCCGAGGGCGCTCCGAGCGCCATACGTTGGACCAAATACGCCCTCAACAATTGGCTGCGTGCGGCGGGGCCGATTTTCGACGCGTCGCTGGCGCTCGAGTTCCTCGGATTCAACGGCAAAGAGCTCCCCGAGGGCGTCGCGGCGCTCCGCGCGAAGCGGCCGCCCAACTTCCCGCGCGACAGCGTGGTCTGAGTCCGAACCATCGAATGCGCCATCGGCGCCGGAGGCCCACGTGAAGATCGAGACGATCAGATCGAGCGCTCCCCGCCCTCTCGCGAACTACAACGAATGCTTTCGCGTGGGGCCCTGGGTCTTCGCGGCGGGTCAGATAGCGAGCGACTACAAGACGGGGGTCCCGCCGGAGGCGAGGCGCAAGCCCGGTTTTCGCTACTACGGCTCGGAGATCAAGCTGCAGACGCGCTACATCCTCGAGAACCTGAAGCAGACCTTCGCGGCCGCGGGCAGCTCGCTGGATCACGTCGTAAAGGCGCAGGTGTTCCTGACCGATTTGAGAAACTTCAACGGCTTCGACGAGGTCTGGCGCGAGTATTTCAAGGTCCCCCCGCCGCGCACCACGGTCGGCACGACGGGATTGCTGGTCCCGGGAACCCTCGTCGAGATCGACCTCATCGGCTACGTCCCCGGAGAGGGCATCGAGCATAAGCGGATCGCGTCCTCGGCGCCGCGTCCGCTTGCAAATTACAGCGAGGCCTTTCGCGTCGGCGACCTCGTGTTCGCGGCGGGCCAGATCGCCAGCGACTTCAAGACCGGCGTCCCGCCCGAGGCCAGGAAAGAACCGGCGTTCCCGTTCTACGGGTCGGACATAAAGAAGCAGACCCATTACATCCTCCGCAATCTGCAGGCGAGCTTTGCCGCCGCCGGCTGCTCCCTCGATGACGTCGTGAAAGCACAGGTCTTTCTGACCGATCTCGAGGACTTCGATGCCTTCGACGAGGTTTGGAAGGAGTATTTTCCCGCGCCGCCGGCCCGGACGACGGTGGGTACATCCGGCCTGCTCGTCCCCGGGACGCTCGTCGAGATCGACCTCGTGGCGCATGCCTCCGGGAAAGCAGCGAAGCGGCAGGCGATACGTTCCGGCAATCCGCGGCCGCTCGCCAATTACACCGAGGCGATCCGCATTGGCGATCTCGTCTTTGCCGCCGGTCAGATTGCCTCGGATTTCTCGACCGGCCTGGCCCCGGAGGCGATCGTCGACCCCGCCTTCCCCTACTACGGCTCATCCATTAAGAAGCAGACGCGCTACGTGCTCGGGAATCTCAAGCGAACCTTCGAGGCCGCCGGCGGCTCTCTCGATCGCATCGTCAAAGCGCAGGTGTTCCTGACCGACTTGAGCGACTTCTACGGTTTCGACGAGGTCTGGAAGGAATTCTTCGCTCACCCGCCGCCGCGCACGACCGTAGGGACGTCGGGGCTGCTGGTCGAAGGATGCCGAGTCGAGATCGACCTCATCGGCATCGCGATCGAAAGAGCGCCGAACGGCTGACGCCGTTCGCGCCGGCTGAGAAGGGAGACCTAATCGACGACGGCCGATGTCCGGTCTCATTCCGGCTCCAAACGACTATCCCGTTGATCGGCAGGAGCTTCCTTAAATTGGCGTGCCGTGCTTAATAAAGATGGGCACTGGAATATAACGATATTTCTGCCGTAGCGCACACCCTGACATCACCTCAACGGCCGCTTAACGTGAAGCAAGGTGATGCCGCACGACGTGGACCGCCGCGAACGCCTTCCGGACTGGCCCTCAAATTCGGCCCTCCGAGAAGGTTCAAATCGGGGGCCCGCCTTGGCCGAGATCGACATTCGCTCGAAGTCTCCATTTAGGCAACCATGCCTCACCGTGTGCCTTGGTCGGCTGTTCACCACAAACCGCACATGCCGTACCACGAAACTCAATTCCCTTAAGTGCCAATGGGCGACATCCGGCGCGGTGCGAGTTGTTTCGCTTTCGGCAGACCGCGTCGCCTCTCGTTATCGCGAATACTATTGGATGACCACCGTTGCAGGTTCACACCAGCTTATAGCGCGCGAAGAACCAGCGCTTTATGCCGTAAACCGAGGCAAGGTACGCGATGGTCACGAGGGCGAGCGCGCCCAGAAGGGGGGCAGAAAGCGGCACGAATCCAAGCCAAGGGGCAAGCGGCGAATAGGGAAGCGCCACGGCCAGGGCGAAAGCGCATAGCGAGCTCGCCACCAGCGCGCGATGCGGCCGGTCCCGCCAAGGGTGCGCCGTGCGAATGATGAAGATGACCAGGATCTGCGTCGAGAGGGACTCGACGAACCAGCCGGTATGAAACAGCGCCTCGTCCGCGTGGAAGACCCACAGCAACAGCCCAAACGTGATGAAATCGAATACCGAGCTCAGCGGGCCGAACACGAACATGAATTTGCGGACGGTGGCGATGTCCCAATGGCGCGGTTCAGCCACCGTCTCCTCGCTCACATCGTCGAGCGGGATGGTCGTCTCCGAGAGGTCGTAAAGCAAATTATTTAGTAAGATCTGGGTCGGCAGCATCGGCAGGAAGGGAAGGAACAGAACGCCGCCCGCCATCGAGAACATGTTACCGAAATTCGAGCTCGTCCCCATCATCATATACTTGAGGATGTTGGCAAAGGTTCGACGCCCTTCGCGCACGCCCTCCGCGAGTACCCCGAGATCCTTGCGCAGAAGGATGACGGCGGCCGCCTCTTTGGCGACGTCCACGGCGGTATCGACCGAAAAGCCGACATCGGCGGCGTGAAGCGGCGGTGCGTCGTTGACCCCGTCGCCCAGATATCCCACCACATTGCCCTTGCGCCGCAATGCCGCGATGACGCGCGACTTTTGAGGTGGGGTGACCCGGCAGAACAGGGTCGTATCGTCGAGCCTCGCTGTAAGCGCTTCGTCCGTGAGGTCCGAGAGCTCGGAACCGGTCAAGGTCCCCGCGACCTTCAGACCGAGCTCGCCGCAGACATGCCGCGTGACCTGCTCATTGTCGCCGGTCACCACTTTCACCGCGACACCAAGCTCGGCAAGAGCGGTCAGCGCCTCGCGGGCGCCCGCCTTCGGCGGATCGAGGAACGCAAGAAATCCGGCGAAGGTCAGGTCGGTCTCGTCGGCAATCCCCGCGTGCTGGCGATCCGCTTCGACTTCTCTCCACGCGACGGCCAAAACGCGGTAGCCGTCCGCGCCGAGCGCGTTGAATGTCGTCTCGGCAGTGCCGCGCGCCGCCGCGTC
>Ga0335085_10004577_pt1 | contig 22827 bp, 16 predicted proteins | sample Lox_Sample_45_FD_206712 | JGI IMG/M metagenome (GOLD analysis project Ga0335085, IMG submission 206712) | Soil microbial communities from Loxahatchee National Wildlife Refuge, Florida, United States - Lox_Sample_4.5 | ecosystem: Environmental > Terrestrial > Soil > Wetlands | place: USA...
CCGAAGACTGGCTATCCGCCGATACTGCATAAGTCCACCGTCCTACGGCTCAGGTTGAACATTCCACAGGGAAAACCCCCCGAGTTGGTGGACCAAACCGTCATCGGCAGTGGATTCTCGCAGCGCGCCGACCGGGATAATTTCCTCTTTGGCCCGACCGGTTTGGTGCTTTCCCAGGACCAAAAGACCCTTTATGTGACCGATGGCCTCGATAACCTCATTGCGGCTATTTCGGATCCAGCCACCCGCACTGATAGCGCCGGTACGGGGCGTGTCGTAACCCAAAACGGCCAATTGGCCTGGCCCCTGGCTATGGCCATGACTAACGAGGGACACTTGTTGGTTTGCAATGGAAAAGATGGAAAGGCCGTGGAGGTGGACCCGGTTACGGGCCAACAGATTTATGCGCAGTGGATCGACCCAGACCAGGCCCAGACCCCCCCGGGAAACGGCGATCTCTTTGGCCTAGCCATGACGCCAGATGGAACGGGGTTCTATTACGTCCAGGATGATACGAATACGCTGATGGAAGCTATCCCATGAAAAAATCTCTATTTATTATTTCAATTAAGATGGCCGTTTGTGTTCTGTTTTTGCAATCTCTTTGCCGTGCGGATACCGACAACGGCTATGCCTCCCCGGCGACGGCTGTCACGGGCCAGGATTTGCCGCCCCAGGCTTCAATCAGCGAGCAAGATGCTGTCCCCGAAGTGTCGAATTTTCCGGCCTCCGAAATCGAGCCCTTTTACGGAAGCCACCAGGGCGGGATTCTCACGCCCATGCAAACCTACACCTGTTTCGCGGTCTTTGACCTGACCGCAAAAAACCGCAAGGAAGTGATCGCCTTATTTAAAAGTTGGACCCAGAGTGTCGCCCGCATGACGAGCGGTCAGCCTGCCCAAGATTTGGGGCAAGATGCCCAACAACCCCCTGGGGATTCGGGGGATGTGCTTGATATTTCTCCGGGACGCCTGACCATTACATTCGGTTTTGGACCGGGATTATTCATAAAGGATGGGAAAGACCGTTATGGGTTGGCAGGGCGTCGTCCTGCCGCACTTGCGGATCTGCCGCGATTTCCAGGGGAACAGTTAATAGAAAGCCACACCGGGGGAGATGTTTCCATACAAGCTTGTTCCGATGACGCCGAGGTCGCTTTGCACGCCGTGCGCCAATTAACTCGCTTGGCGGATGGCTTGGCGACTTTACGCTGGGAACAAAATGGTTTCGTGCCCAAGACCCCCGCCGGGCAAACGCCGCGCAATCTCATGGGTTTCAAGGATGGCACAATGAACCCAAAGACCGACGATCCGGTTGCCATGGATAAATTTGTCTGGGTGGGTAAAGAGGGGCCGGATTGGATGAGAGGCGGTTCGTACATGGTGGTGAGGCCCATCCGTATTGCTCTGGAACATTGGGACCGAATGAAAAAGTCCTTCCAAGAACAAACCGTGGGGCGCAAGAAATACTCAGGAGCCCCCCTCACCGGTCAGAATGAGAACGACAAGTTGGATCTGGCCGCCAACGACAAGGACGGGAACCCCGTGATCCCCGAAAACTCCCATGCCCGATTAGGAGCGCCCGAGGAAAATAATGGGGCTCAGATGCTTCGCCGGGCTTATTCTTATGACAATAACCTGGTTTTTACCGCCGAGCGGTGGCCGCCTTGGCGGCAGGGCATGGAAATGGACGCAGGCCTTTTGTTCCAGTGTTACCAAAAAGACCCACGCAAGGCATTTGTCCCGATGTTCAATAAGATGTCGCGTTTCGACATGATGAACCAGTTTTTGACCCATGTGGGAAGCGGCATTTTCGCCTGCCCCCCAGGGGCTCAACCGGGGAAATATATCGGACAAGAACTTTTTGAATAAAATAATATGGATGCATGCCGAGGTAACGTTCATTCAGTAAACTAACCACTCAAAAACACCCATTCCCATGAAATTTCAAATAAAGGGAGAAATCGACGGGTTGGTTTTGAGATTTCCGTGAAGTTATTTTGGAATCAAGCAATGAGATCAACGGTAGATATTTTCAGCGGTGTTTTAATCCAGGGTTCATTTAAGGGAAAACCATGAATCGGAATTTAAGAATGTTGTTTGTGATGGTTTGTTTGACGGGAGGGATAGGGGAGTCCAAGGCGGCTGATCAAGTCCCGGCAACGGAAACCCCAAGTGCCACGGCAGAGGCCCCCTTCACAGCCATAACTCCCGTCGAGGCGGCACCCGCCTCGCAATCACAAGAAAACGCTATTACCACATTACCCGAAGTGACGGTGATCGGCGAGAAGCCCCGGAAACTTTCTACTTTGAAGTACAGTTCCGACCTTTTAAACGTCCCCCAATCCGCTACAGTGGTGGATCACCAGACAATGGAAGACCAGGACGTCAGTACCCTCCACGACGCCCTGCGGGACGTGCCGGGGGTCGGGAACCACACGGGAGAGGATACAGCCGACGGCGACAATATAACGATTCGGGGCTTCTCATCCTTGACGGACTTTTTCCTGGACGGCCTTCGGGATTATGGTGCCTATTACCGTGATCCTTTTAATTTGCAGGAGATTGATGTACTTAAAGGTCCTTCGGGCTTGCTTTTTGGGGAGGGAAGCACTGGCGGGGTTGTGAACCAGGTCAGCAAGACCCCGGAACTCCAACCTTCCTATGCGGGAAGTTTGGGCTTCGGCACGGACATGACCCATAGGGCCACCTTGGATCTCAACCAGCCCCTGCCGACCCTGGGCCCCGGCACTGCACTGCGCCTTGACTTGGTCTCGGACCAGGGAGGGGTGGCACAAAGGGACGTTGTCCAAAACAACACCTCGGGCTTTGCACCCACCCTTTCCTTCGGCATCGGAACGCCCACCAGATTGACCCTTTCCTATTTCCACTTGGATGAAAACGACATTCCCGATTACGGGCTTCCCTGGATGTTAAACATAGTCGCGCCTGTGTCCCGGAACCTCTTTTATGGCTTTAAGGACGATTATCTGCGCATCTCGGTAGATATGGAGACATTGAAATTCGAGCAGGACCTGGGAAGTAACGTCACACTTGGTGAAATTGTCCGCTACTCGGATTACTACCATGACATCCGCGTGACCGATCCGACCATCCCCAACTCGCAAGCCGTTTCCTACATCGGGGGCTTTTTGCCCTTGAACCAGGTGACGGAAACACCCCGGATGTTGCCCTTTCTCAGCACCGATACGGATTTCGACGAACAAACGAACGTGAGCTGGAAATTCCAAACGGCGGGGATCAAGCAAACACTTTCCGCCGGAATGGAGGTCATCGACCAAACATCGGACCCCACGACTTCCGGATTTACGGGCGTGCCATCCGAACTCCTTTCGGCTCCCACCGAGAGCGAGTTTTTTAGTGGGACCCAAGGGCCGGTGACCCAGGCTTCGGCCAGCGTTAACACCCTGTCTTTTTACGGGATGGATACAGTGGATATGGACGAGCAATGGGAATTGGTCTTCGGCATGCGGTGGGATGGAAGTAATTCCAGCTACAAAAAAAGTTATACCGGTGTCGTCACCGCCTTCAGCCGTACTGACAACATGCCCAATTGGAGGGCGGGCCTGATCTTCAAGCCTCAACCGAATGGGAGCGTCTATTTCGTTTCGGGAACATCGACCGACCCCTCTGCGGAGCAATTGGCGCTCTCCACCGCCACCGCCAACGATCCGCCGGAACAAAACATCACCTATGAGGTTGGCACCAAATGGGACTTCATGGGCAACCGTCTGCACTTGACCGGTGCCCTTTTCTGGGATGAGCAAACCAATTCCCGAATCTTGGATACGAACCCCAACGATTCTACTTATAACCAGGACGTTGACGCGGGGGACGAAAGGGTGGTGGGTTTGGAGGTCGGGATCGCGGGGAACATCACAACCGAATGGAGTGTCCAGGCCGGGTATACCTATCTCGATAGTGAATACGTCAACTATGTATCCTCAAGCGGCAATTTCACCGGATTGCCCCTGGCAAACTGCCCCCAAGACACATTGGATGTGTGGATGACTTATGAGTTCCTCAAGGGCTTCCAACTCGGCGGCGGGGCGGACTGGGTCTCAAGCCGCAATGCGGGCGCTTTCGGGAACGATAATGGGGTAAACCTGTTGGAGACGGTGCCCGACTATGTCATCTTCAACGCAATGGCGAAATACCGGATAGACAAGAACATCAGCCTACAAGCGAACCTGCTTAATTTGACGGACTCCTATTACATCGACAACATCGACGATTCCCACGCCGGACCGGGCCCTGGTACGACCTTGTTGGTAAGTACCAACTTTAAATTTTAGAATCGCCTGAATTTTCCCGGAGTCTGGAAAAAAATAAAGGGTTAAAGATCGCAGGGAAACTTAAATGCCCTTTAAAGTATTGATGGCAGATTTTGGTAATCGAACATTGGAAGTATTTTCTTTGTGACTCAAATCGGAAAGATGCGGATGGATATACCTAACTGTGACTTAAATCGTGCGACGAATGATTGAGAATAGTTATCATTAAAGGCGTTAGGAACTCACGAGAAGAATTTGGAAGAGGCGGCACATGATGGAGAGATTGAGGGTGAAAGTAAGCCGCATCGCGAAAACATGGGGCCCGGCTTGGCTTGTCATGATCGCGGATGTGGATGCGGCAAGCGCCATAACGGCGGCGGAAAGCGGAGCACAGTACGGCACCAAGCTGGTTTGGTTTATTATGCTGCTGACTATTCCTTTGTACGTGATTCAGGAAGTGGCAGGCCGTGTGGGTGCGGTTACGGGCAAGGGACTTGGTGAATTAATCCGAGAAAACTATAGCCGCCGGGTCGCGGTTTTTTGCGCGGTGCCGATGGCTTTGGTGGACATCATCAGCTATGTAGTCGAATATACAGGAATTGCTGTTGGTTTTGAGATGTTGGGCGTTTCTCCTTGGGTTTCTGTTCCGATTGCCTTCTTGGCCCATGTCTTTGTGGTTTATAAGAAAAAGTATATTGAGGCGGAGAAACCTCTGCTAGCAGTCTCTGTCTTATTTACGTTGGTATGGATCGTGGCAGCCTTTTTGACGGCTCGACATGGTGTTGTGCTCACTCCATTTTATTTTTCCACATCTTCCGATTTCGTTTTTATGCTAGCCGCCAATATCGGGGCCGTGATCATGCCTTTCATGCTCTTCTATCAGGTTTCCGCGACGGTGGAAAAAGGAACAGATAAAAGTAGTATTTCTGCAATACGATTTGAAACAATGGTGGGTGCTATTTTTTCCGAATTGATCATGGTGGCTATAGCCATTTCCGCCATTGGGATCGATTCGGCCGCCTTGGATTTCACGTCGCCTAAGGTTCTTTCCCGAAGCCTCACTTCGGTAGCCGGGAATTATGCTCCCTATGTGTTTGGGGTTGGTCTTATTACGGCATCTTTTATCGCGCTTATCGTTATTTCCCTTGGGAGTTGCTGGGGAGTTACTGAAGCCATGGGGTGGGGCAGAAAACACTGGTTTAAGGTCTATCTGGTCGAATCCATTCCGGCTGTGATCCTTCCACTTGTTTCCTATAACCTGATCAATCTTGCTATTGATTTGATGGTTTTGCAGATCGTGGTATTGATCGCCCCTGCCATCATATTGGGTGTCATTGCTTCCAATAAAAAAATGATGGGTGACCTTCTACTGAAGGGGTTCAACAAGTACATCTATTGGATCACCATTATTTTAATATTTATGACAGGAGTCATGAGTATGTTGCCGTATGTGGAGAAGTTAATCTCAAAATAAAGCGATGAGGGGGATTTTCTACGACGGGTAGAACCCAGCCCCGAAGCCGAATTCAGGGGGATGGGACAGAAGAAGGGAGAATGGAAGATGAGCAAGATCAACAAGGCTTGGCACAAAAAACATCCCATGCCCAAAAAACCAACTATCGAGCAACGCTTGTCTTGGCATACCAAACACACAAAGGTTTGTGGATGTAGGCCCTTGCCAGAGTCCTTAAAAGTCCGCCGCCTTAATAAAGGGTAAGTTGTTATCGATTAGGCGAAGGGATCCGGCTGGCTTTACCGTATGAAAAACGGAAATAACGTATGATTGCGGTCATAATAATTTGGTCGGTTTTTGAATAAACTCAATCGCATTTGGAGGTCGGTTCGGCATGACACAACTTCATCGGTTCAGTTTTTCCATCGAAAAACCCCTTGCGGAAAAACTCGAAAAAATGATTCGAGATAACCATTATGAGAATAGGTCGGAATTTATCCGTGATTTGGTTCGCGGAAAGATGGTGGCTGAAGAATGGGAAACCGGTGGCGGGGAAGCCCTTGGAACGATCTCACTCTTGTACGACCACCACAAAAGACGATTGAGCGAGAAGTTGATTGAGGCCCAGCACCATCATGCTGCGCAGGTGTTGGCTTCCACTCATGTGCATTTGGATGAACGGATTTGCGCGGAGATGATCATGGTGAAGGGGAAAGCGGTCGATATCCGACACTTGTTCGACCACATGCGTCAGGAGAAGGGTGTTCTTCATGCGGCCATTTCACTAAGTTCGACGGGAAAAAAACTGTAGTTTTTTTTTAACCGTTAAGTAATATGAATAAGATTTGTGTAATACAACGAACGCTCAAAGGGCTTTTCATATGTGGCTCAAACTTTTTGACGATGGCCGTGAAGGCGCCCGGGCCAAAACCACCGCCCTTTATTTTTGGCTCGTCCTTTTCAATGTGGGTGCCTGGGTCTGGGCCTTCATGGCTTTTGCCCATAGCCCGGCGTTATTAGGCACGGCCTTTCTGGCTTATATCTTTGGGTTGCGCCACGCGGTGGACGCGGACCATATCGCGGCCATCGACAATGTGGTGCGCAAGCTGATGCAAACCGGCCAAAGACCCATTTCGGTGGGTTTTTTCTTTTCCTTGGGGCATTCCACGATTGTCATCCTGGCCTCGGCGGCCTTGGCCGCCGCCATCGGCTTGTCGCAGGACCGGCTTGAGAGACTCAAAAACATCGGCGGCGTCCTGGGTACGGCAATCTCGGCTTTCTTTTTGGTCGGCATCGGACTCGCCAATCTTTTCGTGTTGAAGAGCATTTGGCGGGCTTTTCGACGCGAACAAAGGGGAGAAACAAGCACCCCGGAGGAATTGGACGGACTTCTTTGGGATCGGGGGTTCTTGTCCCGCATTTTCAAACCTATTCTTAACGGTGTTTCAAAAAGCGGCCATATGTATCTGGTGGGTTTTCTTTTCGGCTTGGGGTTCGATACAGCCACCGAGATTGGTTTGTTGGGTATTGCGGCATCCCAGGCCGCGCAAGGATCTTCATTCGTAACGACCATGGTTTTCCCCATTCTATTCACCGCTGGTATGTCCCTTGTGGATACAACCGATAGCGTTCTCATGACGGGGGTCTATGGCTGGGCCTTTATCCACCCTCTGAGAAAGCTCTGGTACAACCTGACCCTAACGTCCCTCTCGGTGCTGGTGGCCCTATTGATCGGCTCCATTGAAGGCCTTGGACTGATCGCCGACAAAGTGAATCTTCATAATGGAATATTTGGGGTTGTTGAGTCCTTGAATGACGACCTGACGAACTTTGGTTTCGTGGTCGTGGGGGTGTTCGTGATGGGTTGGCTTTTGTCTATTTTCGTTTACCGGTTCCAGGGTTTCGAAAAGACAGAAGCCTAAATTTTTTTGCTTTGAAAGTGTTACGAAAATAATAAAAATATTACCAAGGAGACAACGATGGAAGCTCAAACTCTTCGCCGACATTTTGTTTTAGGGAAAGGAGTTGGGATTTTATTATTCCTGGTTATTTTGAGCCCGGCCTGGCCCCAGGACCTTACCATACCCTCCCCAACGCCCAATCCCCTGGGGAGCAAATCCATCGTCCACCCAAAGAAAAAAGACGCAAAAACAACTGCCACCGCAACCCCGGCTTCAACTCCAAACGGGGCGGTCTCGGCCTCCGTGGACTCCGGCCCAACTACTCTCGCGCCTTCCGCTCGTATGCCGGAAGTGGTGGTGATCGGCCGGTCCGAGAGCCTCATCGGTACCGCCGACACGTCCAGCGAGGGATATGTGGGCCAGGACGACCTGTCCAACCGCCCGCTCCTTCGGCCTGGCGAAGTGATGGAAAACGTGCCGGGCATGATCGTCACCCAGCACTCGGGCGACGGCAAGGCCAACCAGTATTTCTTACGCGGTTTCAACCTGGACCACGGCACCGATTTCTCCACCTGGATCGACGGGATGCCGGCCAATTTCCCCACCCAGGCCCATGGGCAGGGTTACATGGACCTGAACTTCATGATCCCCGAACTGGTGGAAAGCGTGAATTACCAGAAAGGCCCCTATTACGCCGAGAATGGGGACTTTTCCTCGGCGGGCTCCGCACAAATCAGGACCTATCAAATACTTCCGCACGCTTTCGCCAACCTTACCTCTGGATATTTTGGCTACCAGCGCGCGGTGGCGGCGGATTCCACGGACGTGGGGCTCGACCATTTAGTTTACGCCATGGAAACCGAGCATGTGGACGGGCCGTGGGACACCCCGGAAAACTACCGTAAATACAACGGACTTCTTCGTTTTGTCTCAGGGGACACCCAAAAGGGTTGGGATTTGACCGCATTGGGTTACCAGGGCGATTGGAACGCCTCCAACCAGATTCCTGAGAGGGCCGTCGAGGAAGGGTTGATCGACCGTTTTGGAACCTTCAGCCCAACCGACGGGGGAAGAAGCTATCGTCAGAGCCTTTCGGGCGAATGGAGGGACAATAGCCTCTCAGCGGCCACCACCGTGCAGGCCTATTACGTGCGGTCTTTCTTCGATCTGTTCAGCGACTTCTCCCTCTTTCTGAACAACCCAGTTCAGGGCGACCAGTTCGAGCAGTATGACGACCGGAACATCCTGGGCGGGCAGTTGGTGCAGACTTGGAACCACGACCTGTGGGGGGCCGACTCCCACACGACCGCCGGGTTCCAAATCCGAAACGATTTCCTCCATATCGGGCTCTACAACACCGAGGACCGGGTGCGGTTCTCCACCGACTCGGACGACCAGGTGAATCTGCTCAGCGGCGGCCTGTTCGTCTCCAACCTCACGCATTGGAACGATTGGTTCCGGACCACCATCGGCTTACGGGGCGATGCGGTGCGGTATGACGTGACCGCCAACGTGCCAGGCAACTCGGGCACGTCCACGGGGTCGCTCCTTTCACCCAAGGCCAACCTGGTCTTCGGCCCCTGGGGCGGGACCGAGTTCTATTTGAGTGGCGGGTTCGACTACCATTCCAACGACGCGCGGGGGACGGTCAAGAACTGGGACGTGACCACCCAAAACGGGGGGCCCGTGACAACGGCGAACCCCAACCCCGATTATCCCGCCCTGGTGCAGTCCCGGGGTGCGGAATTCGGCGTCCGTTGCGAGTCCATCCCCAACTTGCGGAGCACGGTCTCTTTCTGGCTCCTGGACCTGGATTCGGAGCTGGTCTTCGACGGTGACGACGGCACTACCGATCCCTCCGGCGCCACCCGCCGCATCGGCATTGAATGGGCAAACGACTGGCGGCCCCTCGATTGGATCATTCTGGACGCTGACCTTTCCACCAGCCAGGCCCATTACTTCGACGCCGCCACTTATGGCCTTCAGGTGCCGGAAGCGGTGGCCGATGTGGTCAGTGCCGGGCTTTGTGTGAAGGCCCCCCAGGATTTCAAATTCGAGATACGCCTTCGCTATTTCGGCCCTCGCTTCCTGGGGTCGGACGAAACAGGCGATCATTATTCTCAAGATACGGCGCTGGTCAACGCCGGGGCCGAATACACCCGGGGCGACGCTTCCTTGGCCCTGGAGATATTCAACCTCTTCAATACCCAGGCGGATGACATCACCTATTGGGACATCAGCCAATTGAAAGGGGAGTCGGCCCCGCAATACGATTACATGTTCCACCCCGTGGAGCCCCTAGCCCTGCGGGCTACCTTGAAATTGCGCATCTAACACCCAGCTCAGGGCTTCTGGGATAAGAAGCCTTCGGGGCACCGCGCAAGCGAGGTTCTCCGAAGCTTCTTCCCAGGTCGTATACTTGCCACGAAAACCCATCACTTTTTTTAGGAGAGAAAAATGCTTCAACTTTTTGCCAAGGGGGGGCCTGTCATGTGGCCCCTTTTGCTGGCTTCTATCGTGACGGTGGCCGTCGTGTTGGAGCGAGTCTGGTTTTACCTCCAGGAGTCGCGGCTTAGGCGGCCCCAGGATGTAGACGTGTTTCTGGAAGATTTGGAAAAAAACAAAGTCAAGGAATGCCTGGACCGGGGACGCGAATCGTCCGATTTTGTGGTGCGAGTACTGGTTTACGCGCTGGAAAACCGGGAAAAATCCCTTTCCAACGCCTTCCTACAGGCCGCCAACCGGGAACTGGGACGGTTCAGCCGGGGCCTGCCGGTCTTGGACACCATGATCACCCTGGCCCCCCTTCTGGGCCTTTTGGGAACCGTCACCGGCTTGATCCATTCCTTTGGGCTTTTGGGCGACGCGCAAATTCAGGCGCCCACGGCCCTCACCGGCGGCATTGCCGAGGCCCTGGTGAATACCGCTTTTGGCTTGGTCATCGCTATCACGGCCCTGATCCCTTTCAACTACCTCAATTCCCAATTGGAAAGAACCCGGCATGAGTTGGAGGACACCGGCACCCAAATGGAATTGATCCTGCGGCAAAGCGGGAATTGATATGCGTATCCCCTCACCCTTGTCCAGGCGGAAGGCCCGCATAGAGATCATTCCTCTTATCGACATCATGTTTTTCCTTTTGGCCACCTTCATGATGGTGTCCTTGGCCATGATTCAGAACCTGAGCGTCCCGGTGAACTTCCCCTCGGCCCATTCGGCTGAGGCGGATTCGGCCCAAGCCTCGGCGGTCATCGCCGTGACGAAGGAAGGGAAAATTTTCTGGAACAAGGAGGAAACAGCTTTAGACGGCCTTTCCCCAAGATTAGAAGCCTTAAAATCATCCGATGCCGGCGCGAAGGTCTTTATCCACGGCGACAAAGCTGCGCCATTTGGCCTGGTGGTTTCCGTGCTGGATTCGGTGCGAAAATCCGGCATTAAAAAAACGGCCATTCGGACCCTCTCGGCGGGGAAGTGATCGAAAGATGACTTGGAGGCACTACGGCCAGAATCCCGAAAACGTGAGGCGTTTCAGGATCAGTTTCGCCATTGCATTCTTATTGCATGGCGTTCTTTTTATGGCCGGGAGTTTGGGATTGGCCACCCAGGCCCAGTTCGGGATGGCCGGGGCGGTCCCGGGAGGGGAGGAGAAGGCCATGAACTACCAGGCCGAACAGACGGTGGACCTGGAGGATTTCACGGAAAACGCGCCCTCGGAACGGCGGAAACGTCCCGCCCCCATGCCGACCCCTTTGGCGAATCCTGGCCCAGCCGCCTCCCAATCCGGCGGCGCCTTGGAAGTCCCTTCCTATTTCCGCAACCCACCTCCGCCTTACCCTCTGGAGGCCCGGCGGCAGAAACTGGAAGGTTTCGTCCTTCTCACGGCGGAGGTGGACGATAAGGGCCTGGTTACCTCGGTGGTTCTGAAGCAAGGTTCCGGTTCTGCCCTTCTGGATGATTCAGCGATCCAGACGGTCAAGACCTGGCGGTTCAAGCCCGCCCGATTGGCGGGAATCGCGGTATCAACAAGCGTTGATATTCCGGTTCGTTTCAAGCTGATGGATGATCAACCCTAAAAGCAGAATACACTCCGAGTGACCCTTCGATAGAATTTGCCGTCCTCCCGATCTTCAACACTCGCACTTACGATATCACTTATTACTACGCCACCTAGCTAAAGGGGGAATCGGCCCCGATTAATGATTTCATGTTCCATCACGTTGAATCGTTCTCTCTTCGGGCTACGCTAAAGTTGCGGATTTAACATCATCCGTTTGTCATTCAACCGACATTCGAAACCAGCTCTTTTGAAATTCATTTAACGGCCTGCTAAAATGCCAATCAGCAAGGGACATTAGGAGGCGGTATGAGCAAACCTAATGTTCACGGATTGCCCCAACATCTTCGGAAAGATGAAGGGGGATATTTCCTGGACTTTTTCGTCCAGGAAGAAGGAGTTAAGAAACGTAAAAGGGTGCGTTTGGGACAGATACCTTTGCCTCAGGCAAAGAAGGTCTTGGCCCAACACATGCAAGAAATCGTTGAAAGCAGTTATTTGGCGCAGGATAGGCCGAAGATCACTTTCAACGAGGCCGCCGATTCCTTTATGGCTTATTCGGTGTCCAGGAAGAAGAGTTTTCACAGGGACAAGTATTACGTGGCGAACCTTAAGGCTTTTTTTGGTGACAAGCTTTTGGAGAGCCTGAATCTTGATCTTGCTGAAAAATATTTATCTTGGAGAAGGACAACCGGAAAACCCAAAGGGAAGGAAATGAAAGCGGCTACTCTCAACCGGGATATTGCCTGCTTAAAAACGATCTTAAATAGGGCGAAGTTAAACAGGCAGATCGACAGGAATCCTATCGAGGGGATCAGGTTGTTTAAGGAAACCCCCAGGGATAGGACCCTTACACCGGAAGAGGTCAAACGGCTTTTGGAATGCTGCCCTCCCCACCTGAAATCAATGGTCGATTTGGCTTACTACACAGCCATGAGGAAAGGTGAAATCCTAGGGATGAAATGGGAGCAGGTAGATTTCCAAAAAGGGATTATTTTTCTTGAGGCGGAGGATACGAAGACTCAGGAAAAAAGGGAAATACCGATTGATGAGAAGTTAAAGGAAATCATCAAAAAGATTCCCAAGACCATAGGAAGCCCGTTTGTTTTTACCTATAAAGGGAAAAGGCTAACGGCTTGCAAGACCGGATTCAAAAACGCTTGTCAAAAGGCCGGATTGGTAAATTTTCATTTCCACGACCTTCGACATTGCGCGATCACGAATATGCGTAAGGCGGGGGTACCGGATTCGGTCATCATGAGTGTCAGCGGACATAAGACCAACGCGGTTTTCAGGAGATATGACAAGGTGGACAGGGAAGACCGAAAATTGGCTTTGGAGCGGGTCCGGGCGTTCAATGACACGAAATTCGGGACCTGAATGACACGGGAATGACAAACGCCCTTTTTGGGGCGGGGAAGGAGAGGGAAAAAAGTTCGTTTTTCGCTTTAGCTGTAAGGGTTTTAGAAGCTTTAAGAAAACAAGATCAAGCTGATTATCGCGACTCTCAAAATCTATCGACCTCCGGGTCATGTCGGTTCAAGTCCGACCTCGGGCACCAAATTTATCCCAATTAAAATGGCGGCCATGCCGCTAATATTGAAAATCTGGTATGTCCCCGATGGGTTTTGAGGGGGCATCACTCTTGTCAACCTTGAAAACATATCGGCATGAAATACCCCGAAGCCAGTTCGTTCGAAACGCCCGCGTTCTTAAAAATTATTTAACTTCTTAATGTATTTCCTGGGGGAAGTCCTAAAAGCCCTGCGGAAAATGATGGAAAAGGTGCTGGCCGATGCGAAACCACATTCCTGCGCGATTCTTTCCAACGTCAAGTTGTTCTCTTTCAAAAGGGTTTCGGCTTTCGATAACCGGGCTTTGCGCACATAGTGACCGAAAGATTGACCCGACACTTTCTTGAACCATTTCAGGAAGGTTGGGGGTGACAGTTCGGCCCTTTGGCTGAGCTTCGAAAGGCGCCAAGGCCTTTGCGGCTCCTTTTGGATGTCCGTGAGTAGGGTGTTCAACCGCGCCGTGACGGAGGCATCCCTGGGATTGTCCTGGTAATGGGCCAAGCTGCTGATGGATTCCTTGAAGGCGGTGACCAGCTCCGGCAGTGTGTTGGCCGAATCCAAGCGGCCCATCAGGTTCGACCCCAGGGTTCTCGCGGCGGATTGGCCCACCCCGGTGCGGCGCTCGAATTGCTCCAAGAGGACATAAAGCGCGGAAAGCATGTAGGCTTTGGTGATTTCCGGGCCGTAACCCGTATAAAGCAGTTGGTGGGTGAAATTTTCCAGCGCCCGGGCCAAACGGCTGGGGGAAGACAGGGCCATGGAAAGGCTCAGATCGTGGATGAGGTTCTGCATTTTGGGGATGGACATTTCGGCCGGCGGGGACGAGGGGGTGCCAGCCACAAGTATATTTTTTCCCGCCTGCACGGCCGAGTGCATGGAAGCCACCGCCTCGTTATAGGAAAGGATCAGGTTCGTTCCTTGGGGAATAATGGGCCCGATGCCGGCGACGATGGTCGTTTGGAGCTTCTGCTCGAGAGTTTTACAAAGGGCTTGGATCTTTTCCCTGATCTCAAGACGGGCCTGGGCGGGGGATTGACGGGGTTTGGCGGAAGTCAACAAGACGGCCCCGTAGTCGCCCAGGGGGGCACAGGCGATTTCCCCCCACTCCCGGGCCTTCAGGTAGCATTCGCGCTGGAATCTCCGGGCCTGGCAGAGGATCTCCAGGGATCCGGCGTTCATCCCGGGTTTGCGGGGCATGAGTGCCACCGCCACAGTTGGGAAACGGCTTACCCCGATTTCCTCATTGACCCACCGGGGTATGACATCTTTCCTACCTTGTTTGGGGAAGAACTTATCTATTCCCACGGCATAATCCACCCAATAGGGATGGTGCAACTGCCGTGAAAAAACAGCCACCCTGAGGCGGTCCAATTCCCGGGCGATTCCCGGCGCCCGGGTTTCGTTCACCCACAGAACAAGAAGTTCCATCAAATGGATATAGCTTTCCAGGCCCTTGGAATCCAGGACTGGGGAGGCCAGGGCGACCCGGGTGAAGTGGAGGAAATCCCGGTCCAGGTCCGAGCCTTCCACCCCCGTCCAGGCTTTCCATTGCTGGCGGAGATTTTCCACGGTTAGGCATTTTTCCAGGATGGGCCCGGAAATGAGGAAGCCCATGAACCGTCCCTTCTCCACGTAAGGCACGATCACATCGAGGTAATCCCCGAAACGGCCGACGAGGGGGCATCTTTCCTTCCGGACGTGGTTGAAGTTGGCCAGCATGTAGCGGTCATGACTCACCGACTTCCCAAAAAAATTGCCGAAATGGGATGGGTACAAGTGCTCCTTCGGCGTGAAGAGGTACCACCATTCGGTCACATCGGCGTTCACGAAATAACAGGGGCGGCGGATGTAACTTTGAAAGAGAACCTGGAACTTGGAGAAGGTCTGGAAGTCGCCCTTCGTTTCCTCCACCCGGATTTTTTTGGGGGGCATCGAATCCTCCTCAAGTAAAAATACGCGCTCGTCCAATTCGGCCCGCGGATGCTTTCTGAAAGCGCTTGTGATTTTGTCCGGCTCGAAAGCGACTAGGTGAAACGTGTTAACGTTTTAATTATTATAAATCATAAATTTTATTAATATAAAATCTTCTTTTTTCCCTTCCGGTATTCTTCGGCATGGTTGTTTTGGGACCGGGCTTGGCTGAAACCAGGAGGGGAACATGAAGACTCGAAATGGCTTTTTATTCTGCGTTCTGATGGCGGCGCTATTTACAACCCAGGCATTAAACGCGGCTCCCTCGACATTCGTGGATTGCCACGGACAGCTGAAGGTCGTCGGTAACCGGATCGTCGATGCCAACGGCCAAGAGATCACCCTGCGCGGGATGTCATTGTACGCGTGGGCTTCCCAGGGCCTGCAATACTACAACCCCACCGCGATCGCCCGACTGGTCAATGAATGGAAATGCACGGTCCTTCGCATTCCCATCCTTCCCGGAAGCGTCAGCAGCCAGGAAAGTTTGGTCAAGACGGCGGTTGATGCCTGTATCGCGAATGGAATTTACGCGATCATTGATTGGCACTCCATGGGCGGCGCGAACGCGGCGGATTGTTCGGCTTTTATGAAGCAGATGGCAACCGCTTACGGAAATACGCCCAATGTCATGTATGAAACATGGAACGAACCGGTGAGCGAGACTTGGCCCACCATCAAGGCCTATCACGAACAGGTCATCGCGGCCATTCGCTCTATTGACCCGGACAAGATCATCTTCTGCAGCGACCCCCAATGGGACCAGAATCCACAGCAAGCGGCCGCTGATCCGATCACTGATTTCAAAAATATCGTCTATGTCGTGCATTTTTATGCCGCGTCGCATGGCCAGTGGTTGATCAATAACGTCTCGGCGGCGTTGAATCAAGGGGTGCCGGTCTTCGCCACGGAATATGGAACCTGTGAAGCGAGCGGAAGCGGCACCTTTGATCCCACGGAAACCCAGGTTTGGTGGAACTTCTTGAACGCCAACGGCGTGGGACATACCAACTGGTCGGTCTCCGCGCTGGGTGAAACGAGCGCCGTGTTCAATCCCGGGACGAGCGCGACGGCCTGGACCGACGCTGACCTGAAACCATCCGGTGTTTTGGTGAAGAACTATATCGTGCAGATGAATAGTCCTTTATTTGGAACGTGCGGCGCATCGTCGCCGGTTCCCACACCCACCTTCACATCCACCCCTACTCCGATCGTCGCTTCCACCTGGCGGGTGAACGCGGGTGGTCCGGCCTACACGGATACGACCGGGAACCTTTGGTCGGCCGATGCCCAATTCATAGGCGGGACTGCGGCGAACCAGGGAACCGCCATCAATGGAACCGTCAACCCCACCCTTTACGACACCCAGCGCTACGGCGGCAGTTTCAGTTATGTGTTCAATGTTCCGGCGGGAAATTACCAGGTCAGCCTCTTGTTCTCCGAAACCTACTCGGGCGATTTCGCGGCCGGGGATCGGGTGTTCAATGTGCTGGTCAACGGGGTAACGGTCCTGGCGAACCTGGATGTCTACGCCCAGGCCGGGGCCAATACGGCGCTGAACGAGGTCCTCAACAACATTGCGTCCAGCGGCGGAGCGATCACGCTCCAGTTTGTGGGGACCGCCAGTAAGGACAACAACGCCATGGTCGAGGCCGTTCAAATCATTCCACAGCCTTTGACGCTCACGGCCACACCCACGAACAGCGGCACCTTTACGCCGACCAAGACCGCGACCAATACGGCCACGGCGACTTTAACTTTCACCTCGACAGCCACGCATACGGCGGTACCGCCTACTATTACCAACACCCCTGTGCCGCCGACGTCCACCTTTTCCGCCACCCCAACCGGCACCGTGACTCCGACCACAACGAATACTCCCGTGCCGATCAGCAACACCTTCACGCCTACACTCATGCCTTCAACGGCGACGTATACGATGACACCCACGGTTTCGCCAACGAATACCGGCACTCCCATGCCGTCGACTGCCACGAATACGGTGGTTCCGCCTACTATTACCAACACCCCTCTACCGCCCACGGCAACAAACACGCTTGTTCCACCGACAGCGACTTTTACGGCTGTGCCACCCTCCAACACCTACACACCCACCCTTCCCACGGCGACGAATACGCCCACAACCACTCGAACCAATACTGCCGTGCCGCCAACAAACACTTTTACCGTGACTCCGACCGTTGTTACTTCCAACACCGGCTTCGTCGTCCAGCTGTTAAGCGCGGCAACCTCCGACTCGACGAACAGCCCCCATCCCCAGATTCAGATCGTCAACACGGGGACGGGCCCCCTGAGCCTCAACAACGTGACGGTGAAGTACTGGTTTAATTGCGATTGTACGAACCAGACCCTTCAGGCTTGGGTGGATTGGGCGGGGCTCATGCCTTCGGGAACCGGCGTCACGGGAGACGTCCATGTGTCCATCCAACCGACTTCCTTGGGCGGCCAAACCAACGACATCCTCTACAGCTTCACGGGCAACCTAGTGCTTCAACCGGGGCAGAAGATCCAAATCCAGAGCAGGTTCAATAAGAGCGACTGGAGCAACATGCTCCAGGACAACGACTGGAGCTTCGAGTCCAACACAAGCTATATGAACGATACCCACATCACGGGATATCTAAATGGAAGCATGGTCTGGGGGCAGGAGCCTTCCGGAAGTTCCGCAGCCTTGAAGGCGGCGAGCTTGATTGCCTACCCGAACCCCTCCATGGGCAATGGGGTTAACCTGTTGGTAAGCCTCTCGGGCAACGGCGGTGGGGCTTCCGCCAGCGTCAAGGCCAAGGATGTCACCGGTTTGGTGGAGCAAGTGGACCCCTCGGCGCAAGTCGCCCTCAAGGTTTATACCATCGAGGGTAGGTTGATCTGGTCCACGGCCTTGCCCGCTTCGTCTTTTGGTTCCTCGGGCAACCACACCGTTTATTGGAACGAGAAGGACTTGTCGGGTGCGAACCTGGCTAACGGAATTTACATCGTCATGGTTGTGGTGAAGTCGCAAAATCAGACCAGCACGACTTTCACGAAGGTAATGATCTTGAGGTAGTCAGAGACGAATCGGAAAGGGTTTCAGTTCCAGCTCTTTCATTCGAACAAATATTAAATTCATGAACTTTTTCTTTGGGGAGCAACGGACTTTACGGCATAAATTTTGGCTCAAAATCTATCGACCTCACGGTCATGTCGGTTCAAGTCCGACCTCGGGCACCAAATTTATCCCAATTAAAATGGCGGCCATGCCGCCAACATTGAAAATCTGGTATGCCCCCGATGGGTTTTGAGGGGGCACCACTCTTTTCCGGACATATCCCAAATGAATGTTTGGGACGTCATTTTCCTTTCTGAAAATCAAGGGCAATACTCTTTGGCTTTAGGTATACCTGCGAAGCGCCACATATGCCGGCAAGGCAGATAACCGCTATTAGGAGCGGGAAGGCAGAGAAGGGTTTGCTTTGAGGGCATCGGAGAGGCTTGGGAAGTGCCTCAAAATCCCGCTGAATTCCAGGATTTCAAAAGCATCGAGGACTTCTTCCTTCATTCCCGCCAACAGGAAGTGCCCCCCCCTGTCGCTGACTTGGTGGGAGGCGTTTAGGAAAAACCGCCAACCGTCGCTGCTCACGTAGATGGTTTCGGACAGATTGAGGACTACTTTCTTGCGGGAGCAAATGGGAAGAAGGGTTTGGAACCGGGATTCGACTTCCGGCACCGTCGCCATGTAAAGACGGCCCTTGATGTGGAGAATGACGCAATTAGAAGACCGCTTCTCCATGTCCATTTGGGCAGGTAAACCAGCCATATATTTCCTCCTTCAAGAGGAATGGATGGAAAGCTTATGATGGGCCGCCTTTGGATCAACGGACGGTCCGAAAATAATCTGTTAAATCAACTGCGTCTTTGAAAAATCCTCAAATCGCCGCAGCAAAATTTTAAAACCAACTTGTCCTGCGCTGCCGTTCACGGGGTTGGTTCAAACGCCCCGCTTATTTCCTCGCCCCGGAATTATCAAAATGGAAACGATAGCCTCAAGTAATGCATATGCCGTACCAATTTTCGTGAAGTGGTTTGAATGTGTTTTTTGAAGAATTGAACCGGGCAAACCATCCAAGGTTAAACTTTTGTTAACCCGAAAATGTTTTGAGGGTCAGTAATTCGCCTGATAAGCAATTTCACGCCGGATGAAATTTTGAAATGGCCGGACATATTTGTAGGAATGACGCTTTGCTGACAGTCCCGGGGCCGGAGAACTTTACCACCGATCGGAAAAAGCCATGGAACTTTAGTGGAATACCGTTGTTCAAGAGGAAGGCTTCCAAAGACGGCGTCGTGGAAGTTTTTGCGAAAAAACAGGTCATTCTTGAGTCGGGTGTCTTCTTAAACTTGTTGAAAACCTCCGGTTTGGACAGCGCGGGGGATGTCAGGGACGGTGTTGCGTTGCCGGAGAAAAGGTTCCAAGCATTTCCGGGAAACAAAGTTTCAAAGAACGCAAAACTCTTGAAAATGGCATTTTCCCGCAACTCTTGGCCGGAACATGGCGATCTATCAGGTGTGATTATTTTCCAACATCTTAACCGGGGAAAATGGTTTCCACGCGTTCTTGTCCAACTACCCGGCCCATGGTAACCTTTCCGCTCCCATTGACCGGCAATAGCTTTGAAGGTGACCTGCTCAGGCCTGCCGGATGGCCGCCTAAAAAACTATGAAATTAAAGTAAAAATGACTATTCGCGAATTTGCCATCTCAAAATTCCAGCTTGTGGACCGCCTCAAGACCTTTTGTATGCTTCTGTGCTTTGGGATATTAATACTTTCCTTTTGCGCTTCATCCAAGGCTTGGGCCCAGGTTCCATCCGATACTCCGACGGATACGGCTACGGACACCCCGGCCGATACACCGACCGACACTCCCACGGATACGGCGACTTTGACGACTACCGATACGGCCACGGCGTCCAGTACGGATACGCCGACCGGCACGCCAACGAACACGCCGACGGTCACGGCGACCGATACGCCAACCAAGTCTTCAACCAATACCCCTACGGCCACGGTGACCCAGACTGCGACGAACACGGCCACTCTCACGACAACGGATACTCCTACAGATACGGCCACCAATACCCCCACGGCGACCCACACTGCTACGAATACGGGGACCAATACACCTACGGACACGCCGACCAATACGGCTACGTCGACGGCTACCCAGACGGCGACGAATACAGCCACTGATACAGGGACTTTGACGGCGACCAATACGTCAACATCCACGGCCACTAACACGGTTACGTCGACGGCAACGAACACGTCCACTAATACGGCGACCTTGACGGCCACCCGGACCGCGACGGGTACGGCCACTCTTACGGCAACCCATACTTCCACAAATACGGCCACCGATACACCCACCCAAACGGCGACGGCTACCGCTACCGACACCGGCACCCCTACGGCGACCAACACTGCTACGGATACGCCGACTCATACGGCAACGCCGACGGCCACCCTGACGGCGACAAATACGGCCACTCAAACGGCCACCCATACTTCCACTAATACAGCGACCGACACCGGCACACCTACGGCGACCAACACTGCTACGGATACTCCGACTCATACGGCAACGCCGACGGCCACCCTGACGGCGACGAATACGGCCACTCAAACGGCCACCCATACTTCCACTAATACAGCGACCGACACCGGCACACCTACGGCGACCACCACTGCTACGAATACGCCAACTAATACATCCACACCTACGGCCACCTTGACGGCGACGAATACGGGTACTTTGACGGCCACCAACACGCCGACGTCAACGCCGAGTAATACGGCCACGTCGACGGCCACCCAGACAGCGACCAACACGGCTACTTCGACGGCGACAAAGACGGCCACGACGACCGCCACTAACACGGCGACCAATACCTCCACCAACACGCCCACCTCCACCCCGTCACCGCCCGTGGTTTCCATCGTGAGCGGGGGAAGCAATCCACCCGTTTCCGCCACGGTCATTCCAGGTACGACCAACGAGCGGATTTCGCAAATGGTCATCACAAACAACGGGACAGAAGGCGTCACTCTTTATTACTTGATCATCGATTCCATCCCTTCGGGTGAGAACACGTCGAATATTTCAGCGGTGAAGTTGATAAATGAATTGTCCACGCCGGTTACCAGCCAGTTGAGCTATACCAACGGAGCCGTCACCTTCATTGGGCTTCCCCTAAATACCCTGACTCCGGGCCAGGCGGTCACCTATCTGGTGGCCTACAATTTCACTGCTTCGGCTCAATCGGGAGTTTATTCCTGCTCGGTGACCGCGGCCGCTTCCCTGACTGGCGGCGGCCAATCCTCGGGACTCCCCATTTCCGTGACGGGAACCTTCCCGTTGAACGGGGTCAACATCACCGTCGCCCAACCCACGGCGACCCCCACCGTTACCGATACGCCTATCTACTCCTATACTCCCACTTCCACGGCTACGGTCACCCCCAGTTTTACGCCCAGCTCAACTCCCACGAATACGCCCACGCTGACCTCCAGCTTCACGGTCACCTCGACGCCCACCCAAACCGCGACTTCCACTTCCACCCTCACGGCCACCAACACGGCCACTTCCACCCCGGTGGACCCCCCGGTCGTGATCAGCACGGCGGCCATAACCGGAAACTCGGTGCAACTTCCGGGGGCCTCGGGAGTGACGATCCTTCAGTTGAGCGTGGCGGACGAAAGCACGGTGGAAGACGTGGATTTGAACCAGGTCATCCTGACGGGCAGCGCTTCCGGGGGAGGGAATAACGCGGGGGTCACGGTCAAGCTCTACCAGAACGGGTTTTTCTTCAGTTCGAAAGTCTATACGAGCAGTAATGCGGCCACTTTTGCGGGACTGGCGGACGATATCGCCCTAGGGGGGCCGTCCACTTATGTCATCACCTATGATTTTGAGACCACCAGCCCCCCCGGTGCCTACGCCGTTACGGTGACGGCCGGCAACGTTACCGGCACAGGCGCCAGTTCGGGCAAGCCCCTGGCGGTTTCGTCGACCCCCGCGGCAGGCGTCGGTGGGGCGGTCATTACCTTGGCCACGGCCACCGCCACCCCCACCAATACGGCAACGAATACCGCCACCACTACGGCTACGAATACAACGACCAACACGGCCACCGCTACCCCCACGGTCACCGCCACCCTAACGCCCACCCATACCCCGACTAATACCCTCGTCGCCACTGCGACCAACACCGCCACCTCCACGTCCACTAACACGGCGACCAATACCTCCACGAATACCCCAACCCCCACTTCCACCAATACACCAACCTCCACGGCGACCAACAGCCCTACCTTAACCGCCACCAGTACCCCCAGTTCCACCTCCACCAAAACGGCCACCCAGACGTTTACCGCCACCCCGACCACCACCCCGACCGATACGGCCACGAATACGCCGACGGTCACCGCCACCTTTACCGTCACCTCCACCCCCACCCAAACGCCCGTGGCCGGTGGGAATACTTTCACCTTCGCCACCTTGAATACGTCCCAACCCCTCACCAT
>Ga0335085_10004578_pt1 | contig 22821 bp, 17 predicted proteins | sample Lox_Sample_45_FD_206712 | JGI IMG/M metagenome (GOLD analysis project Ga0335085, IMG submission 206712) | Soil microbial communities from Loxahatchee National Wildlife Refuge, Florida, United States - Lox_Sample_4.5 | ecosystem: Environmental > Terrestrial > Soil > Wetlands | place: USA...
GGGGGCGCCACGCGAGCGCACCGAGATCACCGTGCTGCCCGAAGGCAAGGTCGAGCTGGTGATGGGCACCATGTCATCGGGTCAAGGACATGAGACGAGCTTCGCCCAGCTCGTCACCGAATGGCTGGGCGTGCCGTTCGAGAGCGTCGATTATGTCGCGCACGACACCAAGCGGGTCTCGGCCGGCGGCGGCTCGCATTCCGGGCGCTCGATGCGGCTCGCGAGCCTCGTCATCGGCATCGCGACCGACATCATCATCGAGAAGGGCAAGAAGCTCGCCTCGCATCTGCTCGAAGCCGCGGTCGCCGATATCGAATTCACCGGCGGCCGCTTCGGCATCAAGGGCACCGACCGGTTCATCGGGATTTTCGACGTCGCCAAGGCGGCGGCGACGCGCAAGGACATCCCGCCGGACCTGCAAGGCAAGCTCGACGGCATCGGCGATCAGGTCGTGACCTCGGGCGCTTGGCCCTCGGGCACGCATATCTGCGAGGTCGAGATCGATCCGGATACCGGCGTTACCGACCTGGTGCAGTGGAGCGGCGTCGACGATGTCGGCCTCGCCATCAATCCGATGATCCTACACGGCCAGACGCATGGCGCGGCGGCGCAAGGCATCGGCCAGGCGCTCTTGGAGCTCTGCTACTACGACCGCGACAGCGCGCAGAATCACTCGGCCTCGTTCATGGATTACGCCGTGCCGCGGGCGGACATGATGCCGGCGTTCAACACCGCGCTGATCGAGGTGCCGGCGACGAGCCATCGCTACGGCATCCGCCCGGGCGGCGAGGGCGGCACGACGCCGGCGCTCGCCGCGGTCATCAACGCCATCGTCGATGCACTTTCGGAATACGGCATCCGCCATGTCGAGATGCCGGCGACGCCCGAGCGCGTCTGGCGCGCGATTCAGGACGCGAAAGCCGCGGCGGCCGAATGACGACGTAAGCCCCTCTCCCCTTGAGGGAGAGGGAGGGACCCATTGCGCAGCAATGGGAGGGTGAGGGGTCTTCACTTACGCTGCCGCTGATTTTTTCGCCGACCTCACCCTCCGCCCTCAAGGGCGGAGCGGGGATTACACCAGCTTCGACCCCATCGCCTGCGCGATCAAATCGATATCGTGATCGCTGATCGCGAACAGGCCGAAGCGTAGCTGATAGCCCCAATTGCGCCGGCCCTTGGTGAAGTCGAGCTTCTCGAGCAGCGACGCGATCGGCGCCTCGTTCCGCGACAGCCAGTCGACGTCGCGGCGGAAGGGCTGGAAATCGGCGCTCATCGTGACCTGATAGGGCTCGCCGTCGCGAACGATGCCGATGAGGACGAAAGCCTGGCATTTCTCCTTGCCGCCCAGCGTCACGGTGGGCGCATAGACGGCGATGCGATCGCCCGGCGCGATGCGTTTCAGCGGCGCGAGCTTGCCGTGCGACACCTGGACGAAGCCGCCATCGCCGCCGCGACGCGCGTGATCGGCGGAAGCGACGGCGATCCAGTTCTGCCGCGTTTTCTGGCCCCCGCGCGCCGCGCTCAGCTCGCGACTTTCGCCGCCGCCGCGTTCATGCCGGCGATGTAGCCCTGGCAGGTCGCGCGGGCGAGGCCGTGCTGGCTGAAGCCGCCGGCGGTTTCGCCGCAGGAAAAGAGGCCGGGGATGACCGCGGCGTTCATATCCATCACCTGGCCCTTGCCGTTGATGCGCAGGCCGACGCGCGTGTCGTGCAGCACTGGCGTCGACCAGGCGGCGAAGAAGGGCGGCTTCGCGATCTTATAGAGCGGCTTCGGCTTGGCGAAATCGTCGTCCGCGCCCTTGTCGACGAAGCTATTGTAGCGGGCGACCGTCTCTTCGAGGTTTTGCGCGGGCATCGGCACGCGCTGGTATTTCATCTTGATCTTGTTCGCGAGCTCGGCGAGCGAGTCGGCCTGGAAGAAGAAGCCGGTCGTATCGACATGCGGCGGCTTCGTGTCCCATTTCTCGCGCTCGACCGCGTCGGCGTCGAAGATCGCCCAGATCGGGCCGCCGCCATTATGTGCGTCGCTGATGCCGGCGAGCGCCGCGTTGATCCAGTTCCGCGGATTGAATTTCACGTTCTGGACGTTGCGCCAGCTCCACGGCTCATAAGGGTCAACGGCTTTCGCGGAGTTGGCGCTGAATTGCGGCGCGGTCTCGTCGTAGAAGCGCTTGCCGATCATGTTGACGAGGATGACGTCCTGCCAGTCCTTGACCTGCAAGCCGGTGGCGCGGGCCTTGTCGAAAACTTTGCTCGTCGGCTGCCAGGTCAGGTTCACATAGCCGTATTGGGTGGCGATATGGCCGGGCTTGGTGATGGTCGAGCCGAATTCGCCCGTCTCGTTGAAGCCGCCCCAAAGCGAGGCGCCGATCTCCATCGCCGCAAGCTCGCCGCTGGCATCCTGGTCGGACCAGGGCTGGCCGGCGGCGCTGCAATATTCCTCAGTCAGGCGCGGATCGAACATGCGGCGGAAATTGACGTTGGTGGTCGAGCCGCCGGTCGCGAGCACGACGCCACGGCGGGCGCGGATGTTGAGGCGCTTGCCTTTGTTGTCGACGGCGATGCCGACGACGCGGCCCGATTTCGGATGCTCGCGGTGCAGCCCGACCATGCGATGCTCGAGCAGGACCTGCACGCCTTTCTTCGCGGCGCTCGCCTCGAGCGGGCGGATGAGGCCGTTGCCCGTGTACATCGTCGCGCGTACCGCCGGATCGGCTTGACCGCCGGTCTGTACCATCGGCCAGTCCATCACAGCCGCGTGGTTCTCGCGCGGCACCGAATTGCCGGTCGAGCCGGCGCCGAAATTGTCCGGCGCCTTGTCGACGAAGACGACGCCGTTCGCCACTAGAAAATCGAAGACGATCGGGCTGTGATCGGCGAAGGCGCGGATGATCTCGCGGTCGTTGTAACGATAATCCGGGAAGCCGTTGCCCTCGACCACCGACCAATCGGTGAGATCTCTGAACAGCAGATCGGGCGAATCGACGATGCCGTATTTCTTCTGCCGGCTGGTGCCGCCGCCAAGCGGAACGTTGCCGCCGCTGCAGGTGCCATGCCCGCCGGTATGCGGCTGCGCCTCGACGAGGATGACCGAGGCGCCGTCGTCGCGCGCCTTGATGGCGGCGGGAAAGCCCGATGCGCCGGAGCCGACCACGACGACATCGGCCGTGTAGTCCCATTTCGTCCGTTGCCCTTGGGCTTCGGCCGCGACCGGAACAACGCCGCTCGCCGCCACCGCGGCCGCCATGCCGCTGCCGCGCAATAGATCACGCCGATTGATGCTCATCGTTCCTCCCCCAGCTGGCTTATTCACCTGTCTATTGGACTCATCATCGCGCCACTCTCCGACCAATTGCAATGGCCGGCTTTACTTGCCCGGGGAAAACCGCTCAGATCGCCGGCCAGGACGGATCACGGGAGCAATCCATGGATATCACGGGAGTCGATTGCGCCGTGTTCGGCGTCGAGGATCTCGATGCGACACGGCAGTTCCTCACGGATTACGGCATGCGGGAAGTCGAGCACGGCGCCGCGGGCGCCAGCTTCGAGGCGCTCGATGGCAGCGGCGTGATGCTGCGCAAGGTGAGCGACGCCTCGCTGCCGGCGGCCACCGTCAAAGGCGCGACCGCACGCGAGACGATCTGGGGCGTGCGTGACAAGGACGTGCTCGAGGCGATCGGCGCCGAGCTCAGCAAGGACCGCCAGATCAAGCGCGATGCCGACGGCATGCTGCACGCTGTCGACGACGAAGGCCTTGCCATCGGTTTCCGCGTGTCGCGCCGCCATGGCTACAAGGCAGAGCCGAAACCCTTCAATGTCACCGGCCTGCCGCCGGCGCGCGCGATCAACAGCCGCGTCAGCTTCAAGGATCCGGGCGCTGCGCGCGAGGTGGGCCACATTGTCTATTGGAGCGATGATCCCGATCGCAGCATGCGCTTCTATGTCGAGCGCTTGGGGTTCCGCATCACCGACCATGTGAACAACAAGCAGGGCGTATTCGCGCGCACCCAGGGCTCGGCGGACCATCACAATCTCTTCTTCATCGGCAAGCAAGGCATGGCGACCAGCTTCCAGCACTTGGAATGCCATTTCGGCGATGTGCAGGAAGTGCTGATCGGCGGCTCGATCCTCGACCGCAAAGGCTGGAAGACGGCGCGCGGCCCCGGCCGCCACATCCTCGGCTCGAATTACTATTGGTATTTCATGACGCCGATGGGCGGCGCGTTCGAGCTCTCCGCCGATATCGATCAGATCGACGACAATTGGGTCGTCGGCGAGTGGGAGACGCTCGAGGAGAATCGCGGTATCTGCACCAGCCTCGTCTACTCGACGATGGGGCTCGGGCCGATCTAAGCGTCTCTCGATCGCGCCCTATCGCGCGGCCGCCTGGATCGCGCGCCAGACCTTCTCCGGCGTCGCCGGCATCTCGATCTCGGGCGCGCCGATGCGGTGGAGCGCGTCGTTGACCGCGTTCATCAGCGCCGGAATCGCACCGATCGTGCCGGCCTCGCCGACGCCTTTGACGCCCAAGGGGTTGCGATCGGTCGGCGAGGTGTTGCTGCCGAGGGTGAAGTCGCAGAGATCGTCGGCGCGCGGCATGCAGTAATCCATGAACGAGCCGCTGAGGAGCTGGCCGTTCTTGTCGTAGACGATATCCTCGCAGAGCGACTGGCCCAGGCCCTGGACGATGCCGCCCTGGATCTGGCCTTCGCAGATCAGCGGATTGAGCACCGTGCCGACGTCGTCGACCGCGCAGTAGCGCGTCATCGCGAGCTTGCCGGTCTCGGCGTCGATCTCGACCTCGCAGATATGCGCGCCCGAAGGAAAGGTCGAGGCATTGGCCGGCGCGTAGTTGGCGCGCTCGGTGAAGCCCATCTCGACATCGTTCGGCAATTGGCCCCATTCGAAGGAATGCTTCGCCACCTGCGCCAGCGACACCTTCTTGTCAGTGCCCTCGATGGCGAAATTGCCGCCTTCGAAGACGACGTCGCTCGTCGCTGCCTCCATCATATGCGCGGCGATCTTCTTGCCTTTCTCGACCAGCTTGTCGGCGGCGACGGTGATCGCGCCGCCGGCGAGGATCGCCGAGCGCGAGCCGAACGAGCCGACGCCGTTATCGACGAGATCGGTGTCGCCGAACTGATAGCGGATGAGATCGGCATCGATGCCGAGCTTTTCGGACAGCACCTGCTTGTAGGCCGTGCCATGACCCTGGCCATGATCCATGCTGCCGGTGAGCAAGGTGACGCCGCCGGTCTGGTCGAACCGCACTTCGGCGAATTCGAAACCCTGACCGCCGGTCGCGGCGACCGCGGTTGCGACGCCGAAGCCGAGGATCTTGCCGCGCTTGCGTGCCGCCTCGCGCCGCTGCTCGACGCCGCTCTGCTCGGCGAGCTTCAGCGCGTCGGCGAGGTTCTTGCCGAAATCGCCGGTGTCGTAGACCTGCCGCATCGCCGTCGTGTAAGGCATCGCGCTCTTCGGCACGGTGTTGCGCCGGCGCAGCTCCGCCGCGTCGATGCCGAGCTGGTGGGCCGCCTTGTCGATGATCGTCTCGGTGACGATGATCGGCTCGGGCCGGCCGCCGCCGCGATAGGGCGCGATTGTCATGGTGTTGGTCAGCACCGCGCGCACCTGCGCATGGATAGCGGGGAAGGCGTAGGTGTTGACGAGGCAGCCGAGCGCGACGGTTAGCGGGATCGTCGGCCGGTCGGAGGAGAAATACGCGCCGATCGAGGCGGTGTTGACGGCGCGCAGCGCCAGGAACTTGCCGTCCTTGTCGAGCGCCAGGGTGGTCTCGATATGGCTGCCGCGGCTCATCTCGTCGGTCATGACGCCTTCGCTGCGCTCTGCCGTCCAGCGCACCGGGCGGCCGGTCAGCTCGGCGGCGTAAAGCGAGACGGCGTATTCGGGATAGACGCCGCCCTTCATGCCGAAACCGCCGCCCATGTTGTCGCAGATGACGCGGAACTTGGTATGCGGCAGCTTGAAGATCTGCCCGGCGAGCGCGGCCTTCGTGCCGTGCGCCGACTGGATCGTGCAGCGGATGGTGTAGCGCTTGTCTACCGGATCGTACTGCGCGAGGCAGCCGCGCGGCTCCATCGTGTTCGCGGTGATGCGGTTGATGATGACCTTGTGCTTGACGAGATGCGCCGCCTTGGCGAAGGCGGCGTCGACCGCGTCCTTGTTGCCGCCTTCGTGGAAGAAGGCCTCATTGCCGGGATTCTCGTCGTGGACCGCGGGCGCGCCGGGCACGATCGCGTCCTCGGCGGTGATCACCGCCGGCAGCATCTCATAGCTGACCTCGATCAGCTCGGCCGCGTCCTTCGCCTGGTTCAAGGTCTCGGCGACGATGAAAGCGACCGGATCGCCGACATAGCGCACGCGATCTTTCACCAGGAGCGGTTGCGGGCAGACGAAAGCCGGTTGGCCGTTGCTGCGCTTGCGCGGCGCGAACGGCCGCGTCGTGGCGAGGCCGCGCTTGGCGATATCGGCGCCGGTCAGGACCGCGAGCACGCCGGGCGCGGCTTTGGCCTTGGCGGTGTCGATCGCGGTGATCTTGGCATGGGCATGGGGCGAGCGCAGGACATAGGCCTGCACCTCGCCCGGCGCCTTAACGTCGGAAACATAACGGCCCTTACCGCGCAGAAGACGATCATCCTCCTCGCGCACCACATGCTGACCGATTTTCTGAACCGCCATGAACCGCCCCCTCATCCCATCGTTGGGTGGATTTTACGGCCGGCGCCGGGGAGGCGCCAGCCGCGCGGGACCTAGGTTTGGCCGGCCTCGGCCGGCATCAGGTCTTGCTGATGCGCTCAGCCTCGGCGCGCACGCGCTGGGCCGTGTCGTTGGCCTCGCGGACGATGCGCGCGACGTCGATGCCGATCAGCTTGCCGCCGCTCTTCAGGATGCGGCCGTCGATCATCACCGTGTCGACATTCGACGGGTTGGCCGATTGCACGACCATGCGGCCCGGATCGGTGAACGGCGCCATGTTGAGGTCGGTGGTGCGGATCAGGATGATGTCCGCGCGCTTGCCCGGCGTCAGCGAGCCGACGCGGTCGGCGATGCCCAGTGCCCGCGCGCCGCCGGTCGTCGCCAGCTCGAGCGCGCGGCGCGCCGTCATCTGGAATTCGTTCTGCGCCTCGCCGTCGGCGATGTTGAGGATCGCCTTCATGATCGCGAACATGTCGCAATTGCCGGCGAGCACCGTCGTGTCGACGGAAAGGCTCAATGGCACGCCGGCCTTGGTCAGCGCGCCGATCGGCGTGATGCCGAAACCGGTGCGCAGTTCGGTGAACGGGCTGAGGCTGACCTCGGTCTTGGTCTTGGCGAGGAGATCGCTGTCGTTGTCGACGATATTGGTGTCGTGGACGAGGATGACGTCAGGGCCGAGCAGGCCCGCTTCGCTCAGCTTCTTGATCGCCTCGCGCTGCTTCACCTTGGCGAGCGCCGTGCCGACATGGGTCGAGACGCGCAGCCCCAGCTTGCGCGCGGCCTCCCATTCCATGCGCACCATCTCCATGTTGTTGCTCTCGGGGCCGCGCGAGCAGACGCCGAGGGTCAAGAGCCCCTCGCTCGGCTTGATCCAGCGCTCGTTGACGCGCGGCAGATCGGCGACGTTCACCGGCTGATTTTCCATCCGGATGCCGAAATAGCCGTAGCCGAAAAGCGCGCGATGGCCGAGCGCGTGATGCGCCGCGAGCTCGGCATCGGCGTATTCCGGCGAGACGATGTTGTGCGACCAGTTGTGCACGGTGGTGAGGCCGGAATTGATCGCCTCGGCGATGCCGAGCCGCACGCCGCGCGCGTTGTCCTCGGCCTTGAAGATCGCGCCGACCGCCTTGGCGAAGCTGAAATAGCCCATCTTCGGCTCGTCGCCGGCGGTGTTGCTCGCGGCCGTGCCCCACATATGCCAATGCGTCTCGATGAGGCCGGGCATCGCGATCATCGTCTTGCCGTCGAGGACCTTCGCGCCCGGCGCCTTCAGTGCCTTGCCGACCGCGACGATCGCGCCGTTCTTCACATGGATGTCGCCGGCCGGCAGATCGCCGAGCTTCTCGTCCATGGTGATGACATAGGCTCCGCGGATGAGATACTCGCCGCGGCTCGGTAGATGCGCATAGGAGTCGGAGGATTGCGCGCTTGCCACGACCGGCCGCAGGATCGCTGCCGCGCCGATCGCCGCCGCACCGCGCAGCACGTCGCGGCGGCGTTGGCCCGCTTTGCGCGACTTGCCCGAGATCGATCGTCCCATCTTGTCCTCCCCTGGATCTGTTGCCGTCACTCTATCGGCTTTTCTCCTGGCACGGAAACCTCATAGACTTCCGCCGTGGGCATCCTGGGAGGAGAGCAGGCCGTGGACCGCAAGCCGTCGCCGCCGTTCGATCGCAACTATCGCAAGCCGAAACTGAAGCTGCCGCCCGGCGCCTGCGACACGCATTTCCACTTCCTCGGGCCGCAATCGCAGTTTCCCTTCGTGCCCAATCACGTCTTCGGGCATCTCGATTTCGAGGACGCGACCATCGAGGACTGGCTGATCATGCAGGAGGCGATGGGCCTGTCGCGCGGCCTGCTCACCATGTCGATGATGTACGGCCACAATTACGAGCTGGCGCTGCATGCCCTCGCGCGCTTTCCCGACCGCCTGCGCGCGGTGATCGCGCCGTGGTCGGGCATCACCGATAAGGAGCTCGAGATCCTGACCCAGGCCGGAGTCGTCGGCGCGCGCTTCGCCTGGCGCTTCGGGCCGGAGCTCGACACCCGCATGGTCCATCGCATCCACGAGCATGGCTGGGCGGCGAATTATCTGACCCATGACGACAGCTGGAACGAGAAGATCCTCGCCTCGCCCGGCCGCTTCGTGATCGAGCATCTCGGCTATCTCAAGACCGAGAAAGGTCTCGACAGCCCGGCGATGAAATTCCTGCTGAGATGCCTCGATACCGGCCGCTGCTGGCTGAAGCTCAATCCGCGCTTCTCATCGGACGAGCAATATCCCTTCGCCGACACCAACCCCATCATCCACAAGCTGGTCGCGCATGCGCCGAACCGCCTGGTCTGGGGCTCGGACTGGCCGCATCCGCAATATTTCAAGCCGATGCCGAATGACGGCGATCTCGTCGACATCATGCTCGCCTGGATCCCGGACGAGAAAACCCGCAACATGATCTTCGTCGACAACGCCGCCGAGCTGTGCGGCTTTCCGAAAATCGCAGCCTAGCGGCTAGGCAAACGCGGAAGCCGCGGGCTGATCGATGTTCGGGCCGGGCGCGGGGGATGGCAGCGCGCCATAGACCACATCGTCCGCCGCCTCGAGCGCATTGCGAAGCCGCTCGATCGGCATCGACGCTGCGAGAACCGAGACCGGCTCCATCAATACCAGCTGCACCGCAAGGCCGCGGCTTTGCAGATCGCATACGAGCTCCAGATCGGATGCGCCGACGAGATGGATCACGAAGATCGGCAGCATGCCGCCGCGCTTGATCTCTTCGGCTTTCTGGGCGATCCGGTCCGCCTCTTGGGGAATCCCCGATTCATCAGTGTGCGCCACGAAATGCAGCTCGCGCTGGATCGATGCACCCGTCAACTCCACGAGGCCGATGAGATCGTGGACCGCCTTCCGGTCGAGCGCTTTCACCTCTTCCGGTAACTCATCGTACGGCACGAGAGCGTCGTGCTGCAGCCGGGCGTCGTTTCGCGCCGGCGCGTAGGTCCAGCCATCGAGCCAGCGCTCGACGCACCAGCGCCAATGCTCCAACACTGCGAGATGCGTTATCTGCCGCGATGAGAAGACCACGTTCGACGTGGCGCCGTCGTTCACCTGGCGGCATTGCACGTTCGCGAGCTTGACGTCGATATGTTCGGCCTGGGCGCGCGAGGCGGCGCGGAACGACTCCAGGAGATCCTCCCAGCGTTGGGTGTTGCTGCCCTCGGCGGCTTTCTCGGCGCGGTAACTTTCATGGATCGCCTTGGCGAGCTTTTCATCCTTCTCGATCAGCACCGCTTCGGCGGCGTATTGATCGTCCACCGAGCCGAAGACGAAAAGCCGTGATACATCGGTGTTTTCCGCCTGGATCAGGGTTTTCAACGCGTCGAGCGCGACATCGTGCTCCTGCTCGCGGATATAGATCGGCACGGTCCACAGCCGGCGGGCGCGCGCGTAGCGGCGAAGCTGCAGCGCGATGCGGAAGTTCTGCTCGTCGCGCTCGCCATTGATGATGATCGCCCCGGCGGTCATCTCCTGCAGGAGCTCGCCCAGCGCCGGCACGGCGGTGATCGGCGTGCCCTCCGGTACCGGCACGAATTGGAGCCGAGGCAGCTGCGCGAGCCAGGGTGCGCCGGCGAGCAGCGTTTGCTTGATTGCCTCGGCGTTCTCGTCGAAAACGGCGATCTGCGTCCCCGGCAGCGCGTTGCGCAGGATGCGACGGAAAATGGCCGCGGCCGGTCCGGCCCAACCCAGCATCACGATCGTCGGTGAGCGATGCGGCGAACCCAATGTTCGCGCCAGCCGCGCGATCAGCCGATCGGCGATATTGTCCATCGCATCGAGCAGGCGATATTCGATCCTTTTGTCGCGGACCTCGTGGAAGGCGGCATCGAGAACGGAGGCCATTTCCGGGCTGTCGATCGCGACGACCACCGAAAGCGCCGGCAGTTCCGCCGGACGCCGCTCCAGCGAGACTTTGCGAACGCTCACACAGGCGCGCACGTTCTCCATCGGCCGCTCGCCGGCGATGATCACGGCTCGCGCGCGTGCGAGCGAAGCGCGCACATAGGTTTCGGGGGCCGTGGGATCGCCCTGGATGATGACCACGCCGAGGGAATGAAGATCGGACAGGGTCGCGCTGTCTTCGTTGTGCGCGATGTAAACCAGCCGGCCGTCCGGCTCATGGGCGCGGCAATGCTGGGCGATCTTATGGGCGCGCGCGCCGGACCCGACGACGATCACATGGCCGCTCAGCCGAAACAACGCGAAGAAGCGCAATCGCTGGCGGGCGATACGGAGATAAGCCTCGATCGAGAACCAGATCGCCATGACCGGCAGCAGAAAGCGCGCGATCTGAATGTCCCAGGTGAGCTCGGGCTTCTCGAAATCGTGCGGCAAGCGCAGCGTCAGCAGCCCGAGCGAGGCGTAGAAAGCATCGGCGATCTTTTGGACGGCGTGCAGGCTGTCGGGAATGACCCAGCCGCCGAAGCCGGTAAAGCCGAGCAGAAAGGCAATCCCGGTCAGTGTCCAGCGGATCGCGGCGCGACGCCGCATATAATGCCGTTCCGTCGCCCTGATATGGGCGAGCGCCAGCGTCAGGTGATCCGATCGCGGATTGGCCATTCGACTCCCCCCGAAGACGACGCCGCAATTCCCCCGAATATCGGTGCAAGAGTAGACCACTTTGCGCGCAGATCAACGGCTGCGCTAGGGCCCGGCAAGGCGGCGGGTCTACGGCGCGATCATCTTCGCGGCGTCGGGGCTCGATTTGATCAGGCCCTGGTGCTTGGCCACGTCGATGAAGAACTGCACCTGCTCGGGATGGACGGTCACGGCGAGCTCGGGCATCGGTGTCGCGGCGACGACGGCGGCAGGCTGCTTCGTATATTTGACGATCGCGGCACGCGCGTCGTCGTTATGGGCGTTGATGTAGTCGATCGCCTCTTGGAGAGATTGGCGGAAGGCGGTGACGGCCTGCTTATGGCTCTCGGTCCAGTCGCGCATCGACGCATAGACCGAGGTCAGCGTGTTCTTCGGCAGGCTCTCGTCCGGATTGCCGACGACGTAGCCGATGGTCTCGAGCTTGCCGTAATAGGGATCGATCGCGCTGACGCCGTCGACGATGCCGGCGTTGAGCGCGTCATACATCTGCTGGAAGCCGATCTCGGCGAAATTGACCTTGTTGTAATCGACGCCTTCGATCTCGAGCCAGCGCCGCGCGATGACGTGGATCAGGGTGTTGAGCGAAGGGACGCCGATCTTCTTGCCGATGAGGTCCTTGGCCGTATGGATGTTGCTGCCGTTCTTGACGAAGATGCCGGACCGCGATTTCGACGGCGACATGCTGGTCGAGCCGACGAACACGGTGTCGATGCCCTGATCGCTCGCCTGGATCACGGCCAGCGCCGAGGGCGTGACGATCTGCGCCGAGCCGCCGACCAGCGCCTGGATCACCGCGCCCTGATTGGTCAGCAGCACGAGATCGACGTCGAGCCCGTGCTTTTCGAAAATACCCTGATCCTTGGCGATATAGGACGGCGTCAGCCCGGTCGTGGGCGAGAACAGCAGCGTGAGCTTCTCGGCGGCGCGGGCAGGGAGGGGAAGGGGCAACGCAAGGGCGAGGAAGAAAAGCGCGATTTTTTTCATGGCGCGCGGAGTGTGCCAGCGTTGCTTAGCCAAGGCAACGCGTTTGCGCGCAGTTGACAGGAACCGCGGCAAATCCCACGCTGGCGATATATCAATTCTTATGTTTTCGGGGCGGAGGGAATGGCAAAGAACGGGCGCGATCGGGTCGGCGAGAATCGCCGGAAATTCCGGGCGATCCTGAAGCGCAAGAAGATGACGCCGATGCCGGGCGGGTTCAGCCCGCTCTACGCGCTCTTGGCGCAAGAAGCCGGTTTCGAATGCTTCTTCCTCCCGGGCTCGCAGCTGTCGCATTTTCTTTACGGCGTGCCCGACAACGGCATCATCGGCTTGCGCGACCTCGTCGATCACGCGCGCCACATGGCGGCGCATGCCGACATCCCGATCCTCGTCGATGCCGATACCGGCTATGGCAACGCGGTAAATGTCCATTTCGCGGTGCAGGAGATCATCCGCTCCGGCGTCGCGGCGATGCAGATCGAGGATCAGGAAGCGCCGAAGAAATCCGGCACCGCCGCCGGCCGCCGCCTTATCTCGGTCGACGAAGCGGTCGGCAAGATTCGCGCCGCGGTGGCGGCGCGCGATGCGATGGATCCGGAATTCGCGATCTGCGCGCGCTGCGACGGCATCGGCGCCGAGAAGACCACCTTCAAGGATACGCTGAAACGGTGCATCGCCTATGTGAAGGACGGTGGCGCGGATCTGGTCTGGCTCAATTCGATTCAGACACGCGACCAGGTGAAGCAGGCCTGCAAGGAAATCCCGGGCCCGGTCCTGGCGATCTGGGGCGGCAAGGACGAGCCGCCGAGCTGGGAAGAGTACGACAAGCTCGGCGCCCGGATCGTGCTCTACCCGACGATCGCCGCGACCGCGGGTCTCCAGGCCTCCTGGGAAGTGCTGAGCGATTTCCGCAAGCGCGGCGCCCAGGCGATGATGGATTGGCACAAGCGCGTGGTCGCCAGTCCTTTCGGCACGCCGGACGTCAAGCGCCTACTCGGCTACGGCCAGATCCTCGACGTCGAAAAGCGCTTCCTGACCAAGGAGGCTCAGCGTGACTATAAGTCGACGTTTGGACACAAGACGAATTTCGCCGATACGGGTATGATGAAGCGGAAGGGTAAGAGCTCCGCCACGAAAGGAGAGAGACTCTAGCCATGGCCAAGATCGTTCTCGGAATCGGGACCTCGCACGGTCCCATGTTGTCGACGCCCCCCGACCAATGGGGGCAGCGCGTCGCTGCCGACAAGCGCAATCCCGAACATTGGTATAAGGGCAAGGCCTATACCTACGACCAGCTCGTGGCGATGCGCGCCAACGAGGGGCTCGACAAGCAGATCACGCAACAAGTGTGGAACGAGCGCCACGCCGCCTGCCGCCGCGCGATCGGCAAGCTCGCCGACATCTTCGCCGAGGCGAAGCCCGACATCGCGGTGATCGTCGGCAACGACCAGATGGAGATGTTCGACGACGGGCTGATCCCGGCGATGAGCGTCTATCGCGGCGAGACCATCCCCAACGCCTTCCCGCGCGAGGAAGAGATCGCGAAGATGCCGCCCGGCATTCCGATCGCGATCCCGGGCCATATCCCGCCGGAAGGCGCGACCTATCCCGGCCTGCCGGGTCTCGCCAAGCATATCATCGAGACGGCGATCGAAGAGCAGTTCGACGTCACCTCGATGGGGCGGCTGCCCGACGGGGTCGAGCACATCCCGCATGCCTTCGGCTTCGTCTTCCGCAACATCATGGCGGACAAGGCGGTGCCGACGGTGCCGGTGGTGCTCAACACCTTCTATCCGCCGAACCAGCCGAGCGTCGCGCGCTGCTACGATTTCGGCAAATCGCTGCTGCGGGCGATCGAAGGCTGGAAGAGCGATGCGCGCGTCGCGCTGATCGCCTCGGGCGGGCTCACCCATTTCGTCGTCGACGAGGATGTCGACAACGCGGTGATGGATGCGCTGAAGAGCCGCAAGATCGAAGGCGTCGCCAAGCTCGGCGAGCCGATCTTCCAGGCGGGGACCTCGGAGATCAAGAACTGGGTCCCGGTCGCGGGCGCCATGGCCGATCTCGGCTACGAGCCCAACGTCATCGACTACGTGCCCTGCTATCGCTCGATGGCCGGCACCGGCAACGCGATGGGCTTCGTCTACTGGAAGCCGTAAACCCGGGCGCAAAGCTTGGAAACGCGAAGGCCCCGCAAAAGCGGGGCCTTCTTTTTTCGACCGGATCCCCGCCTGTGCGGAGATGTCCTTCGCGTCACTTCTTCAAATAGTACTCGCCGTCGGTGTTGCGATCGAGATGGCCGGCATCGCGCAGCGTCTCGATCTCGCGCACCAGTTCGCGGCCGTCGCGGCTGCCCAAGACCGACATCAGCTTGGCGAAATGCATCGGCCCGGTCTCGAGCGCCTGCTGCACGGTCTGGAACCGCGCCGGGCCCTCGATCTTCGCCGCTTCCGGCACGCGCGCGGTGACGGCGGTCGGGCGCGGGAAGTTCCAGGTGCAGTCGAAGCCGACCTTGTCGCTGATGCCGTGATGGCCCGAGGGATCCATCGGCATGAAGGGCATGTCCTTCATGACATAGATGTCCTTGCCGGCCTGGAAGCGGCCCGACATCGCCCATTCCATCTGCTCGCTCGAGCGGATGTCGACGTCGTCATCGGTGACGTAGACATGCTTGGTCGTGCGCAGCATGCCGAGCAGCGCGACGATCGCCGCATGCGGATCGGCGTTGCTGCGCTTCTTGATAGAGACACGCAGATGGCAATTCACGCCCGGGCCGGGCGGCGAATAGACGTCGACGACATCGATGCCGGCCTGTTTCAGCACCTGCCAGGCGCGCGCCTCGGTGCCGAGCGCGCCCATCGGCGCGCCGTCGCACCAGCCGAGATGCTTGCCGACGCCGTGCTTGATGGTCTGATAGAGCACGTCGCGGCGGCGCGTGATCGCGGTGACATGGAACACCGGATCGCCATGCATCGGGCCGTAATAGCCCATGTATTCGCCGTACGGTCCTTCATTGTCGATATAGCCGCGCTCGTCGACATAGCCTTCGAGCACGATCTCGGCATCGGCCGGGACGTAGATGTCGTTCGTGATGCATTTGACGACCGCCAGCGGCTCGCCGCGGAAGGTCGCGATGGTGTTGATCTCGTCCTGGCCCGGTGCGCCGCGCGAGGAGGCCGCCATGGTGTCGAGCGGATGCGCGCCGATGGTGAAGCTCATCGGCAGCTTCTCGCCGCGCGCGACGCAGGCGCGATAAATGTTCTGCAGATCGGACGGCGCGGTGGCGTTGAAGCCGCATTTGTCCTTGCCGCGCAGCATCAGACGGCGGCAGCCGACATTGCTGCGGTTGGTGACCGGGTCGATGATGAAATCGTTGCCCGAGGTGATGTAGGGCCCGCCGTCGTATTCGTGCTGCACATGGAAGGGCAGCTTGTACATGTCGATCTGGTCGCCGGTGAGGACGATTTCCTGCACCGGCGCTTCGCTGGTCGGCACGACGAAGGTCTTCTGCGGATTGGCCTGGCGGCGCAGGAACTCCTCGCGCATCTTCTCTTCGGGGACGCCGAACGCGGCGGCGAGGCGGCGGCGGGAGGCGCTGACCGCGCCAACGACCTCGTGCTGCTCGGGCCCGGCTTTCTTGAAGAGCACGCCCTTGCGCGTGTTCTCGATGATGGGGCTCAGGTCGGAGAGCGCGGTGGGCTCATTGCGCACCTCGATCTCGTCCATCTCGATCAGACGCTCGACCAAGCGCCGGAGCCGGAATTTGTCCGGATTCCAGGTGCGGGTGGTGCTTACGGGCTGGTCCATCGTCTCGCTCCCTAAACGATTGCTTCGGCGAAGCTATATTGTGGCAGGATAGGGGCGCATCTGGCGCTTCGCAATTGTCCCGCAGCAGTGGCGGGCGCGAGAGCCGCGATGTAGCATCGCTTTCATGGAGGCCACACCGTCCGGGTGTGGCCCACCTGTTGAACAGGCGGGCGGGGGCTCAAGGAGACGACGATGAAGATTTTGCGGATCGAGGAATTGGTGTTCGGCGCGGAAGATGTCGCGGCCGGGACGAAATATTTCGACGATTGGGGCCTCGAGACGCTCCAGCGCAGCGACAAGGGCGGCGATTTCACCATGCCCTCGGGCCAGGTGATCAAGGTCCGCTCCGCGGCCGACGGCTCGTTGCCAATGACCAACGAAGCCGGCTCGACCCTGCGCGAGGCGATCTGGGGCGTCGACAACAAAGCCTCGCTCGACGAGATCGCGACGGAGCTCAGCCGCGACCGCAACGTGCGCCGCGACGCCGACGGCTCGCTGCACACCGTCGATCCGCATGGCTTCGCGATCGGCTTCCGCGTCGCCGATCCGAAGACCGTGCCGGAGCCCGTGCCGGCCAATCGCCTCAACCGTCCCTTCGACGGCAAGCAGCGCGTCAAGCCGCGCCGCATCGGCCACCTCGTCTATCAGGTCACGCGCGCGAAAGAGGCCGAGGGCCAGAATTTCTATGTCGACCGGCTGGGCTTCCGCATCTCGGACCGCAGCGCCGATTTCGGCGATTTCCTGCGCGCCGCCGGCTCCCTCGATCACCACAATCTCGGCATGTTCAATTTCCGCGACAAGGCCGGCTTCGGCCATATCGCCTTCGAAGTGTCGAGCTTCGATGAGGTGATGCTCGGCGGGCAATACATGAAGGCGCAGGGCTGGAAGCCGCAGAACAAGCCGGGCCGCCACATCGTCGGCTCCAACACCTATTGGAATTTCAACAGCCCGTGCGGCGGGAACACCGAGTATTTCTCGGACATGGATATGATGGACGATCACTGGCAGCCGCGCATCTGGGAGAAATTCCCCGGCGCCCATGTCTGGGCGATGGAGTAGGGGCGCATCGCCATGGCCGAAGGCGAAGCCCCGCGATCGTCACCCGGGCATACGCCGCCCGCGCCGATCAAGGACGACGAAGTCCGCGAATTCATGACCGACTGGTTCGGGCCCGGCTTCGAGCCGATGCCGATGCTCGCCTGGTCGGTCAGGAAGCGCGCGAGCCTGATGGGCTCGGGCAAATCGAAGCGCTTCTTGCCGACCTTCCGGCCCTTCGATCTCCTTGCGCAGCCGAACGCGTCGCAGCTCGTCTTCGAGAACGAAAGCCAGCGCATCGGCGTCGAAAGCGTTTGCGGCGCACAGCCGGCCTTCACCCGCTATCTCGATTTCAACGCGCTCTATTTCCAATTCGCCGGCAAGAGCAGCGTCGAGACCGAATGCGGCACTTATGAGACCGCGCCCGGCGAGCTGCTGCTCGTGCCCGACGGCGTCGCGCATCGCAGCACCGGCACGGCGGATTCGCTGCGCTGGTATTTTCATCTGCATGAGCCGGTGCGCGTGATGATGGGCGAGACGAACGAGGTCAGCCTCACCGAGTTCACCGCAAAGCGCAGCGGCGGCCCGGATTGGAAAATCCCCGCCGAGCGCAGCGCCGCGCCCAAGGATCGGGTGCAGGAGCGCATGGTCCAGTGGCGCGACCGCTCGGCTGAGGATGCAACCGTGGTCGAGCGCGACTATGGCAGCCTCGTCGGCGCGACCAGCAAGCAGCGCGACAAGGCAGAGAGTCTCGTCAAGAAACTGCGCGCTTTCGATTGCTTCACCGAGATCACCGGCCAGCGCGGCCCGGGTCCGAAGCTGATTGCCACCGACAATTTCGCGCTCGAGACCTACAACACCGTCGGCGCACAATTCGCTTTCCATCGCGGGCTGCAAAGCGACGAGTTCGGCTTCCAATTCTCGGGTCACGGCTACAACCTCTCCGAGCTCGAAGCCAAGGCTGCGACGCCGCCGGGTGCCTGCGCGCTGGTGCCGCTCGGCATCGCGCATAGCGTGCTCTGCGATCCCGGCTTCCTGCGCTTCGTCGCCTATAGCCGCATTCCGTGGGAAGTGCGCGCGGATGTGTCGAAGCACGCCTATGACAGCCGCTTCGAGCTGGTGCCGAAGGTGGTGAAGCCGCATGCCTGGCACACCGCCAAGCCGGCGGGCGCGCCGCACTGAACAGGACCGCGGATGAATAGCGAACCGCTCGCGATCCCGCGGCTTTCATTGGCGGAGCGCGACCGGCGCTACGCGGCCGTGCGCACGGCGATGGCGGCCGAGGATCTCGACGTGCTGATCTGCCCGGCGAGCACCGCGCGCTGGGAACAGACGATGGCGGATTCGCGCTATCTCACCACCATCGGCGGCTTCGGCACCGAGGCGCTGACAATCTTCCAGCGCGCGGGCGAAGTCACCGCCTATGTCTTCAACCGCGCGGGCTTCTGGCTGGCGGCGCAGGACTGGGTGACGGATGTCCGCGACGGCCGCAATCTCTGGCTGAAGAACATCAGCGAGCGGCTCGGCGAGCTGAAGCTGGCGGCCGGCCGCATCGGCATCGCCGGCCTCTCCGGCCTGACGCGAACGCCGGACGGCATCATTCCCTATGCGACGGTCGAAGGCCTCAAGCAGGCCTTCCCGCGCGCCGCGATCGTCAACGCCACTGAGCTGATGAGCCGTGTGCGCCAGGTGAAAAGCACTGAAGAGATCGAGCTGCTGCGCCGCTCGACCGAAATCGCCGAGGCGATGGTCGGCACGCTCGCCGAGCTCAAGCCCGGCGATACCGAGCGCACCGCCTTCGCCAACATGACGCACAAGCTGATCACCCTCGGCGGCGATCTGCCGGCGATGATGATCATCGGCGCCGGCCCCGAAGCGCATGGCATGTTCGTCCCGACCTTGCGGCCGCTCGAAGCGGGCGACGTCATCACCGGCGAGGTCGAGGGCCGCTATGCCGGCTATTCCGGGCAGATCATCCGTCCCGTCGTGCTTGGCGCGGCGCGCGGCGATTTCCGCGAATTGATGGGCATCACCGTCGCCGTGTTCAACGACGTGCTTCCGGCGATGAAGCAGGGCGCGACGCTCGGCAGCGTGCTCGGCGCCTACAAGGCCGCCGTGGCGCGACATGGCGGCGGCGGCGCCAAGATCGCCTATCCGCTGATGCATGCCCGGGGCCTCGGCGATGAATATCCGACGGTGCTGAGCCCCGACGACATCGCCAAGCACGGCGATTTCAAGCTCGAAGCCGGCATGGCCTTCGTGCTGAAGCCGCGCGTCGCCCGGAAGGGCGTGCCGACGGCGCAGATCGGCGACATGGTCGTCGTCGGCGCAAGCGGCGGCATCCGTCTCGGCCGCGAAGCGTTAGGATTGAAAGAGCTGCCCTGGAGGGGCACATGACGATCGAAGCGCGATCCATCAATCCCAAAGACGCGAATTTCTTCGGCGAGATCGAGGGCGTCGATCTCAAAGCCGATCTCGACCGTGCCGCGGTCGAGGCGATCGAGGCGGCGATGGACCGCTACGCCGTGTGTGTCATCCGTAACCAGTTCCTCGACGACGAGCAGCAGATCGAATTCAGCTCCAAGCTCGGCCAGCTTTCCTATGCGATCAATTACGGTCGGGCGCAGGGTGCGGCGACGCGGCTGCGGCGCGAGCTTTACGATATCTCCAACCTCAACGAGGGCGACGACATTCTTGCCAATGACGACCGCCGCCGCGTGCTGCGCGAGGGCGACCGGCTCTGGCATACCGACCGCTCTTTCATTCCCGCCGACACGACCTATTCGCTGCTCTCGGCGCGCGAAGTGCCGCCCGAGGGCGGCAACACCGAATTCGCCGATATGCGCGCCGCCTATGACGCGCTGCCCGAGGCGGTGAAGATGCAGATCGAAGGACTGCGCTGCGAGCATTCGATCTGGCATTCGCGCGTCCTGGCCGGCGCCAAGCCCGAGGACATCCGCGCCGACGAGCGCGCCCAGATGCCGGGCACGGTGCAGCCGCTGGTCCGCACCCATGCGCGCACCGGCCGCAAATCGCTGGTGCTCGCCTCGCATATCGAGCGCGTCATCGGATTATCCGACGAGCAGGGCCGCGCGCTGATCGATCAGCTCACCAAATTTGCGATCCAGGATCGCTTCGTGTATTCGCATCGCTGGTCGGTCGGCGAGCTGGTGATCTGGGACAACCGCTGCACGATGCATCGCGGCCGCCCCTTCGACGATACGCGCTATCGCCGCGACATGCGCCGCACGACGGTGCAGAACGCGCAGAAGGCGATGGCGGCGGCGGAGTAGCGCGCTCGAACCGAACGGATAAACCGTCTTCCCCGCGAAAGCGGGGATCCAGGGTTGCCGCACGTCGCTTCTTCTGGATTCCCGCTTTCGCGGGAATGACGTTGAAGATAGTAGCGGCCTTTACCCCTCGCTCGCCCCCAGCATCACGGCTTCGAAATCGCAGAAATGATACTGGCAGAGCGGGCAACTGCGCTCGAAGAGGGCTTTGCGCGCGCGGGCTTCCGGATTGTAGTCGAGCGGGAAGGGCGCGAGATAGGGATTGCGGCTGCTGATGCGCTCGACGTCCTCTTTGAACTTCGCGAGGCTCTCGACCTTGAAGCCCATATGGTCGAGCGACGGCGGCATGATGCCGGTCGCGTCGTAGTCTTTAATCTTCCACGGCATGATGACCATGGTCATATGACCGTCGGTCAGATAGTGGTTCGGATCGCCCTCTTTCTTGTTGCGCACTTCGAGCTCGAAGATGTCGCGATAGAATTCGGCCATGCGGTCGGCATTCATCGTGCGCAAGCCGAAATGGCTGATATGGCGCGGATGGATCTTGTCGCCGCTCTGTTCGGCGTAGACATCCGTGCGGTTCGCCATCTCGGCTTGCGAGATGTCGAACACGTTGCCGTCGGGATCATGCGCCGAGATGCCGGCATAGGGCCGGTTCGACGGCCGCTTCAGCCAGTCGACCTCGGGATATTTCTTCAAGCGATCGAGCGCTTTCTGCGCGTCCGTCACCTCGAAGCCGAAATGTTCGAGGCGCCCGCCGCGGCCGGGGACGCGCGGATTGACGTTCATGCCGACATAGCCGTCGCCGATCACCGCCGCGCCCTCGGCGCGATAGCCCTTCGCCTGCTTCATGCCGAAATAGGCTTCGTAGAAGCGCGAGCTCAGCGCGAAATTCTCGCTGACGATGGCGAGGTGATTAAGCTTGGCGAACGACATGGGCGGCCTCCGCTGCGATCTTTTCCGATTTCCGCGGCGATTATCCGTCCGCGGGGCGCTGCCCGCAACTAGAGCCCGAGATAAGTCTTCTGCACGGCTTCGTCGGCGGCGAGATCGCGCGGCAGGCCGTGCCAGACGATCTTGCCTTTGTCCATCACCGAGACGCTGTCGGCGAGATCGAGCGCGAATTCGATGTTCTGCTCGACCAGCAGGATCGCCAAGCCGCTGTCGCGCAGCTTTAAAACGAGTTGCTTCAACTCGCCGACGATCTGCGGCGAAAGCCCTTCCGTGGGCTCGTCCATCAAGAGAACGCGCGGATTGCCGACCAGCGCGCGGGCCACGGTCAACATCTGCTGCTCGCCGCCCGAGAGCGTGCCGGCGCCGTTCCTCAAGCGCTCGCGCAGCGCCGGGAAGAGCGTCAGCGCCCGCTCGATCGTCCAGGCCGGCGCCGCGCCGTTCGCAGCGGTACGCGCGGCGATCTCGAGATTCTCGCGCACGCTGAGCGAGGGGAAGATGCGCCGGCCTTGCGGCACCAGCCCCAGACCGGCCTGTCCGATGCGATAAGACGGCCAGCGCGTCACATCCCGGCCGTCGAGAACGATGCGCCCGCGGCGCGGCGGCGTGAAAGCGATGATGCTGCGGACCAGCGTCGTCTTGCCGACGCCGTTGCGGCCGAGCACGGCGGCGATGCGGCCGCGCGCGACGCTGAGCGAAATGCCTTGCAGCACGTAGCTCTCGCCGTAATAGGTGTGAATGTCCTCGACCGCGAGCATGGCGTCGGTCATGGCCGCACGCCGCCGCGCGCGTAAATCTTTTGCAGGCTCGCTTCCTGGCGGATTTCCTCGGGCGTGCCTTCGGCGACGATGCGGCCCTGATCCATCGCCGTGATCTTGTCGGCGATCTTGAAAGCGGCGGCGAGGTCGTGCTCGATCAAGAGCACGGTGATGCCGCGGTCGAGATTGAGGATGATGTCGGTCGCGAGATGCGTCTCCGCCGCCGACAGCCCGGCCATCGGCTCGTCGAGCAGCAGCAGGCGCGGATTGCCGGCCAGCGCCATCACGATCTCGAGCTGGCGCTGCGTCCCGTAGGAGAGATTGCGCACGATCTCGTGGCGGAACTCGGCGAGGCGCCATTTCTCCAACAGCGCATCGGCGCGATCAAGCACCTCGCGATAACCCGCAAGCCGCCGCCAGAAGACGAAATGCGCGGGCGTCAACGCCTGGACCGCGATGATCATGTTGTCGATCACGCTGAGGTTGCGGAAGAGGCTGGTGATCTGGAAGGTGCGTGCGAGACCGAGCGCGGCGCGGCGATGGAGCGGCATCCGCGTCACGTCCTCGCCGAAGAGGAAGATCGCGCCGCGCGACGGCGGGATCTGGCCGTTGACGACGTTGAACAGCGT
>Ga0335085_10004579_pt1 | contig 22820 bp, 23 predicted proteins | sample Lox_Sample_45_FD_206712 | JGI IMG/M metagenome (GOLD analysis project Ga0335085, IMG submission 206712) | Soil microbial communities from Loxahatchee National Wildlife Refuge, Florida, United States - Lox_Sample_4.5 | ecosystem: Environmental > Terrestrial > Soil > Wetlands | place: USA...
TATGGCAACCTAAGTCCGCGCCACGGCCTGTCAAACGGTGCGAGGCAGCGACCTCGAGGGGCCCGGCCGGGAGCCCGGCCCACACGCGCTCCTGCGAAGGACGCTACGCACCGCCACCGGAACAACGCGTCGCATGGACCCTGGACGCGGCGGACCGCCACACTCAAGTGACTGATTCCACACAGGACCGACATGGTGACGCGCCGTGGCATCCGGCTTGCTCGACAGGCGAGTCAATCGCGTCAGACCTGCAGCGAGCCAACACGAACCCACATCCCCCCCGGGTCCCGCGCATGCTCCGAACGAACCACGACCACGACTCGACCCCGCGCTGGCAGGCGGCGCCCGGCGCGCCCTCCGGCGTAGCGGTCCTCCTCAACGGAAACGCGAAGCAGGTCACGGCCCGGGTGCGTGACGCGATCGCGAGCGTCGTGCCCACGGAGAACCTCTTCTTCACGAGCAGCCCGCACGAGGTCGGCCGGATCGCCGAGCACGTGATCGAGCGCGGGTTCCACACGGTCTTCACCGGCGGCGGCGACGGCACGTTCGTGGCCTGGGTGAACCGCATCCTCGAGATCGCCGAGCGCAGGCCGGTGGCCCCGCCTCGCTTCGGCGTCCTCGCGCTCGGCACCGGCAACGCGGTCGCCGAGATGGTGGGCGCCGACCCGAGGCGCCACACGAGCGACCTCGTGCGCTACCTCCGCGGCGAGGTGGGCGGCATCCGCCGCCTGCCCCTCATCGCCTGCGCGGGCCGCCGCACACCCTTCGCCGGCGTCGGGATCGATGCCGCGATCCTCAACGACTACAACTGGGTGAAGGACCGGCTGGCCGACACCGTGCTCGCCGGGCTCGGCACCGGGGCGACCGGATACGGGCTGGCCATCGCCATGCGCTCCGCCCCGCGCTACCTCATGGAGCGCCGGCCCGGCTACTGCGAGGCGGTGAACGGCGGGCGGGCCGCCTGGCGCCTCGACGCCGGCGGGAACCGCATCGGCCGCCCGGTCGAGCACGGCGAGCTCCTGTACGCAGGGCCATGCGCCTTCGCCGCGGCGAGCACCGTCCCGTACTACGGCCTGGGCCTCAAGTGCTTCCCCTTCGCCGAGCGCACGGCGGGCATGTTCCAGCTCCGCCTGGCCGCCACGCTCCCGGTGGCCGACCTCCTCCTCAACCTGCCCAAGATCTTCTCGGGCGAGTACGCGCACGCCGGAATCCACGACTTCTCCGCCGAGCGCGTCCAGATCCGCTTCGAGCGGCCCATGCCGCTCCAGATCGGCGGCGACGCGGAGGGGTGGCCGGACGAGATCACGTTCGCCATGGCGCCCGGCGCAGTCGACGTCGTGGACTTCGCGCGCAGAGCCGCGGCCTGACCGCCCTCACAGCAGGTTCGCGGCCAGCTCGGCGAGCGGGCTGCGTTCGCCCTTCTGCATCGTGATGTGGCCGGCGAGGCGCTCGTCCTTGAAGCGGTTCACGACGTGGACGAGCCCGTTGTTGGTCTGGTCCACGTACGGGTTGTCGATCTGGTAGGGGTCGCCGGTCAGCACGATCTTCGTGCCGTCGCCGACGCGGGTGATGATCGTCTTCACCTCGTGCGGCGTGAGGTTCTGGGCCTCGTCCACGATGATGTACTGGTTCGGGATCGAGCGCCCGCGGATGTAGGTGAGCGGCTCGATCTCGAGGATGCCCAGGTCCAGCAGCTCGTGGTACCCGCGCCCGGCCTTCTTCTCCGAGCGCGAGAGGTTCATGAGGTACTCGACGTTGTCGAAGATCGGCTGCATCCAGGGGTTGAGCTTCTCCTCGACCGAGCCCGGCAGATAGCCGATGTCGCGCCCCAGCGGGAAGATCGGGCGGGACACGAGCAGCTTCTGGTAGACGGCGTCCTCCATGGTCTTCTGGAGGCCGGCGGCGATGGCGAGCAGCGTCTTGCCGGTGCCGGCCTTCCCGACGATGGTGACGAGCCGCACGTCGTCGTTGAGCAGGAGGTCGAGCGCGAACGACTGCTCCTTGTTGCGCGGGCGGATCCCCCAGACGCCCTCCTTGGGCGTCTTGATGAGCTGCACGAACGCCTGGCGCGCCGCCGAGTACTTGCCCACCGCGGAGTGCTGCGGGTTGGCGCCGTCGCGCAGCACCACGAAGGCGTTGGGCGGCGGGGCGTCGTCGCCGGAGGGGCACGGCAGCGTGCCCTGGGCGTAGAACTCGTTCACCGCCTCGGAGGCGACGTCGATCTCGGCGATTCCGCTCCAGAGGTCGTCGAGCGCCTCGAGCCCCTCGACGTCGTAGTCCACGGCATGCAGGCCCAGGGCGTCGGCGCGGATGCGAAGGTTGGTGTCCTTCGTGACGAAGACGGTGGGTGTCCCCTTCTCGCGCTCCGCGAGATCGAGCGCCACGGCCAGGATGCGGTCGTCCACCGAGTGGCCCTCCACCGCATGGTTGGGCGAGAGCTTCCTCTCGGCCATGAGGACGCGGATGTGGCCGTGGTCGGGCCCGAGGGAGACGCCCTCGCGCAGCTTGCCCTGGGCGCGGAAGTCGTCGAGGTAGCGCGAGACCTGCCGGGCGTTCCGGCCCAGCGTGGAGAGGTCGCGCTTGAAGTTGTCGATCTCCTCGATGACGTAGATGGGGATGACGACGTCGTTGTCCTCGAAGCCGAAGATGCTGCGCGGATCGTGGAGGAGGACGTTGGTGTCGAGGACGAAGTTCTTCTTCAAGCCGGAGGGGCTCCAGGGGATCGGCGAGGTGGGGGGAGTCTAGCAAGGGCCCCCGAGGCGGTCACGGTGCGGTTCCGGCCCTCGCGCTTCGCCCGGTAGAGACACGCGTCGGCGCGCTCCACGAGGGTCGTCTTCCGATCCGCGTCCTCGGGGTGGCCCGCGACGCCGAGCGAGAGCGTCACGCGCACCGGGCCCTGGCCGGTCTCGAACACCTGCGCCGCGACGCGCTCGCGGATGCGCTCCGCGATGACGGCGGCGCCCGCCGGATCGGTCTCGGGCATGAGGATGGCGAACTCCTCCCCGCCGTAGCGCGCGGTGAGGTCGGTGGTCCGCGCCTCGCGCGCCAGGATGCGGGCCACGCCGCGCAGCACCTGATCGCCGATCGGGTGGCCGTAGGTGTCGTTCACCACCTTGAAGTGGTCGATGTCGCAGAGGAGCAGCGACGCACGCTTGCCGTAGCGCCGGGCCTGGGCGAGGACCTCGTCGAGCCGCGCCTGGAAGGTCCGGTGGTTGAGGAGCCCGGTCAGGCCGTCGGTGGTGGCGAGCCGCTCGGTCTCGCCGTACAGGCGGGCCCGCAGGATGGAGTCGGCCGCCTGCATGGCCACGAAGTCGGCCTGCCGGTCGACCTCGCCGCCGTAGGCGCCCGGCCGCGTGGAGCCGACCACGAGGGTACCCAGCACCTCGCCCGAGACCGTGAGAGGCAGGATCCGCAGCGAGGCGAGGCCGGAGAGCCGGGTGCCCGCGTCGAAGACGCGAGAGCGCGCCACGTCGATGTCCTTCACCGGCAGGCGCGAGTTGAGCTTCACCACCGACGCGACCAGGCTCGCGTCGTCGTCCGGCCAGGCCTTGCCCTCGAGGCCCGGCGCGCCGGCCGCCTCCGCCCCGGAGGCCTTGGTCACGCGGTGGACGCGCCTCTCGCCGTCCGGCTCCACCAGGGTGAGCGCGGCGAACTCCGAGCCGCCCAGCTCGCGGGCGATCTCCAGAGTGGCCTCGAAGACCTCGGCCGGCTTGGCGAGCCTGTTCAGCCGCTCGACCGCGGCGAACAGCCGCTCCTTCTCGTCGCGGGTCCGGCGCAGGTCGCGCATCAGCCGCTCGGCCTCGGCCGCCCGCACGATCTCGGCGGCCAGCGCGGTCAGCACGCGCTCGTCGCCCTCGGTGAACGGCTCCGCCTCGGCCCGGTCCGCGACGACCACGCCGCGCAGGTGCCCGCCGCGAGGTTCCACGAGCGGGACGGCCAGGAGCGCACCGGGGGCCTTGCCGTCGAGGGCGTAGCTCGGGGGCTTCATGTCGCCGTGGAGGCGCACCGGGCGCCCGGTCTTGAGGACCGCGCCCAGCGCCCCCTCCCCGGCGGGCAGCGGCCCGGACGCGACGCCGTCGCCCGAGGACCGGCATTCCGAGAGGCGCAGCTCGCGGTCGTCCGCCGAGAGGAGCAGGACCGCGCACGTCCGGCATCGCAGCGCTGCCTCCGCCACCTCCAGGACGCCGCTCACCGCCGCCTCGACCTCCACCACCGCCGCAGCCGTCCAGCTCGCCTCGCCGTGGGGAGGGATCCCTCCCGGCCCGAGGAGGCGGAGCGAGCGGGCGCGCTCCTCGATCTCGGCCAGCCGGCGCGTCACTGCGGCGCGCTCGAAGCGCCGCCCGGCGGCCACGTGGCCGGCCAGCACCGCGTGGTAAAGCACCGCGAACAGCGCCACGAACCCCGAGTGGATCATCGCCGCGGCGAGGTCCCACGGGCGTCCGCCCCGCTCGCGCCAGAGCAGGAGCTCGAGGAGCAGGGCCAGCCCCACCAGCGCGAACCCGGCGACCCTGGGGAGGAAGGCGACCAGGAACGCCATCACCAGGTAGACGAGCGGCTGGAGCGGCGACTCGGCGGCGCCCGCGCCCGCCGCCTGGGCGAGCGCGTACGCGGCGACCACGAAGAGCGATCCGAGCTCCATCTGCTCCCGGAGCGGCGCCGGGCGGCCCTCGGCCGTGCCCGCGGTGCGGCGCCAGACCGCGGCGGCCAGGGACGCGGCGAGCGCCGCCAGGGCTCCGGCCTGGATCCACCCGGGCGCGGCGGCTGCGAACGCGCCCAGGGCGACCAGCGCGCCGACGAGCACGGTCACCGCCGCGGGGACGCTGCGGAGGAGAAAGGCGAGCGCCCGTCGCCGGGCCGGGCGGCCCAGGACGCCCAGGTCGGAGAGGACGGAGGCGTAGAGGCGAACGATCAGGGGCCGGGAGCGACGTCGCGCGACCCGATCGCCCAGGGCGGGGCGCGCAGCGCTCGTCCCCGGCAGCGAGGTCGCGGGGGAGATCACGGCCCCGGGCCTTCCACCCGGTAGACGCGCTCGCCGGGTCGGACGAGGCCGAGGTCCTCGCGCGCGGCGCGCTCCATCGCCGAGGGATCGGTGCGCAGCGCTTTCACCTCGCGTGAGAGGCGGGCGTTCTCCTCGGCCAGGCGCGCGTTGTCGGCCTCGATCCGCCCCGCCTCCCCGGCGAGGCGGCGGGCCTTCCGCAGGCCGCCCGGATCCAGCGCAGACACCAGGGCCAGCAGCACGAGGCCGCCCAAGTAGAGCCGAAACGCCCAGCTGCGCCAGACGGGCATCGCCGGCCCCCGAACGTAGCAGTGGACCGCCGCCCGTCCAGAAATCGGACGCTATCCCGGGCCGGGCGGACGCCGGCCCAGGGCGCTATGCTCCGGGAGCGTGAACGTTTCGATCGGGACGCTCGCCCTGCTCGCGGCGTTCGCGCCGGGTGCCCCTCGGGCCGGTCCGGCCTCCACACCCGTCCCCCTCGTCACCGAGACCCGTCCGGCGCTCGGCTCCCTGGCCACCGTCTCGGTGGCCGGCGCGGACCCGGGCGCGGCGGCGGAGGCGATCGAGACCGCCTTCGGCGTGTTCGAGCGGGTCGGCTGGTCGATGAACGAGTGGCGCGCGGACTCGCCCCTCTCGGCGCTCAACACCGCGGCGGGCGGCGACTGGGTCCCGCTTCCCGCCGATCTCTGCGATGCGCTCGCCCGCGCCGGCGAGGGAGCGGTCCGCACGGGCGGCCGCTTCGATCCCACCTGGGCGGCGCTCTCCGACCTGTGGCGATTCGACGGCCCGCCCGGTGCGCCCGGCACGCCTCCCGCCGACGCCGACGTCCTCGCGCGCTGCCCGCTCGTGGACCACCGGGGCCTCTCGATCCGGCCGCTCCCCGGCGGCGCCTGCGAGGGCCGCCTGGCGCGCCGGGGCATGCGCGTGGGCCTCGGCGGGCTCGCCAAGGGCTGGGCGCTCGACGCGGCAGCGACCGCGGTCCGGGCGCTCGGGATCCGAGATTTCCTCCTGCAGGCGGGCGGCGACCTCTACGGGGCGGGCCGACCCGCCGGCGCGCCGTGGCCCGTGGCGGTGCGCGACCCGCGCGGCGGCCCGCTCGACGTGCTCGCGACGGTTCCGGTCTCGGATCGCGCCTTCTCGACGAGCGGCGACTACGAGCACGCCTACGTCGCCGGCCGACGGCGCTATCACCATGTGATCGACCCGCGAACCTGCCGGCCTGCCACGGCGAGCCGGTCCGTGTCGGTGCTGGCCCCGAGCGCCGTCGAGGCGGAGATCCTCGACAAGGCGCTCTTCGTCGCGGGCGGCGAGCAGGCGCTCGCCCTCGCCCGCGAGAACGGCGCCGAGGCCATCGTGGTGGATTCCGCGGGCCACGTCCTCGCCACGGCCGGCCTGCGCGCGTTCCTGCCCGGACGGTGACCGCGAAGGCGTCTAGGTCCCCGGCCTCGCCCGCGAGGGCACCCGGGCGGCGAGGGTCGCCTCCGCCGGCGGCAGCGGGCGGTCGCCGGGCAGTGCGCGCACGGCCGCGCGCCACGGGACGAAGACCGCGCAGAGGAGCGTCGCCCAGGCGAGCAACGCCGCCTCCAGCCCCGCGAAGCCGGCGACGTGCAACCAGGCCGCGGCCGGGGCGACGAAGCGGATGAGGAACGGGCATGCGATCGACAGCGCCGCGCCCCCGAACGAGAGGGCCAGCAGCGCCCGGAAGCCACGCCGGGAGACCGCCCGCGCCCAGCCCACCACGTGGGAGGCCGCGAAGAGCACGAGCGGCATGGCGACCAGGTGCGGGACGGCCACGAGGAGGAGGCCGTCGAGCGTCTTCGCCGGCGCGAACCTCCCGCCCCGGTAGTGCGCCGCCATCCGCGCGGGCGTCGCGCCGAGCTCGAGCGCGAAGACGACCGCGGCGCTCGCCGCGATGAGGAGCAGGAAGACCGCGAACGTCAGCGCCGGCACCCGGTGCCGCGCGATGCGTGGGTCAACCGGGGCGTGCACCGCCCACCTCCGAGCCGAAGCGAACCGCCACCACGGCGAGCAGCGTGGCGCTCGACAGGGCTGCCGCGACGAACGTGGCGACGCGGATCGCGCCCCACCCGCCGAGGCCGACGACCGCGAACGGGGCGAGGAGATCGCAGAGCGCGGCGGCCGCCGCGGTCACGAGGAGCGCCCGCCGCACGCGGTCCGGGATGGGCGAGACCACGAGCAGCGACCCCAGCACGAACAGCGTGAAGCCCTGCACGAACGCCCCGACGTGCACCTCCTCCCAGAGCGCGGCGGAGCCCAGCGGCGCGCCGCCCGGCACGCCGAGGTAATACGCCTCCACCTCGGCCGGGACGAGGCCGCCCTCCCGCACGCGCTGGACCGCCCAGCCGGCGAGCGCCAGCGCCGCGAAGGCGATGAACATCCGAACCGGCGCGCGCGAGCGCGGGCGCCCCGCGGTGCGGACCAGGAACCTCACGGAGCGACCTCGCCGGCCGCGAGCCGCAACACCTGCAGGAGCCAGCGGGCGTTCTCGGTGACCCCGCGGGCGGTGAGCGAGGCGCCCGAGATGGGGGGGACGTCGCGGCCCACGGTCAGCGGCGCGTCGACGCCCTTGCCCCGGAGGACGTCGAGCCACGGGTCGGAGGGCCGGTACTCGGCCGGCTCCAGGAACGAGAGCACCGTGATCCTCCGGATCCGCCCGTCCGGCTCGAAGGCGATGGCCAGCGTCTCGGGTTTCGTGCGCACGACGTGAGTGTGCACGACGAGGTAGCCGGCCACCGCCGCTCCCCTCCGCGCCGTGTAGAACGTGACCTTCCGGTCGCGAACGCGGGCGTGGGCCAGCTCCTCGATGCGCCGCGCGGTCTCGTCGTCGAGCACCACCTGCCTCGGCTCGACCCGGTCGGCGTCGGGGAACGCCGCGCGCGCCAGCGCCTCGCGATCGGGGGGACCCTCTGCCGACGGCGGGGCGCCGGTCGCCGCGTCCAGGAGCACGGCGGCGAGGGTCAGTGCGGCGATCATCGGTTCTCCGGGTCCGGGGCGCCCGGGCTCCGGACCCCGGCGCGAGGCGGGCTCGTGCCTCAGGGTGCCTCGGTGGGCTTCACGTAAATCTCCCGCGCGATCTCGGGATCGAGCGCGAGCGTGGTCTCTCCCAACTCGATGACGAACGACGGCGAGCGCTGGTGGAGGCGGATCGTGGTGCCCGGCACGACGCCGAGGGCGGCCAGCCGGTCCATGCGATCGTGGAAGCGCGGCGCGATGAAGACGATGCGGCCGTGGCCGCCGAGCTCCAGCGCAGGAAGGCCGGTCACCAGCGGGCGGAGCGTCTTCTGGTAGGTCCCGCAGCACTCGCCGGGCGGGATGGGCTTTCCGTGCGGGCAGGTGGGCGGGTGGCCGAGCAGGGTGCAGACCGAGGCGGTCGCCTCCGGCGACAGGATGTGCTCGAACTCGCAGGCCTGGCTCTCCGCCGCGCGCCCTCCCAGATCGAGCAGGTCGTTGAAGAGGCGCTCGGTGAGGCGGTGCCGGCGCACCACGTCCCGCGCCCGGCGCTCCCCGTCCTCGGTGAGCGCCACCCGGTCGCCGTCGAGGCGGAGCATGCCCGCCGAGGCCAGCCCCTCGAGGTCGGCCCGGGAGGCGTCCGGCGCGTGCTCCTCCGGCGCGGCCGCGAGGATGCCGGCGGCCCCGTCGCGCCCCTCCTCGCGCTCGGTGAACACCGTCTCGAGGAGCTCCTCGCTCCGGCGGGCGGCCGTGCTGGCGGCGTTCACGGGACCGCCTTCCTGCGCTCCAGGCGGTCGAGCAGGCGGCGCAGGCCTCCGGCCAGCCCGGTCTCCTGCGGAAAGCTGTAGCCGCACGACGGGCAGCAGAGCACCTTGCAGCCGGTGGAGACCGGGCAGCTCGGGCGGCAGCCCTGCCCCTCCGCGTCGAAGCGGTTCCCGCAGAGCGGGCAGGTCTCGATCCTGGAGACGATCGCCGGCACGCGGGCTCCTAGTAGAACCTGTGCATGAGCACGTTGAGGAGGGTGCCCACGCCCACCGCGAACGGCACGATGAACGCGGTGATGGCGAGGCCGGTCTTCCAGCCCCGCTCCTTCAGGATCATGAAGAAGTTGGCGATGCAGGGGATGAAGAGCGTGATGGTCACGAGGGCGACGGTGATCTCGATCTCCATCCCGTGCGTGAGGCCGCCCTTCTCCATGAACGGCTGGTAGAGGACGAAGAGGCCGGCCGCCGCGTAGTCGCGTCGCAGGAAGCCCAGGATGAAGGCCGCGGCGGCCGACGCGGGCAGTCCGAGGAGCCCGGTCACCACCGGAGCCGCGATCCGCTCGGCCACCGCCAGGCCGCCGAACCGGTCGAGCCCCCAGAGGATGAGCGTGCCGACCACGAAGAGCGGCAGCGCCTCGCGCAGGTACCACTCGATGCGTGCCAGGGTCTTCACCGCCACGTTGCCGGCCTGGGGCACGCGCAGGGGCGGGAGCTCCAGCATGAAGTCGGAGCCGCGCCCGGGCAGGACCTTCGCGGCGAGCCACCCGACGAGGAAGACGACGAGCGTGAGGGTCCCCCCGAACCAGAGCGTGGCCGCGAAGGGAAGCTGCGCGGTCATCGCCAGGATCACGGCGATCTGCGCGCTGCAGGGCACCGCCAGCGCGAGGAGGAGGGTGACGATCACCCGCTCCTTCCTCGTCTCCATGATCCGCGCGGTCATCGTGGCCATGGTGTCGCAGCCGAGGCCGAGCACCATGGGCAGGACCGCCTTGCCGTTGAGGCCCATGCGCTTGAAGACCTGGTTCACCATCACCGCCAGTCGCGGCAGGTAGCCCGAATCCTCGAGGACGCTGAACGCGATGAAGAACGTGAAGACGATGGGGAGGACGATGGCGATGCCGTACGAGAGCCCCATCGAGACGACGCCGTACTTGCCGACGAGGAGGCCGCCGCTCTGGGGTATCGCGACGCCCGGCGGCCCCACGAGGAACGTCTCCAGCGGGCCGTCCGGCGTGACGAACCGCACCGCGGCGTCCGTCCAGGGCACGAGGTAGTCCGCGAAGACGGTGTGCTCGAGGAAGTCGACGAGCTTTCCCGCGCCGAGGACGCCGACGAACTCGTAGCAGGCGAGGAGCACGGCGGCGAGGATGGGGACGCCCCAGATCGGATGGGTGGCGCGCTCCCCGATCCGGCGGCCGAGCTCGCTGCCCGCGCCCAGCGTGCCGCTGCGCGAGACGACCGCGTCGTGCAGGCGGTCGGCGGCGGTCAGCCGCTCGCGGGCCACGACGAAGCGGATCGACTCCGGGAAGCGGGCGGCGAGCGCGCGGCGGCGCTCGTCGATGCGGGCGAGATCGGCGGCGCCGAGCCGCGCCGCCAGCCAGGGCTGGAGGGATTCGTCGCCGGCGAGGGCCATCACCGCCAGGGCGCGCCGGCCGATGGCCCCGCGCGGCATGAGTGGCGTCACCGCGGAGATGGCCTCCTCCAGCACCGGGTCGTACCGCGGGCGGAAGGTCGAGCGCCTCGCATCCGCGATGCGGGCCTGGAGCACCGGCAGCCCCTGGCGCTGGATCGCCACCGTGGGCACGACGTCGATGCCGAGCTCGCGGGAGAGCCGCGGGACGTCGATCTGGATGCCGCGGCTGGCGGCCTCGTCGGCCATGTTGAGGGCGAGCGCGAACGGCACCTCGGCCTCGGCCAGCTGCGCCGCGAGGAGGAGCCCGCGGCGCAGGTTCTTGGCGTCGCAGACCTGCACACAGACGTAGTCGCTCTCGGCGAGGAGGATGTCGCGCGTCACCTGCTCGTCCTCGGAGGCGGGCAGGAGGTTGTTCGTCCCCGGCGTGTCCATCACGTGCCAGGAGCGGCCGTCGAGCGTCGCCGAGCCGCGCGTCACCTCGACGGTGGTGCCGGGATAGTTGGAGACCGTGACGTACCGGCCGGTCAGCGCGCCGAACAGCACGCTCTTCCCGACGTTCGGGTTGCCGACCAGGATGACGCTCCCGCCCTTCGTGACGACCGACTTCGCGTCGAGGAGGCTCGCGGCGGACGGGGGCGGGGGAGGCGTCACGGCCGGCTCCCGACGCGGGTGGCCCGGCGGCAGCGCTGGCAGCGGCCGTACAGCTCGAGCTTGTGGTTCTCGACGTCGAAGCCGTGCCGTCGGGCGACCAGCGTCTGCAGCGACTCGATGCGGTCGTTGGAGAACTCCACGATGGCGCCGCAGACCGTGCAGATGAGGTGGTCGTGGTGCCCTCGCCCCTCCGCGGCCTCGTAGCGCGTCTGGCCGTCGCCGAACTGGCGGGCCGTCGCGAGGCCGGAGTCGGCGAGCAGCTTCATCGTGCGGTAGACGGTGGCGAGGCTCACGCGCGGATCGTCCCGGCGGGCGCGCGCGACCACCTCCTCCACCGTGACGTGACCGTCCATCGCGAAGAAGGCGTGGGCGATGCGCTCGCGCTGGCGCGAGTGCTTCAGCCCCATGCGCTGCAGGTAGGCGGCGAGGGCCTGCGTCCCCGCGGGCCGCGCCTGCCGCCCCGCCCTTCCTCGTCCCTGCGCTGCTCTTCCCTGAGCGGTCATCATGAGAACGATTCTCACTATCACGGGGCCCGGGACGGGGGCAACCCCCGGCGGGGCACGACGGCGCGCCGCTTGACGGGGATCAACGGCTGGACGGGATGCCGAGGTGGGTGCGCCAGCGTGCCGCAGCGCCGGGCCCTTCCCCACCCGCGTCGGCGCCCGTCAGGGCCACGAGCGTGGCGCGCGCCTGGCGGCGAACCTCGGCCGAGGGATCCTCGGTCAGCGAGGCCAGGTCGCCGGCCAGCCCGAGCGCCTCCTCGCGAGGCCGGTGCCGGGCCACCTCCGCGGCGAGCGCCCGGACGGTCGGATCGCTCGCGTGCAGGGCGCGCCCAAGCGAGACCGCGCGCGGAAGCAGCGGGTCCTCGTCCGGGTAGACGACGATGCCGGCCACCACGGCGAGCACGAGCACCATGAGGACGACGTGCACGAACGCCTTCCCGCCGTCGTAGCGGCCCAGGCGCACGAGTGTGATCCGGTAGAAAGCGAAGCCGAGCACGAACGCCGCGAGCGCGACCAGCGGAAGGGCCAGTGCCGCGCGAGGCCAGCGTCCGGCAGCCACGGCGAGGCGCAGCTCCGGGACCACGAACAGCGTGAGGCCCACGGCGGCCACGAGGAGCCCGAAGAGCGCCCAGCGAAGCGCCCGGAGCATCGGGGGCACGGCCGGCCTGTCGCCGCGTTCCGCCACGGGGCGGAGTGGAGCATGGGGAGGGAGGGCGGGCAACGAGAGGATGCGGAGGCGGATGTCGGTCCCCATCGCCCCTCGCCTCCCCGTGCTACCTTCGGCGCGATGCCCTCCCTCGACGACGAGACGGTGGAGCGCGCCGTGCGGTGGTGCGCCGAGGCCGGCCGCCAGACCGCGCCCGACGAGATCCGGGCCGCGCTCTCGAAGCTCTCGTGGGACGAGCTCCTCACCGCGCGCGCCTTCCTCGCCGATCCGCCTCCCGGCCGCCCCCTCGGCCCGTTCGCCCTGGCCGACCTCGCGCGCGGCGTTCCCGCAGACCTCGCCGCCGACCGTGAGCGGGCCGGCCGTTACCGGTCCGAGCCCGCGGAGGCAGGCAGCGACGCTGCTGGCGACGGGGAACGCCCTCCGCCCCCCGTTCACGATGCGTCGAGAACCCGCGAGCGCCGCCGCAAGGCGTCGCGCGAGGGCCGGCCGGTGGTGATACGCCGTGCCGGGGATCGCGCGCCGGCTGCGGAGCCGACCGCCCCGGCCCCCCGGCCCGATCTCGCCGACCTCTTCCGCCCCGAGGGCCGGAACGTCCTCGAGCGCCTGGTTCGCCGGCAAGGAGCACGGCGCGCAGCGATCCGGGCGGAGATCCTCGCGTCGCACCGCGCCCCCGAGGGTGTGGGCGACCGCGAGCTCGACGCGCTCCTCGAGCACCACGGCCTCGCCCGGGCCTTCGCCCACCGCGAGCGGGACGAGATCCTCCACCTCCTCAAGGCCAGCGGCGGATCGCTCGGCGGAGCCGCCGTCCGGCTCGGTCTCGAGCGCGCCGCGCTCGAGGGCGCGCTCGAGAGGCTCGCCGCCGGCGCCGAGGCCGAGCGGATCCGCGAGGGGCGAAGGGCCGAGCTCCGGCATCGCTCGACGCTCGCCGAGCGCGCGGCGGCACTGTTCAACGACGCGCCTCGCCTGGCCGATCTCGGGCTCGACGACGAGTTCCTTGCCGACCTCCGCGCCCGCCTCCCCGAGCACATCCGGGCGCTACGCTCCTCCGGGGAGGCCGGGCTCGAGGCGCTCGGCCGGAGCCTCGCGCTCGGCCCCGCGCAGGCGGCCGCGCTCCTCGGGCGCCTCGGGCTCGACGTGCCGGCGGCTCCGCCCCGCGGAGACCTTCCGCGCACGGTGAAGCCACCCGCGCGGGCCAGCCCGGTGCGCCGGGATCGCCGCGAGGCTCCACGCCTCCGGCGCGCCGGGCCCGGGGGCGGTCCGACGCGCAAGGGTCGTCCGCACGGGAGAGGGCCGCCCTCGAGCGGCACCCGCGCCGGGCCTCGCCGGCGCCCCCGCTGATCCGCCCCGGCGACCGCGAGAGACGGGTCGCCTGGCGAGCGGGCGGGCGGGCCGGTTAGGATTCCAAGGTGCCCATCTACGAGTACGTCTGCGAGTCGTGCGGCAGGCTGACGGAGGTCATGCAGAAGGTCGGCGATCCGCCCCCTGCCGCGTGCGGAGAATGCGGAGGCACGCGGCTCGCGAAGCTCGTCTCGCGCACGAGCTTCCACCTGAAGGGCGGCGGCTGGTACGCCGACCTCTACTCGAGCGCCGGCAAGGGCAAGGCGGCCGAAACCCCGGGGGCCGGGAGCGCGGCGCCCGCGAAGAAGGACGCTCCGGCCGCCACCCCGGGCTCCGGCGGCACGGGCGGGGCCGGGTCGACGGGAGCGGGCGGCGCCAAGGGCGGCTGACCGCCCTACCCGGCCTTCGCCTTCGGCGGGAGCGGCTTGCCCTTCTCGAAGGCGGCGTCCGCGCCGAAGCGGGCCACGATCGCCTTCTTCGTCTTGAGCCCGGTCTGCTCGATCACGAAGTTGGGGACGCGGCGCGCGCGGCGGTCGGCCACCCACCTCGTGATCTCGGAGCGCGCCCGCGACGCGCGCGGCGCCCGTCCCCGTCCACCGCGTCCGCGCTTCGCCTTCGCGATGCCCGACTCCAGCTCCTGGGAGAGGCGGGCCGCGGCCATCTCCGCCACCGCCCGGGCGATGGCCACGGAGGCTCGCTTGACCACGTCCTCCATGGCGTCGCGGACGATGTCGTCGATCGAGGGGGACGTACGTGGCATTCGCGTTCTCCTGGTTGGAATTGGGACCAATAGGTGGCAATGCGACCGCGAATGCATACTGCCTCGAGCCCGTGCGCTCAATCCAATTTTCTGGTACCTTCCGCCCGTCCTGGCCCTCTGGCGGAACTGGTAGACGCACTCGACTCAAAATCGAGCGGGGCTCACTCCCCATCCCGGTTCGATTCCGGGGGGGGCCATTGAAGCGGGCGATCTTTTGCCTTGCCGCGCGCGGTCGGCCGCGTGTATCGGTACCGCCCCGGACCGGGCTCGAGCCATGTACAACCTCCTCATCAGCCTCGCCGTCGGCGCCGCAGCGGCGCTGGCGATCCTCGCCTTCGGCCTCGGCTGGGTCGCCACCCTCGGCCCGGGCCTCGTCGCCTTCGTCGCCGCCTACATCGTGCTCGCCCGGCGGACGACCAAGCAGCTCGAGCGCCTGTTCGAGTCCATGCAGAAGGAGCTGCAGGCCCAGCGCATCGACCGCGCGGTGGCCTCGCTGCAGGCCGCCTTTCCTCTCTCGCGCTGGCAGTTCCTGGTGGCCGCCCAGCTCCACTCGGCCATCGGCCAGCTGCTCTACGTGAAGCAGGACTTCGACGCCGCCCTTCCCCACCTCGAGAAGAGCTGGGTCCGGCAGTGGGTGGCGAGGGGCATGCTCGGGGCCGCGCACTACAGGAGGAAGGACGTCGACGGAGCGGTCCGCATCCTGGAGGAGGCGGTGAAGGCCTCGAAGAAGGAAGGCCTGCTCTGGGCGGTCTACGCCTGGGTCCTCGAGGACGCCGGCCGCCACGACGAGGCCATCCGCATCCTGGGCCGGGGCGTCACCGCCAACGAGAAGGACGAGAAGCTGAAGGCCACCCTCCAGGCCCTCCAGAACGGGAAGAAGCTGAAGCTCGGCAAGACCTACCAGCAGGAGTGGTTCCAGTTCCACCTGGAGCGCCCGCCCACCCAGCTCGTCGGCGGTCCGGGGGGCATGCGCGTCTCGAAGAGGGCGCTCTACGGCAAGTGAAGGCGTCGCTCCCGCCCGGGAGCGCTAGACCGTTCACGTCCCGCCGAAGCCCACGGACACCCGCCCGCGCGCGTCCACGATGAGCGGCACGCGCCGCTCTCCACCCGAGAGCTCGAGGAACCGCTGCATGGCCGCGGCGTCCTTCTTCACGTCGTGGTACTCGAAGGCCACGCCCCGCGTGCGGCAGTCCTCGCGAGCGGCGCGCGTGTAGTCGCACGACTCCTTGCCGTAGATCTGGATCGTTCCCGACATGCCACTCCTCTAGCACGGTGCTCCGCCCCGCGCCGCCCCGCGCCCGGGTGCGGTTCTCGATCCGGCGCGGCGCCCTGCTAAGATTCTCCGCGCGTGAGCGCCGCACCTCCCAGGCCCCGGTCGCCCGTCCTCGCCGTCGCGGCGCTCCTCGCGGCCTGCGCCTCCGCGTCGGGTACCGGGCCGACGGCCGCGGCGCCGCTCCCCCCGGCAGAGCCCGCCGGCGTCCCGCCGCACGGCGGCGAGATGCACGCCGCAACGGGGCCGGGCGCTTCGCCGCGGACCCTGGCGCGGGCGACGGTCGGCGCCACCGGCGACGTCATGATCCAGGGCGCGGTGAAGCAGGCCGCCGCGGTCCACGGCGCGGGCTGGCCCGACTCGGGCTACAGCTGGCTCCTCGCGCCGGTGGCCGACCTCCTCTCGGGGCCCGACCTCACCTTCGCGAACCTCGAGACGCCGGTCGCGCCGGATGCCGACCGCGGCTCGAAGGAGTACCAGTTCAACGCCCCCGTCGCGGCCCTCACCGCGCTCGCCCGGGCCGGCGTGGACGTGGTGTCCCTCGCCAACAACCACGCCTTCGACCAGGGCCGCGTCGGCTTCGAGGAGACCGTGAGGCGCGTCGCCGCCGCGGGCCTCACCGGCGTGGGCGCCGGACCCTCTGGCCGCAGCGCCGGGCCCCTCGTCCTCGAGGTGAACGGGATCCGGCTGGCGTTCCTCGCCTACGCGTACGGCTTCAACCAGCCGGGCAACGAGTGCGCGCCCGGCCGCGAGGCGTGCCTCCAGGCCTCGCTCCTCGATCGCGCCCGCGCGGTGGAGGACGTTCGCGCCGCCGCCGCCGTGGCGGACGCGGTCGTCGTCTCGCTCCACTGGGGCGTGGAGTACGAGGCCCAGCCGCGCTCCGAGGACGTGGAGCTCGCCCACCGCCTGGCGGACGCCGGCGCGATCGCCATCGTGGGCCATCACCCTCACGTCCTGCAGCCCGTGGAGCTGTACCGCCGCGAGGACGGCTCCACGGCGCTCGTGGCCTACTCGCTCGGGAACTTCCTCTCCAACCAGTCGCGCCGGTACCTGCACGGCGTCACGCCGGCCGACGTCGGCGCCACGCGCGACGGAGCCTTCCTCCGGTTCGCACTGGAGCGCCGCGACTACGGCCGGGGTGTCACCCGGGTCGAGCTGGCGGGCGTGGATTGCCTGCCGCTCTGGATGGAGAACGACACCGCCGAGATCGACGCGCGGCGCGAGCCCGCCCGCCGGCCGGCGCTGCGGGTGGTGGCGGTGGATCGCGCCCTGTCCGAGGTGCGGGCCCAGCTCGCCTCGTTCCCGGACCCCGTGCCGCCCGACCGGCAGGCGGCGTGGGTGGCGCTCCGCCACCGCGAGGTGATGCTCGCCGACCGCCGCGCGGCGAACGCGGCGGTGGTCGGCGCGGAGCTCGTGCGCACGCTCGGGCCGGCGGAGCTGTCCCCGCCGCCTCCCGCGTGGGCGCCGGCCCGCGAGCCCGGGCGCCCAGCGGCCCCGCCCGTGCAGGCGAGCGCGGTCAGGCCGTCCGCGACGCCGTGACCGGCTGCGGCTGCCCGGTGTCGGAGGGCTGCACGTCCGGGCGCTCCGGGACCTTGAGCTCGACGAGCTCGATGCCCAGCCGCTGGGCGAACTCGAAGATGCGCGAGTCCCGGTAGAACTCGCCGAACACGATCCGCCGGCAGCCCGAGTTGGCGATCAGCTTGAAGCAAGGCCAGCAGGGCGAGGCCGTGGTGTAGATGGTGGCGCCGTCGACGCCCACGCCGTTCTTGGCGGCCTGGATGATGGCGTTCGCCTCCGCGTGAACCGTCGCCACGCAGTGGCCGTCCTCCATCATGTGGCCCACCTCGGTGCAGTGGGGGAGGCCGCGGATGGAGCCGTTGTAGCCGGTGGACAGGATGGTCCTGTCCCGCACGAGCGCCGCGCCCACGTGCTTGCGGTCGCACGTCGCGCGCGTCGCGACCACCCGCGCGATGTTCATGAAGTACTCGTCCCAGCTGACGCGCCCGTCCATGCCGCCTCCTCCGGTGAGGTCGCACCGATGGTACCTCGGGGGGCCGACGGAAGCGGCGAGCGGGTTCCGGGGTTACCATTCCGTCATGCGCAAGGCTCCCCTCCTCGCCGCCCTCGTCGTCGCAATCCCTCTGGCCGCGCGCGCACAGGCCCCGCAGCCCCCGGCCGGCGCTCCCGCGCCCTCGTCGCCGCCCCCGAGCGCGCCGACCCGGGGCGCACCGCTGCCGTCCGGCCGCGAGGCGCAGCCGGCGCCCGGCTCTCAGGGGCCGGCCGACACGCCCGCGCCCCATGGGCCCGCCGTGCCCGCCGCCGTGCTCGAGGAGGTGAGCGGAACGGTCTCGGCGATCGACCGGCAGGCCCAGCGCGTGGACATCCAGACCGCGAGGGGCGTCCAGAGCCTGAAGCTCGACCGCAACACGCTCGTGTACCGGTCGGGAGGCCTCGGCACGGTCCTCGACATCCAGGTCGGGCTCTCGGTCCGCGCGGGCCGGAACGGCGTCGGCAACGCGTACTGGGTCCAGGTCCGACCCGTCGTCGCCGACAAGGGCACGACCCCCGCAGGCCCGGGCCCCGCGCCCGCTGCCGCCCCGGCGCCCTCCGCTCAGGCGCCGCCCGCGCAGGCGCCGTCGCAGCCTCCTTCCGCCCCGGCGCCGGCACCGGCCACGCCCGCGGCCGGCGGCGAGGCGGCCTCCCCGCCCGCGAGCGCCACCCCGGCTCCTGCGACGCCGCCCGCCGGCGCGCCGGCCTCACCCGCGTCGCCCGCGCCCGGCGTGGCTCCAGGTGAACCCGCGGCGCATCCCTGACGCTCCAGGGAACTATGCGTCGTACCGCCTGCGCATGAGGAACATGAGCGCGTCCTGCGCGCAGTGCTCGCAGTAGCCGTAGCGCTCGCGCATGCGGCGCACCGTCCCCTCGACCTCGCGCCGCGCCTTCTCCTCGAGGGTGTCGCGCTCGTCGGAGAGGTAGCGCAGCACGTCCTCCCGCACCCTGCGGATCTGGCGCTTGCGCTCCTCGTAGTAGTGATCGCGGAGCCGCCGGAACAGGTCCGGGAAGATCCCCACGAAGTCGATCTCCTTCACGTCCGGATGGTCGAGGCGGAACGCTCCGACCGCCGAGATGACGCCCCGCCGGAACACGGCGGGGTCCTCTGCGGGCGGCATCACGATCCGCTCCAGCTCGGCCATCCGGCCCTCGTCGGGCGCCTCGTACTCCCCGGTGACGCGGTTCTGGACCTTCTCGCCCTTCACCCAGTGCGACACCAGCGTGGCGTAGCGGCCGAACAGCTCCCGGTACTGGCCCTCGGTGACGAGCCCCATCGCGTCGCGGATCTCCTCGTCCACCACGTCGAGCAGCCCCGCCTCGGCCACCCGGACGAACTCCTCGTGGTCGTGGTAGCCGTCCACGACCTCCTGCTGCAGGAAGTCGTGGACGGTCTTGTCGCGGCACAGCGCCTCGAGCTCCGCCAGCACCGCCATCGGCGTGAGGCAGCGCGCCGACGGCTCCTGGGCGGCGTGCATGAGCGCCGTCTTCAGCTCGCGCGCGGACGCCCCGCTGCGGCCCTCGTAGGCCGGGTAGACCTCCGACTCGCCGTACAGGTCGGCGGCGTGGGTCCTGAGGAGCCTGGCCTGGGCGAGCCCGAGGCGGTCGGGGGCCGTACCCGAGTCGTACAGCTTGAGCTTCTCGAGCGGCGCCAGATCCTCCACGAGCGACCGCAGCTCGCCCTGGTAGCGCTCGGGAAGCGGCCGCTTCAGCCGGGTGAGCACCGCCCACTGCGCGGCGACCGCGGTCGCGTGCGGGGCGACGTGCTTCCCCACCGCCGCCGGGGTGATCTGCCGGTCGTAGATCTCGCGCTCCACGGAGGCGCGCCGCAAGTACGGCACCCGCACCAGCTCCAGCCTCCCCCGGAACGAGGCGAACTCCGACGACTCCTTGAAGGCCGCCAGCTGCTTCTCGTTCGCGCTCGCCACGAGGACGAGATCGAGCTGGAGAACGAAGTGGTCGAGGGAGACACGCCCCGTCTCGCTGGTGCCGAGCAGGTACTTGAAGTGCTCGAGCGGGCGCTTCAGCAGGTCCGAGTACTCCACCACGCCGCGGTTCCCCGACACGAGCGGCCCGTGCGGCTCGAAGAGCGCGAGCGCGTGCAGCGCAGGCGGGAGCGCGGCCGTGCTCCGGTCGGCGGTCACCTGCCGGTATCCCGCGTCCACGGTCAGCTGGGGCTCGACCGTCACGGCCGCCTGCTGGTAGCGGGCCGAGACGTAGAAGCGCTCCACCTGGACGTGCCGCATCACCTTCAGCCAGTCGCCGCGGTAGGCGCCCAGCAGGGCGTCGTGGATCTGCCGGCAGTAGTGGCAGAGGTCCCCCTCGGCGAGATGCTCGGAGAGGACGAAGTCGCCGTCGCCCGCGCCGGTCCGGGCCGCCGGCCGGCAAGCCTCCTCGAGCAGCTTGCGGCGCTCCGCCTTGGGCAGGAGCAGCAGCGGATGGTCCCTCATCGGGCAGGCCAGGCGTGCGTCGAGCGCGTCGCCGTCGAGGCTCGCGTAGCTCGAGGGCTCGCCGCCCTCTCCCGCGCGCGGGCCGAACCCCAGCCCGCCGCCCTTCAAGGTCCGGTCGCTGGGGAACACCCAGTGGAACCGGTAGAGGGCCCCCTCCCGCGTCCGGGAGTAGGCCTCCATCGCCCGCACCATCGCCGCGACGATGGACGACTTCGCCGATCCGTTCGGGCCGTGGAGGAGGATCAGCCGGTCCACCCGGCCCGACCGGACGAAGCCGCCGAGCGCGCGGTAGATGGCCGCCTGGACCTCCTCCTGGCCGGCCACGCGCTGGGCGCGGGCCTCCGGCTCGAAGGCGAGGTCGAACAGGGTCCAGCGCCGGACGCGACCGACCGGCGTCTCTCGCTCCTCGGATCCGAAGTGGTCGAACACGTCCCGGACGTACTGGGCCGCACCGCGCGCCTGGCGGCGCGGAGCGTCGAGGAAGACCTGGAGCCAGTCCTCCATGGAGAGGATGGAGCGGTTCTCGACGAACGCGCTCCGCACCCCACCCCCCACCGCAGACAGCCACCGGCGCGCGTCCATGACCCACCTCCTCGACCCCGGAAGCCTCTCACGGGCCCGCCCGGCGTACCAAGCCGCGCCGCTGGCGGGCCGGCCGCGGCCTCCACCCGGGGGCGGGGCCGTAGTACGCTCGGCGGTCCATGGGGACGCCGCCGCGCGACATCATCATCGGGATCGACCTCGGGACCACCAACTCGTGCTGCGCGATCGCTCAGGGCGACGGGCAGGTGAAGCTCGTGCCCTACCGCGCCGGCGATTTCACCATCCCGTCCATCTTCGCCATCGACGACAAGGGCAACGAGCTCATCGGCCACGAGGCCAAGCGGCAGTGGCAGCTCAACCCGCGGAACACTCTCTATGCAACGAAGCGGCTCATCGGCCGGGCGCCGCGCGACGAGGTGGTCGAGCACGTCCAGAAGTCGGTCCAGTACCGCGTGCACGCCGGAAACGAGAACGACGTGGCCGTGGATTGCCACGGCCGCACCTTCCACGTGCCGGAGATCAGCTCGCGCATCCTGAACAAGATCCGCGAGGTGGCCAGCGAGCACCTGGGCTTCGCGGTCCAGCGCGCGGTGGTCACCGTGCCGGCCTATTTCACCGACCGTCAGCGCCAGGCGGTGAAGGAGGCGGGCAAGCTGGTCGGCCTGGAGGTGGTGCGCATCATCAACGAGCCCACCGCGGCCGCGCTGGCCTACGGGCTGGGCCGCAAGCTGAACGAGCGGGTGCTGGTCTACGACCTCGGCGGCGGCACGTTCGACGTCTCGATCATCGAGATCCGCGACCGGGTATTCGAGGTGAAGGCCACCGGCGGCGACATCTTCCTCGGCGGCATCGATTTCGACGCCGCCATGATCGATCACGTCCTCGACGACTTCCGGAAACGGCATGCCATCGACCTGTCGTCCGACCCGGTTGCCATGCAGCGGATCAAGGACCTCGCCGAGCGGACCAAGATCGACCTCTCGTCCCGGACCGAGGCGCCGTTCTCCATTCCGTTCATCACCATGACGCCGCAGGGTCAGCCGCTCAACATGGACCTGCGGTTCGACCGGAAGCTCCTCGAGGCGCTCACCAACCACCTCGTCGAGCGGACGCTCAAGATCATGGGCGGCGTCATGGTGGACGCGGGCATCACCGCGGCGGACATCGACGAGGTGATGCTGGTGGGCGGCCAGACCCGGATGCCGGTCATCCAGGACCGCCTCACCAAGTTCTTCGGCAAGCCGCCCTCCAAGGGCGTGCACCCCGACGAGGCGGTCGCCATCGGGGCAGCGCTCTACGGATGGTCGCTCCAGGAGAACTCGGACCTGAAGCTCCAGCTGCTCGACGTCATTCCCATGGCCATCGGGCTCGAGCAGGCGGGCGGCGACATGCACGTGGTCTTCCCGCGCAACGCGCCCATCCCCAACGCCAAGGCCATCGAGGGGACCAACTCCGTGGACGGCCAGAAGGCGCTCGTGCTGCGCATCTTCCAGGGCGACGCCCCGAAGACGGTGAGGAACGAGCTCCTCGGCGAGTTCACCTTCAGCGGGGTTCGCCCCAGCCCGCCCGGCGAGGTTCGCCTCGAGATCCTCTTCGAGGTCAACATCGAGGGAATCCTGACGATGAGCGCCCGCGACCTCGACACGGGCAAGGAGATGGTCACCACCGTCCGGGTGACCTCCTAGAGCACATCCCATAACCCCAGGGGCCTACTGCGGCGCAGGATGCCTGCCTGCGGCGGGCGGCCTCGTCGCTGCGCTGCTCGACGTACCTAAGGGTACGCCTGCGCTGCTCGCTCCTCGTGCGCCCTGCCTCGGCGACGGCCTCCTGCACCTCGCTACGGCCCGGGGTTACGGGGTGCGCTCTGGTCGGCTCGTGAAGAAGGCCCCTGGACGGCGCCGTTCACCCGGAGCGCAGCCGCCGCGGGCGGCGGCGGAGACGAGGGGTCACCTGCGCTCGCCGTGCTCGTGCTCGGCCCGGGGCTTCGGAGCGGGCGCCGGGCGGCTCGCGTGCGCCTCGGTGCGCACAGGCGCGGGAGGAGCGCGGTACGCTGGCGCCGCGTGCGCGCGTCCGCTGCTGGAGCCACCGCGCTGGGCGGGCGCAGGGGCCGCCGCCGGCGAGCGCGCGGGGGCCGGCGCCGGGTTCCAGGCCGGGCGGCCCGCGGGCATCGGCGCCGTGCGGGCCGGCATCTCGCGGACGGGACCTCGCTCGGGGCGGAAGATCGCG
>Ga0335085_10004580_pt1 | contig 22816 bp, 19 predicted proteins | sample Lox_Sample_45_FD_206712 | JGI IMG/M metagenome (GOLD analysis project Ga0335085, IMG submission 206712) | Soil microbial communities from Loxahatchee National Wildlife Refuge, Florida, United States - Lox_Sample_4.5 | ecosystem: Environmental > Terrestrial > Soil > Wetlands | place: USA...
TGAGCGTGCGAATGCCCATCCGCGGGGCGGCTTCAATAATGCGGCGCGCAGCAGCGGCGCCGGCGCGATGACCCGCCGTGCGCGGAAGACCGCGCGAGGTGGCCCAGCGTCCGTTGCCGTCGGAGATTATGGCCACGTGAAAATTGTGCGGGGAAGAGGGAAAGGCGAGCGGAGCAGGGCGAAGCCTGGGCGCGGAGCGGACAGGGCCGCGGCCGTGCTGGGCGGGGGCGGGGGCGGGCTGGCAATGCTGCAAATCACTTTTCATTGCAAAGTAACCTCCCAAAAAAAATTTGCGACTACTCGCCTTCGCGCGTGGCGCGAATCAGCGCTTCCATGTGCGCCAGGTAGCGCTCCAGGGCGCGCCGTCCGGCCGGGGCCAGGCGATAGTCAGTGCGCGGCAGGCGGCCCTCGAACGACTTGGTGCAAACAACGTAGCCGGCTTCCTCGAGCTTTCGCGCGTGCACGCTCAGGTTGCCATCCGTGGTTTTCAGGAGCGTTTTCAGCTCGTTAAAGGTGAGAGAGCGGTTGACGGCGAGTGCGCTGACGATGCCGAGGCGGATGCGCTCGTGGATGAGGCGGTCGAAACTGCCCGGCAGCGATTCCCGCGCACCGCCCGGCGTGCTTCGGAGAGGCACGCGCCCTTCACGCGCCGGCTGGTCCTGCCTCGCAGTGGATTGCCTGGCCATCGTTCTCCCGTTCAGCCTCCGTAACGCAACGCGATCCACAAACCGAAGCCCATCTGTATGCCGCCGAATCCCACGGCCATCAAGAAATCACCCCACGCGGCGGGCGCCAGGAGCGCCGCAGCACCCAGCACCATCAGGCAGACACCCATGACGGGCACCACGCGGACCGAAAAGGCACCGCCGGTGACAATCGCCGTGCCGTAGAGCAGCAGCCACATGCCCGGCAGCGCGGCGTACAGGCCGGCGTGCACCAAAACCCAGGTGAGGAGAGCACCCACCACCACGGGTGGCGCGAAACTCAACACGAACCGGCGGCCCGGCCCGGAAAAAATGCCGGCGTCGCTGCGGCGGGCTTTTGCGGCCACCGCGGGAGCGAGAATCGCCGTGGCCAGCACCGCTTCCGCAAGCCAGATGGAGAGCCAGCGCTGGGGCGAACCCTGCCGCGAAGCGAGATAGGCGGCAACGAACGCGGTGAGGCCGGTGGCCACGCCGCCCCATCCGGGCACGCCGGTAAATTCGCCAGCGCGCTCCATGGTTTCGCGGATGTAGCGCAGGTGATCGGCGGCATGAGCGTCAATGGGAACGGGATCGGCGGGAGAGGAGCGCAGGGGGCGAAGAGCGGACATGAACGGAAGGCTAGCAGGCCCCACGATTTTTGTCAAGTACTTTGTATCGCAGAGTTCTTTTGCATATCATGCGCCAGGCAGCGTGAAGTCGAACGCATAGGAATGCTTCCCCGCCTCGATGACGATGTTCATGGAGCCTGCAAGGCCGGCGAGCTGGCCGGTGCCGGAGCCGGGAATCACGGCGATGCTAAGTTGGGTCGCTCCGGGCTGCATCCTCCCGCTGTGCTGGAGCGCGAAGCTTCCCGTCCGGCCATCGAGCGTTCCGGTGACGCGCTCAATGGCCACATATCCCCCCGAGCCCTTCTGCGCTCCGCCAAAGGCAAGCATCTGCCCCTGACTTGTGGCTTCCAAACCGCCGTGGAACTGCTTCTCGAGAAGGAAGCGGCTGATTTCCGCTCCGGCGACGGCGGGATCGGCGGGCTGGGGTGTGAGTTTCACTTCGAAGGTGCCGGCTGCATGGAGGGACACGGTTTTCTCCTCCTGACGCGGTCCGGCCGGTTGTGCGCCGACGTGGAGCGCGAAGGCCAGCGCGAGGCACAGGCAAGCACTGGACACGAATAAGATTCTGCCGGGGGAATGCAGGTTCATGATTTCTCCGTTTCAGTTCCCATTGCAGGTTCGGCGGAATTATATCGGGAGATCGCGGGCGATCGAGAGAAGACGTGGCCTGCGGGCGAGGCAGCTCAGTGAATTTGCGAGAGGGGGATGATGACGCTGCCGATTTGGGCCGACTCCCGGTCCTGGACCAGGATGCGCAGCGTGGTGGTCTCCGGCTTGGGCTCGACGTGCTTTTCGAAGCGGATGCCGGTGGCGAGGGCGCCGGCGTACTGTTCGGGCTGCATGCGCAGGTTGAGGCGATTGGTGGAATGCGCGAGGATTTTGCCGCGCCCATCCTGCTCGAGGATGATCACCTCGACGGCCCCGACGCGCTGCTTGCCCTTCTCCTCGAGCCGCAACTCGTGCGCGTCAATCCTTCCTTCGACGAGCAAGGAATTGGGGGCCGGGACGACGACGCGCGTGATGTGGACGCGGAGAGGAATGGAGGAGGAATCGATGGGACTGCGTACGGCGGTGATCAGGTTGTTATGCGTTTCGGCATCGGTGGCCGCGGCATCGCCGAGTGCGAAATACCCTTTGGGATAGCGCACATCCAGGCCCTTCTGGCCCAGTGCGACCTTCAATTCGTGGAACCTGCCGTCGGCGGACTTGGCATCGATGTAGAAGCCCAGCAGGTAGAAAACCGCGGCGTCATTCACCGCCTCGCGGATGGCCGTGGTGAGGTCGTTGCCGTTGACAAAGGCCTTGCCGCCGGTCAGATCGGCCATGTCCTGCATGGCGGCGATGCCGGTGGGCTCGGCGGATTGCATCTGCCTTCCTCCGTTGCCCAGGCTGAGTTCGTCAGCGTCCAAATTGCCTTCGATGTTGGTGAGGAAGGAACGCGGAAGCAGCCCGCGGCCGTCGACGGGATAGGCGGCAATCTGGGCGGGGCCGAGGACAGCGGCAATGCCTTTGCCGGAGAGCGGAAGGTTGGCGGTGAGCCAGATGAGATTCTTGCGGCCGGGGATGTGAGCGACGTGATCGGCGATGGCCTGGAGGGCGGCCATGGTGACGGTGGCGCGCGCCTCGTTGGCAAAGTCGGCCATATCCAGACGCCCGATGTCGATCACGGAATCGAACTCAGCGCCGGGGCCGGGGGTATGGGTGTGCGCGGGTTCGACGACCTCGCGGCTGGTGAGCGAACGCGCGTCGTAGTTCTTCACGATGGCGAGCAGGCGTTCGCGGTCGCTGGTGAAATCGCAGAGGACGTGGAGGGTACGGCTCAAACCGTAGACGGCCACGCGGGCGCCGGGCTCGAGGTTCTGCAGGTATTCGAGCAAATGGGCCTTGGCGTTGGCGAGTGCATGGTCTTCGAGCCAGAGCGGGGTTTGCTCGTAGGCGCCCGCACCCGCGCCGGAAAGCGTGTTCAGGTTGTCGAGCAGGACGATGGTGATGCTGCCTGGCGCCGCGGCATTGTACAGGGGGAGATCGGAAAAAGTGTTCGGGGGGAGCGGCACGGGAGCTTCACCGGTGGATCCGTGGGAGACGACGGAGAAGGTACTGATGGGCTGCAGTTTGCCGCGGTCGAAGACGGTGAAGTCGGCCTGAGTCAGATTGCTTACCGGGCCATTCTTGTCGTGAACAATCACGCCGATTTGGACCAGGCGCGTGGTGACGCGAACCGCGGGAGCGGCCGGTGCAGGCGTCTCCGCGGCCGCCGGCGAGGGCTGAGCCGGAGAAGCGGGGCTTTGCTGTCCGCGAGCTATCCCAGCGGCGAGTGAAACGAGCAGCGCCGAGGACAGAAAGAGACTTGAGGATCGAGAGAAAACCGTCCTGCCGTAGGGCACAGACACCTCGGAACGCAGCCATCCAGTATACCGCGACGGATGGTCGCTGCTGCGAGTTGGTTGCCTGGCGCGGGATCATCGCTCATCCGGAAGCGCCGCGAATGCACGTGTCAGCGGAATTGCGGCCGGGCGCCGGGAGAAAGTAGCAGCGATGCATCCGTGCGGTGGGAGGATAGAGTTCCTCGTGGGTATAGAGGAAGCCGAGTTTCTCCAGCACATGGCGTGAAGCGGCGTTCTCCGGATGATGGCCGGCAAACAGTCCGTTGGCGGCAATCGAGCGGAAGGCGAAGTCGATCACAGCACCGGCGGCTTCCTGCGCCAGCCCTTTGTTCCAGACGGCCGGCAGGAGATGGAACCCGATTTCATAAACGCCGTTCTCCGGCCGGTAAGGGCGCAGACCGCAACATCCCGCGAACTGATCCGCGGCTCGCAGGAAGATGGGCCAGTACTGCACCCCGAGGGAATCCTGAAGCTCCATCTCACGGCGGAGTCTCTCCGCAACCACTTGCGGAGTGAACGGCCCGCCGATCAAGCGCGCAACTTCCGCATTGCCCCACAGGGAAAGAGCAAGGGGCAGATCCGCTTCCCTCCAGCGGCGAAAGCCGAGCCGGCGCGTGGCGATGAAATATTTGGGGTCGTCGGGCATCGGTGGGACACTACTGTGAGGCCAGCGGGCGAAGAGAACAAAGCGAATCGGGGCGGGCCGGACCGGGAAAGGCGGAACAAATGGGGCGGAATCGGGGGAAGGAGCGGGGAAAGGTACCAGCGCGATTGGTACTTGACACTCCCCCGGCAGGCGGGGCTAGCATAGCGTCGGAGTCCGGTGGTCAGACCACCAGACCGACAGAAACCCCTGTGGCTGTTCCCGCCAAAGTCGAACTGGAAGCGATTCAACGCACGAAAATCTATGAAGTGGTGGCGGCGCAGCTCGAGAGGCTGATCCTGGACGGGGCGCTTCAGCCCGGGGACAGGCTGCCGCCCGAACGCGAACTGGCGGAGCGATTCGACGTAAGCCGGAGCGCCGTGCGGGAGGCGCTACGCTCGCTGGAGCTGAAGGGCCTGGTGGAACCGCGGCCCGGCGAAGGCACGCTCGTCCGGACCCCTTCGATCGATTCCCTGCTGACTCCGCTGGCCGGGCTGCTGGGGCGGAAACTGGAACTGGTGCACGAACTGCTGGAAGTGCGCTCGATGATCGAGCCGCACCTGGCGGGGCGCGCGGCGCGCAACGCCACGCCGGAAGACATCGAACGGCTGAAACAAATCCTGGAGCGGCACGAAGAGAAGGCGGCGCGGCAGGAACTGGCCATCGAAGAAGACTCGGAATTTCACTACACGATTGCGCGCGCCTCGAAGAACAAGGTGATCCTGAAAGTTCTCGACGTGATGATGGACATCCTGCGGGAGAGCCGCGAGCGGTCGCTGCAGGTGGAGGGCCGGCGCGAAAAATCGCTGGCCGGCCACCGGAGGATTTACAACGCCATCAAGCGGCGCGACGCAGAAGGCGCGGAAAAGGCGATGCGGCAGCACCTGGCGGAGATCGAAGCGATATTGATCAAGAAGAACTGAAGGAAGGGGAAACGAAATGGGCCGACTGTTTGCAGTCGAAATCGTATACCGGGGAATTTTCCAGAAGACGCTGGCGAAGAACATCAGCCGGGGAATCGTGCTGGCGGCGAACCTGGAAGGGAAACCGGGAACCTCGTTCGGGCGCTACGGCGACAGCCCGGAGCGCAACGGGATACCGGCGAAATACTTCGCCATCGTGGCCACGGACGACCTCACGCTGGAAGAGGGCATGGCGAAATATGAGCCGAAGGAAGTGGACGTAACGGTGTGCGTGGACGACACGCTGTGCAAGGGCCTGGAGTCGTGGGCCTGGTACGGCCTGCAACCCATCAACCGGCTGACCAAGCCGGCCGGGACGCTGATCATCACGTCCAAAGAATCCGCCGAAACGCTGATTCCGATGATTCACCAGAAACACGACCCGTACAAACTGGCGATACTGAAGGGCATTCCGAGCTTTTCGGGATTGTGGGTGTACAAGGACGATCACACGGACGTGCGCATCCTGGGAGCCATCGCCAAGCTGCTGCCGGAAATGCTGAGCCTGGATTCGGTGAAGAATTTCATCCGGCACGAGTGGAAAGACGAGGTGAAGGTGCAGTCGGCCACGAACAGCTACAACCGGGTGAGCACGCAGAGTGTAAACCCGAGCCAGGGGAATGCGGAGAAACCTTTCCAGTTCGAACTGCCGAAGTGGCATGAGATGCGAGACGGAGTGGCCATCCCCAGCATCGCCGCAGGCCACGCGATGAAGGACCCAGCCAGCAAGGCCACGGGCGGCTACCAGCCCGCGCGGAACCCGACGTTCAAGAAGTGGTCGACGCGGACGATGCGGCCGGTGGTGGACTTCGACATCTGCATCAAGTGCACGCTGTGCTGGCTGCAGTGTCCGGATTCGTGCTTCGACGTGACGCCCGAAGGCCTGTACGACGCGAACATGGAGGCCTGCTGCGGGTGCGGCGTGTGCGAAGCCGTGTGCCCGGTGAAGGATTGCGTGACGATGGTGAACGAAGTGGCGTTCAAGGACAACGCCAGCCAGTGGGAAGCCTGGCGGAAGAACAAGGACAGCTACAAGACCTGGGTAACCAAGACGATTGCCAACCGGCCGGAACGTTCGCATGGCTTCCGCTACAAGGGCCAGTACGACGAGCAGAAGAGCGAAATGATGGAGATCGCGAAGAACGGGTAGGAGAAGAAAAGAAAAAGCAGGTTCCCGCCTACGGCGGGCAGGCCTCACGGCGGCAAGAGGCGCCGGGGTTCGGAATGACAGGTATTGAGCGGCCCGGTGGGAGCCGGGACGGACGAGACGGATAAGGAGCAGCGGATCATGGCACAGATGACGGCAACACTCCCCGAACGGGGAACGGAAGAAACCGCACTGATCACCGGCAGCGAAGCGATCGCAGTGGCGTGCAAGCTGGCGGACGTGGACGTAATCACGGCGTATCCGATCCGCCCGTACGACACGGTGATGCAGTACGTGGCCAAGATGATCGCCAACGGGGATTTCGACTGCGAATACATCGTGGCGGAAGGGGAGCACTCGCAGTTTGAGATCGTGAAGCACGCGTGCGCGTGCGGGGCGCGCGTGTTCACGGGATCGAGCGGAGTGGGCTGGATGTACGCGATGGAAGCGCTGACTGTGACGCCGGCGCTGCGCGTGCCCATGATTGCCATGGTGGGCAACCGGGCGCTGGACGATCCCGGCGCGTTCGGCGTGGAGCACAACGACGCACTGGCCGTGCGCGACCTGGGCTGGCTGCTGGTGTGGGTGGATACGGCGCAAGAGGCGCTGGACACGGCACTCATCGCCTACCGTGTGGCCGAGGACCGGAAGATTTTCCTGCCGTGCGCGATTAGCTGCGACGGCGCGTTCCTGACGCATTCCCAGGCGCTGGTGAAGATCCCCACGCAGGAGCAAGTGAACCGCTTCCTGCCGCCCTACAACCGGGGCGACCTGCTGCTGCATCCCGACAACCCAATCACGGTGGCGCCGCAGGCCAACGAAGACTGGGTGATGGAAATCCGGCGGCAGAATTACGCGGCGATGGAACGGGTGCCGGGAGTAATCCGGGAGGCGTATGCGGACTTCGAGCGGATTTTCGGCCGGAAGTACGGCAATCCGTTCTTCGAGGAGTACGAAACGAAAGACGCCGACGTGGTGATCGTGGGCATGGGCACGCTGGCCATGCCGGCGCGCGTGGCCATCCGGAAGATGCGCAAGGAAGGAAAGAAAGTGGGCATGGTGCGGCTGCGCTGGTTCCGGCCGTTCCCTGGAGAGGAACTGGCCAAGTGCCTCTCGCGCTTCAAGGCCGTGGGGGTGCTGGACCGCGATTTCTCGTTCGGGTCGCCGTACATGTCCGGCGTGGTGGCCACGGAGACGCGCGCAGCGATGTACTCCGACGCGATCTCGAAGCATCCGCCGGTGCTCAACTTCATCGGCGGGCTGGGCGGACGCGAAGTGACGGTGCCCGACGTGGAGCACATTTTCAACGAGCTGCATCAGGCCGCGGAAGGCAAGAAGAAGCCGGCCACGCAGTGGATCGGCCTGCGCGAATAGCGGGGCCGCAGAGATCGAGGGAATCGCAGAAATCGATTCGAGGAGGGCTGGAATGGCCATATCACCGTTTGTGGAAATCGATACAACGCAGAAGCTGGACCCGTTCAAGGGCGTAAAAAAGCTTCCGCTGGAGGAGTACTTCACCTCCGGGCACCGGACCTGCCAGGGCTGCGAATCGGCGCTGGTGATGAAAACCATGGTGAAGGCGGCGGGGCCGCGGACCATCGTGCTGGGGAGCACGGGGTGCATGTATGTGGCCAACACCACGTACTACAGCACGGCCTGGGTGGTGCCGTGGATGCACACGCAACTGGGCTCGAGCGGCTCGGCCGGCCTGGGCGCCGCCGCGGCGCTCAAGGCGCTGATGCGCAAGGGCAAGATGAAGAAGGAGCCCATCAACGTCATCTCCTTCTGCGGCGATGGCGGGGGAGCGGACATGGGACTGGGCGCGATTTCCGCCTCGCTGACGCACCCGGACTACAACTTCCTGATCCTGCTCTACGACAACGAGTCCTACGCGAACACGGACATCCAGCTTTCGGGCTCGACGCCCTACGGCGCGCATACCACATTCAGCCCGCCGGGGAAAATGAAGCGCATCATGCACCACCGGTGGAAGAAGAACACGGCGGGCATGCTCGCGGCCGGCCATCCGGAGTGCAAATACGTGTCGACGATCTGCATGTCCTACGGACTGCTGGGCATGAACTGCATCCGCAAGGCACTGACGATCGGCGGCCCGACGTTCATCCATTCGCTGGACCCCTGCCCGAAAGGCTGGGACTACGACCCGTACATCTCGCACGAGCTGGGCGAATTGGCCGTGACCACCGGCATCTGGCCGCTCTACGAGGTGGAGAACCACACGCTGCGGCTGCTGGGTAAAACCAAGGAAATCGCCGAAGGCCGCTACAAGCGGCAGCCCGTGCGCGATTACCTGCTCAAGCAGGGGCGCTTTGCGCACTTCACCGCAGACGACATCGATTACTTCCAGAGCAAAATTGACGACATGTGGACAAAGTGGCTGATCCCGGGCGTCATCCCCATGATGAAAGATATTGAAGGCGACGCTCCGCCATCGGAGTAGAATTCGGGTAGAGGGCGGCCGGAAGCCGGGGAAATCGCAAAAGGACTCACGCTCAGCGCGGGTTCATCTCACCCGACGGGGGGATGACCGGGCGCAAGTGCCCGTCAGGTTCGGGTTTGGTTCTCGACCGATCAGAACCAGGGGGGGAGTTATGAGCAGCTCGCAGACCGGCGGGTTGGGCGCCGAACCCAAAGTCGGCAACCGCTGGGTAATCCTGTTTTTCAGCATCCTCAGCATGGTGGCGGTGGCGAACTTCCAGTACGGCTGGACTCTGTTCGTCGAACCGCTCAAACAGCATATGAAGGTGGACGCCGCGCTGATTCAGGTGACGTTCACCGTGTTCGTGCTCCTGGAAACCTGGCTGGTTCCCTTTGAGGGCTGGCTGGTGGACAAGTTCGGGCCGCGGCTTCTGGTGATGCTCGGCGGAGTGTTCGCCGGGCTGGGCTGGGTGGGCAGCGGAAAAGCCGAAACGCTCACGGCCCTCTATCTCTGGTACGCCGTCGCGGGCATCGGCGCGGGAATTGTGTACGGCACGGCGGTGGGGAGCGCGCTCAAATGGTTTCCGGACCATCGCGGTCTAGCCGCAGGGCTGACGGCTGCAGGCTTCGGCGCGGGCTCCGCCTTTACCGTCGCTCCCATCGCGAACATGATCAAGTCGTCGGGCTACCAGAACACGTTCATCGTCTGGGGCCTGATCCAGGGAGGCGTGGTGATCGTGTCCGCGTTTTTCCTCCAGTCGCCGCCGGCCGGCTGGCTGCCGAAGACGTGGCGAAAAGCTCCCGCCGGGGATCTGGTGAAGAAACGCCAGAGCGTAGGCGATTTCACCTCGGCGCAGATGGCCACAACCGGGCATTTCTGGCTCATGTACGTGATGATGGCGCTCGTGGCCACGGGCGGACTCATTGCCACGGCGCAGCTCGGGCCGATGGCCTTCGACTTTAAGGTGGACAAAGTTCCGGTGTCCTTCCTGATGTGGACCATGCCGGCGCTCACCTTTGCCCTGTTTCTGGACCGGATCCTGAACGGGCTGTGCCGGCCGTTCTGGGGATGGATTTCCGACCACATCGGAAGGGAGAACACGATGGGCGTGGCGTTCGGCCTGCAGGCCATCGCCATTTACGTGCTCCTCCAGTATGCCGACCACCCCAGGCTGTTCGTCATCTTCAGCGGCTTCACCTTCTTCGGCTGGGGAGAAATCTTCTCGCTCTTCCCGGCGCTGTGCGGAGATTTCTTCGGACGCAAGCACGCCACCGCGAACTACGGATTCCTGTACACGGCCAAGGGGGCCGCGTCCATCTTCGTGCCCATCGGGTCCGCGCTGGCCGCAGGCAAAGCGTTCGATTTCCGCGCGGACATTCTGTTCCTGATCGGCGGCGTTCTCGCCCTGTTTGTTCTCTTCGTGGCACCCTCGGTGTTGCACATCGAGTTCGGCCAGGGAGTGAGGCGCACGCTCCTGCTGGTGGCGACGCTGATCGGCACCTACGGAATCCTTCTAGCCGTCTTTCGCGACCTTTGGGCGCCGTTTTCCGCGAAGTTCACGTTGCCGAAAGTCGGCTGGGTGGGCGTGTTCAACGTGGCGATCGTGTTCAACATCATCGCTTCCCTGCTGGCATTCTTTGTGCTGCGCCGGCTGAGTGTGCCGGCGCTTCCGCAGCCGACTTCCAGCCCTCTCGCACAGGGCACTCCGGCCGCGGCCCACACTGACTAACGGGTTCGATTGAATCGCGGACACCTGCGGGGAGACTGCCGCTCCGGCGAGAGGAAACTGTTTGCGGGGATGTGTGTGCGTCACACCGCCGCGATGCGCCGCAGGTTCATTTCATGATGACGACGTGGGGATCGATCTTCTTCTTTCCCTCGTCATACGTGATCACGTACTTGTACACAGTGTAGTCGCTGGCCACGCGCACGGGGTCGGACACGATTACGCCCTTCGTGGAGTCCGCCTCAAAGGCATCGCCCGGGCTGCCCGTGAACGGATGGGGCGACATGTGCACGTGGAAGACGCGGTCCGGATTGTTCGGAAACGTCCAGATTACGCGGTCGCCCGCGTGCGCCCAACACAAGTCGGGCGAAACGGCCGGGGCAGGGGCGTCAAAAATCTGAATGGGGTTCGTGCGACACGGCGGGATGGCCTCGCGCCGGCCCGTGCCGATGCGAAACTCCTCCACGGGATTCATCCGGTAGGCCTGCAACAACGCCAACGCCAACGTGAAGGCCAGCAGCCACGGAGCGATTCGCTGCCCAAAACTCGGTGTGCTGGACGGCATCTGCCGTTCCTCCTCCGATTCCTCCGCTGGGCGCCGGGACCGAAACCTGAATTGGCATGCAGGCTATCAGAGCGTGCGGCGGGCCGCAACGGCGCTGGCCGGGCCGGTTGACCAGGGGCAAACCCCAGGACAACCAGGAGTGGCGCCTCCCGCGGCGATCGCCAGCGGATTGCAACTTCGCGGCTCTCTGCACGTATCATAAGAAGAGGAGAATTCCAGCACGCCATGACGGACGGAAACGGCGCCACCAACGCGATTCGCGCGCAGAACCTGTGCCGGTACTACACCATGGGCGAGTCCGTGGTGAAGGCGCTCGACGGCGTCTCGCTGGAAGTCCGCGCGGGCGAGCGCGTGGCGCTCGTGGGCGCCTCCGGTTCGGGCAAATCCACGCTGCTGCACCTGATGGCCGGGCTGGACCGTCCCACCAGCGGGAGCATAGAAACGCAGGGGCACGATCTGGCCGCCATGTCGTCCCAGGAACTGGCTGCGCACCGGCGCAATACCGTGGGCATGATCTTTCAGGCCTTCCATCTGCTCCCGAGAATGACGCTGGAAGAAAATGTGGAGCTGCCGCTGCGTCTCGCGGAGATGTCGCGCGAGGAACGGCCCGCACGGGTACGCGAGGCGCTGGAACGCGTAGGCCTCGGTGCCCGCTCGGGCCACCGTCCGGGCGAGTTATCGGGAGGCGAGCAGCAGCGCGCGGCCATTGCGCGAGCGCTGGTGAACCGGCCGTCCATCCTGCTGGCGGATGAGCCCACCGGAAATCTGGACAGCCGGAATGGCGAAGAAATCATGCGGCTGATCAGCGGGCTGAATGAATCGCTGAAGATGACCGTTGTCCTTGTGACTCACGAACGGAAACTCGCCGCCAGCTTTGCGGAGCGCATGGTGGTGCTCTCCGACGGCCGGCTGGCCGCGGAAGGCCGCCCGGGCGATCCGGCGCTCGAGGCACTGCGATGAAAGCCAACGACCTGGTGGAACTCGCGGGACGCAACCTTCGCGAATCCGGCTTTCGCAATGCGCTGACGACGCTCGGGATCGCCGTGGGAGTGGCCGCGCTGGTAGCCATGCTGTCGCTCGGCGCCGGCCTGCAAGGACTGGTCACGAGCCGGTTCGACCGTTCCGGATTGTTCAACACCATCGGCGTGTTCACAGCGCGCGACTTCCGCGGCATGGACCGGAACGAGCGCCGCTCCGGCATCATGGATACGAACGTGAAGCCGCTGGACGCCGCGGCGCGGAAGGAAATCGCGGCGCTTCCCGACGTGGTGGAGGTCTATCCGGAAATCCGCCTGCTCACGGACGTCTCCTTCTCGAGCCGCACGCTGTTCACCAGCGTCAGCGGACTTTCTCCCTCGGCAAAGCAGAATGAGGCCTTCGAGAAAATGCACGGGCATTTCTTCTCTTCCGCCGATGCGCCGGAGGCCATCCTGCACGTGGACTTCGCGCGCGATCTGCTCGCGCCCGCAAACGCTGCGGGCGACACCTTTTCGCTTCCTGCCGGACCACGCGAGGGCGCCGGGGCTCCGGAGGTTTCCGACGCGCAGCTCAATTCCCTGCTGGGCAAGGAAATCATTCTCCACTACGGCGAGCGCGTGCCCGCCCCGGCGCCCGCCGAGGCCCACGTGGCAGCCGCCAGCGCGTCCAAACCGAAGCATGGCGATTCCCGGAGCCACGAAGCATCCGGCCCGCCGGCTGAGGCGGATGGACCAGCCGGCGACGCGGGGGAGACCGTAAGCTTTTCCGTCGTGCGACGGGAGCAGCCGCTGCGCATCGTGGGAATCATTGATACGGAGCCGTATGCGGGGATCACGGCCAGTTCCGCCGCGCGCGTGTTCGTACCGGTGGGACTGGCGGAGAAGCTGCATCCCGCAATGGCCTCAAACCTGCGCGACATCATGCAGGCACGCCCTTCGGCGTCGGAAAACTATTCGGCGCTCATCGTACGCGTGGACGATCCCGCGCGAGTCCAGCCCACGCAGGACGCGCTGAAGGGCATGGGATTCCGGACGTTTTCGCTGCTGGACGCCACCAAGAGCCTCCGCCGGGTGTTCGTGATCCTCGATCTCTTCCTGGCAATTTTCGGCAGCGTCGCGCTGGTGGTGGCGTCACTCGGGATCGTGAACACGCTGGTGATGTCCGTGCTCGAACGGCGCCGCGAGATCGGCGTGCTGAAGGCGCTGGGAGCGAGCGACGCGGACGTGAAGCGGCTGTTTTTCGTAGAAGCCGGCGTGATGGGGATCGCCGGCGGCGCGTTCGGCGTGATGCTGGGATGGCTGATCGGCCGCGGCATCAACTTCGGAACGAATATTTATCTTTCGCGGCAGGAGCTGCCGCACGAGACCATCATTCTATTCCCGCTCTGGCTGATTGCAGGTGCCGTGGCATTCGCAGTGATCGTGAGCCTGCTCTCCGGCATTTATCCCGCCGCGCGCGCGGCGAAGCTCGATCCGGTGCAGGTGCTCCGCTACGAATGACGACAAGCGTGAGGGCGCGCCTGCGTCACGCGTCGTCGTAGTCCTCGGTGAGAGAAGCCAGGAACGCGGCCAGCGCCGCCACGTCGTCCTGGCCCAGCGACATGCCTTGAAACTCCGGCGGCGGATTCCGAAGCAGGCCCAGGCGCGCGAGCTGCGAACTGCTGACATAAAACTGGATCACATCGGTGAAGCGAGCCGCGCTTCCGTTGTGGAAGTAGGGAGCGGAATCCTCCAGGTCGCGCAGCGTGGGCGTCTTGAACTGCGCGATGGTGGTGGCGAGACCCTGGTCCACGGCGCAGTTCTGCGGAACGGCGCACACCACCAGGCGGAGGTTCGCCTGCGGATTGGGAATGTCCGGATTCAGATAGACGTTCCACAGCCCCAGGTCCGCGTACATGGGATTGCCGGTCACGGCCATGTGCCGGAATCTCTCCGTGGCGTTCGGATGATTCGCCGAGGCCGGCAGGTATTCGTCGTAATTCGCGCTGCGGTCGGCCAGGGAAGGAATTGCCAGCAGGACAAATGCGCCCTGGCCGTTGGCGGCGTCGAATTCGGCCTGCGAGACTCCGGTATTGTGAAACCGGAAGTCGGTGAAATTGGGCGCCATGTGGCAGGAGGCGCAGTTGCCGGCGTGCTGGGAGCCGTCCACGGCGTTCACCGCGGCGCGCAGAAAAATCTTCAGTCCGGCCAGCTCCGTGGGACCGAATTGGAAGGGCTGCGCGTGGTACTTGAAACTGCCGTAGCTGCCGTCCACATAGTTCGGATTACTCAATCCCTCCACGAGCGTCAAAAGGTTCTTGTTGTAGTCCGGTATGCTCTGGCCGGCGATCGGCTGCACCGGAAGATGATTGATGCGCAGGAACACGTCGTAGGGCGAGCCGATGTAACGCCCCGCCTCGTCCTGATGGAAGAGCAATCCCCCCATGTAGCGCGCGACCAGGGCGGCCACGGCGTTGACAATCTGATCGTCCGTGGCGGTGGTGACCTCGAGGCGATACTGCGGCTGGAGGCGGCAGTCGACGGGGATGTTGGGATCGGTTCCGCGAAAAATGGCCGCATAGGAGAGCCCGCATCCATAGGTGGCCGCGGGAACATTGTTTCCATTGTCTTCGCGAATCACGCGGGCGATGTGCGCTTCGGCCTGCTGGAACTGGTTCGGGGCCCAGCCGAAGTTGCGGCCGGTGAGCGTTGTCTTAGCCAGGTCGGCGGGATCGGTGAATTCGCCGTCGAAGTGGAGAAACACAGGCCCGGCGTGAGGCTGGAGCGAGCCGACCATCTGCATGGCGTTTCGCGGCGTGTTGGTGAACCCGCTCATGGGCAGCGGAATCGGGCTTCGCGTGGTGAAGTCCGCATACGTGCGGTTGCCCGCTCCGGTCACTCCCTGGAACTCCACCACAAAATGGCACGAACGGCAGTTGATGGATTGTCCCGCGAACGGCCCCGGCAGCGGCCCATTGGCCGTTTGGACGGTGGCGACGACGGGATCGCCCACGGCCAGAGGCGCATTGACGCCGGTCATGTGCGCGGCGAAATACTGCGCGAAGCGCGTGTCCACAAAGATGCGCTCGCCGATGTTCTCCTCCGCCGCGGCAACCTCATTTTCCTGCTCGAATTGAGGGGCCTTACCGGAGCTGCAACCGGCGAGCATGGAAAGCCACAACGCAGCCGCCGCGCAGAACGCCCGCAGGCCGTCACTCCGCCTGGATATTCCAGTCACGGTTGCGCTCCTTTGTGCGGCCCTGCCGAAGGATCGGAAGATCCGGCGACCCCGAGACTCTTGATATAGGCGATCACCTGCCAGCGGACTTGCTCAGGCAACAAACTCCAGTTGGGCATCCCCTTGGCCAGGTTGCCGTTCTTGAGCAGCCAGAAAATCTCGCCATCCCTGGCGCCTTGCACTCTGGAGGTGCGCAGGCTCGGCTTCTTTCCGCGGCCCTCGGCATCCTCTCCGTGACACTTGGCGCAGCGCTCTTCAAATACATTTCCACCGGCCGCGATCGCGTCCGGCTGGCCCGCGTAGGGGTTGCTCCGCTCGCGATCCGCTTCCGGGACGCGTTTCAGCCACGCCCCGTCCGCGGCGAACGCGGCCACCGCCGCAAGCAATGCCAGAATGGCGCCCAGCAAACCGGTGCGAACTCGTTCTGGGATGGAGGGGATCATCGGTTTGCCTTGCGGGACCGGCTGAAGATCTGCTGCACCTCGTAAGAAATCTTGAATCGGTAGAGAACGCCCACGCTGTTTGCGTTCAGCCCGAAGCTCGGCTCAAAGGTCACCGTGGGGCCCTTGGGAATATCAAAGCTCACCGTGGGCCCGAGATATTGCGAGGTCTGCCGCCAGCCGAAGCTGTAGCGGTCGCCGAGACCTCCGTACGCTTCCACTCCCGCTGCGAAATTCTGCCGGCAGAGGAAACACGGATGCGCGCTCGCCTTCAGCGCCAGCGGCCTGCTGGTCCCCAGGGCATAGCCGAATTCCCACGGATTGTTCTTTAGGCTTTTCTCCGCAATGAAGTTTTCGGAGATATTCCAGCCCTTCAATTGGCTGGAGAGAATAAGCTTCAGCTCGATCGAGTGATCGGGGATGCGGCGCGCGTGCGCGTTGGCCACCAGCAGGTCGGAAATGCTGTCGTGCCCAACGACCTCCAGAAAGCTCCGGTCCGCCTCGGTCACGTGTTCGTACTCGACGTAAAGGATGGGATTGATCCAGTGCTCGCGGAGCAGCGGGCGGAAACGGTTCTCCCAGCGGTAACCGGTAAAGATGGTGCTGTCGTTCCAGGTGGCTTGTCCCGAAAGGTAGACCTCCGTGGTCCACCATCCCGTCGCCCCATACTCCAACTCCAGCGTTCCGCTGGTGAATGTGTTGCCGTGCCGGGGAGAAGCCTGCACGCCCTTGTATGCGATTTCGAGATTGCCGGGCTCTTCGAGAGCGTCGGAGTAAGTCACCAGGTAGGGCGGCTCCTGAGCCGCAGCCCGCAAAAGGAAGCCGGGAGAGAAGCCCATCGCCGCGGCGCAAGCGAGGCCCGGCAGGATCCGGCGAGCGGAGCGAAGGAGCAAAGCAAGCGGCATGCGAAAATCCCCCGGCGCAATCAGTTGCAAATAATTTGCATCTGGGAAAGAGAGCCTAGCCTAATCGCAAATGGTTTGCAAGAAGAATTTCGGCTTCCTGCCCAGCCCGCTTCCTCCTACTACCGCCGGGCGTGCTTCCCCCCTCATCCCGCGTCCCCTCGCGCATGATGCTCTATCTGGAACGCCTGACCTTCAGGACAGCATCGCAGCCCTCGCGCCGGTTGTAAGCTGGAAGTGATGGACGAGCCGCAAATCGTTCGCGTGGAGACGGCCGGAGTGTCCACGTTCGGCGACTGGATGAAGCAGCAGCGCGCCTTCTGGTGGTGGCTGGCTGCTGCCATCCTCATTCTCGCCGTGGCGGGATGGCTTCGCCGGCTGGATGCGCCGCCGGACCCCCTTCTTTACGCGCAGCTCCAGTTTGCCAGCGGGATTCTGGCCTTCACGTTTGCGGGCAACGCTCTGGTGAAATTCCGAGGCGCGGGCGACCGCCTGGCGCTCATCCTCACCTGCGGGTTTGTCTTCGTGGGGATCGCGCTCACCAGCTCGAGCGCCGTCTCGCTCCGTCTGTTGGAATCCGACCACGATGCCAGCCTGCGCGATCCCATGACCTGGGTGGTCAGCCGCACGTTGCTGGCCGTGCTGCTGGTGGCCGCACTTATCGTCGAATGGCATATTCCCACGGCGCGTCATCCCGGCTGGGAGATTGCCGTGGCGCTCGGCGTCGTACTCCTGTCCACTTCCCTGCTCGCCACGGCGCATTGGAGTCTGCCCGCGGACCTGCTCGCGGATCCCGCGGCCGCGTTTCCCCGGCCGGGCAATCTGTTTCCCGCGGCGCTGTTTCTGGTCGCCGCCGTCGGTTACCAGCGCCGCCTGCGCCAGACGGCCACGCCGTTCGATCGCTCGCTCGTTTTTGCGTGCGCTCTCAATTTCGCCTGCTGCCTGGCGGCCAGCCAGTCGGAAAGAAAGCTGGACGCGCCGTTCGTCTTCGCCGGCATGCTGCAATTCACCAGCTACGCCGTGCTGCTGGTGGGCGCTCTCTTTGACAATGCGCAACTGCTGGACCGCGTGCGGCAGATGGCCTCCAGCGATCCGCTGACCGGACTGGCCAATTTCCGGAGGCTGGTGGACGTGGTGGAATCGGAAATCCAGCGTTCCTCTCGTTCCAGCCGGCCGTTCGCGCTGCTGCTGTTCGACCTGAACGGCCTGAAGCAGATCAACGACAAATTCGGCCATCTGGTGGGCAGCCGGGCGATCTGCCGGTTCGCCAACGTGCTCCGCGTTCATTCGCGCGCCATCGACACGTGCGCGCGCTATGGCGGCGATGAATTCGTGCTCGTGCTTCCCGAAACCGGCCCGGAAGCAGCGCAGGAGGTGCTGCGGCGCATCAACGAGCGCATGGCGCAGGATACGGAGAAGCCTGCCGTCTCCGCCGGCGCCGGCCTGGCCATGTATCCCGATGACGGCGATACAATCGACGCGCTGTTGGCCGCCGCCGACCAGCGCCTCTACCGCGTCAAAGGCCGCACACCGAAAAAAATGGCTGCCCGGAAGTAGCTGCCCCCCTCGTACGCCCCGCCTGAGCTTGCTACGATAGAAAGCGCAACTTGTGAGGAAACTGTGTCTACCGCACCTGCCACCAGCGCCAACGTCAAGCGGGCCGTTCCTTTCTTGGGCGTCACCAATATGGAGGCCTCGCTGCACTTCTATGTCGACGGCCTGGGATTCAAGATGAGGCATTCATGGATTCCGGATAGGGCTGAGGACCGGCCCGACGGCAGAATCCGCTGGTGCTGGCTCGAACGCGGCGAGGCGGCCCTGATGCTTCAGGAGTTTTTGCCGGACAGGCGCCCGGCGGAAACGCTGGGAACGGGAACCTCGATCTGTTTCATGTGCGAAGACGCGCTGGCTCTCTATCGCGAGTTTCGATCGCGCGGTATCCACGCGCGACGGCGTCCCTTCGTCGGCAACGGCCTCTGGGTCGTGCCCTTGACCGATCCCGACGGATACCGAATCGAGTTCGAAAGCCCGACAGATAGACCGGAGGAAACCGAGCTGGAAGAATAGCGCCTGGAAAGCCGGCCGGCCGCAGGTGAGAGAAATCTCCCGAGGCCACTGCCAAATTCCGCCCCCGTCGTTGACACTCCGGGACCTGCAACCTAAGATGAGCGCCGGATGGATTCTTCCGCTTCGCTCATCGGTCAAACCGTCTCGCATTACCGTATCGTCGAAAAACTCGGCGGCGGCGGCATGGGCGTCGTGTACAAAGCGGAAGACGTCACCCTCGGCCGTCCGGCCGCGCTGAAATTCCTTCCCGTGGAGCTGGCGCGCGACGCGGTGGCGCTGGAGCGGTTCCGCCGCGAAGCACGCGCCGCCTCAGCCCTGAATCATCCCAACATCTGCACGATTTACGAGATAGGCGAGGATCCGGGCAACGCCTTCATCGCCATGGAGTTCATGGAAGGAGCCACGCTCAAGCACCGCATCGGCGGGCGCCCCATGGACCTGGAGCAGCTGCTGGAGCTCGGGGCGGAGGTGGCGGACGCCCTCGATGCCGCGCACGCCCGCGGCATCGTGCATCGCGACATCAAACCGGCAAACATCTTCGTGACCGCGCGGGGCCACGCGAAGATTCTGGATTTCGGCCTGGCCAAGCAGACGCAGGCGGAGCTGCCTCCCGGCGTGACGCTTTCCGGCGAGATGACCGCGGGGCTGCGCGAAGAACACCTGACCAGTCCGGGCACGGCTGTAGGTACGGTGGCCTACATGTCTCCGGAGCAGGTGCGGGGGAAGGAACTGGATGCCCGGACGGATCTGTTCAGTTTTGGCGCGGTGCTCTATGAAATGGCCACGGGCACGCTGCCGTTCCGCGGCGACACTTCGGGCGTGATTACCGAGGCGATCCTGAATCGCGCGCCCACTTCGCCCGTGCGGCTGAATCCCGACCTGCCGGCGAAGCTCGAAGACGTGATCAACAAAGCGCTCGAGAAGGACCGCAACCTTCGCTATCAAAGCGCCGCGGAGATGCGCACGGACCTGAAGCGGCTGCTGCGGGATTCCAGCTCCGGCCGCACGGTGACGCGCGAGGCTGCCGCAACGGACGCGGAAGCGGCATCAAGCGGCGCGCTCCGGTCATCCACTGGCGCTGCCGCGGCTGCCGGTTCCAGCACCGCCATCGCCGCCCAGCCCGCAAAAGGTAGAACGGGATTGATCATCGGAGCCGCCTTCGTGCTCATCGCCGCCGTCGGCTTCGGCATCTACAAGCTGGCCACGCGAAAACCCGCGCTGAATCTTCAGGCCATGAAGATCGAGAAGCTGACGCAGAGCGGCAAAGCCGCCGATGTGGCAGTCTCGCCGGACGGCCAGTACGTGGTGTACGTCCTCGTGGATGGTGAAAAGCAGAGCCTGATGGTCCGCCAGGTAGCTACGGGTAGCGACGTGGCCATTCTGCCCGCGGACGTGGTGACCTTTGATGGAGTGAGCTTCTCTCCCGACGGCAATTACATCTATTTCGTCCGCTCCAGCAAGGAGACTTTCAACTATTCGACGCTGTTCCAGATGCCGGTGCTCGGCGGCACGCCGCGGCAGTTGGTTCGCGACATCGATACTCCGGTGAGCTTTTCCCCGGACGGAAAACAAATCGCCTTCATTCGCGGGATTGTGGAGAAAGCGGAAGTTCACTTACTTGTGGCTTCGGCGGACGGAACGGGCGAGCGTCTATTCGCCAGCCGCAAGGCCGTCGCCAACCGACGGACCCTGATTGGGCCGGCATGGTCGCCTGACGGCAAGACGATTGCGGCCTCCTTCCTCTCCGTAGAACGGGGCGTGGGATATGTGTTGCTCGCTTTCCCAGTGGCTGGGGGAGCGCCGCAGACGCTTTATACCAAGGGTGCAGGCCGTATCGGCCGGCCCCAATGGCTACCGGACGGAAGCGGCCTGCTGGTGGGTGTGAACGACCCGGCGCAGGGCAATCGTGGCCAGCTATGGCTTATTCCCTACCCATCCGGTGAGCCGCGCCGGATGACCAACGACTTGTCCAATTACAACGTCCAGAATCTTGATCTGACCCGCGACGGGAAGAGCCTGGTCACCGCGGAGACTTCAACTCTCGCGGACTTGTGGACCGCGCCGGGGAATAACCCCTCGCAAATGCGCCAGATCACTTCTGGCGAGCCCACGGGTTTTTCTCTAAGCCTATTACCGGATGGATCGATCATTTCTCAAAACTTGAACCCTGAGCTTGTGAGCATCCCCGCGAGCGGCGGGGGCGGGACCATCCTCACGCCGAGAGGGCAGCCGAGCACGGCCCCTTCCGCCTGTGGAAACGGGAAATCCATCGTCTACCAAAATGTGGGCGGCCAAATCCACGTCTGGCGGATGGACGCGGACGGCTCGAATCCCACCGAGCTGACCCACGGCGAACTCGACTACAGCCCGGACTGCTCGCCGGATGGCAAGTGGCTGGTGTATGCGTCCAACAATCATATCTTCCGGCTGCCGATCGAAGGTGGAACTCCCACTCCTCTCGCTGAGAACAACTTCTCAGGCGGTGTGCAGATCTCGCCGGATGGAAAGCTGGTCTCCTACTCAGCGAGCGGGGCAAATGTTGCAAGTCCAACGGTCAGAACGATCATTCCCTCTACGGGCGGCGCAGCCGTTTACACGCTGCCAGTCATTCCCGGTACCGGCCTGGGCCACTGGTCTCCCGATGGGCGCGCACTCGACTATTTGCTCACCCGCGGCGGAGTAACCAACATCTGGCGGCAGCCCATCACCGGCGGGCCACCGAAGCAAATCACTAATTTCACTTCCGGCCTCATCTTTGCGTTTGCCTGGTCGCGAGACGGGAAACAACTGGTCATGGCTCGAGGCTCGAGGACCAGCGACATCGTCCTGATCAGCAACTTCCGGTGAGGCTCACAAGAACGGACCCACGGCCACAACAGCAGTGACCATGGCCTGCCTGCGGCAGGCAGGCCACCGGTGCGCGCGGTTGCTGCGCGGTGGGGCGTAGTGTACGCTGCGGAAATCGCCCCGTGCGAACGATGACCGACAACGGAACGCGCGAATCCAACGCTATTCAGGCCCTTCGCGGATGCTGGTATCCGGCCATGCGCTCTGCCGAGCTGCGTGGCCGCGGCCCGGCCACGGCGGAACTGCTCGGGGAGATGCTCGTGGTGGGCCGCGACGCGCAGAAGCGTGCATTCGCGCTGCGCGACTTCTGTCCGCATCGGGGCATGCCGCTTTCCGCAGGACATTTTGATGGCAACACGGTGGAATGCTCCTACCACGGCTGGCGGTTCGACTGCCGCTCCGGCCAATGCCGCGAAATTCCCTCGCTCGTTCCCGGCGAATCGAAACTGAAGGTGGAGCGCATCAGCGCCGCCGCATTCCCCGCGGACGAAGCGGACGGCTATGTGTGGGTGTATTTCGCGCCGGACGGCGGCGTGGCGGAAGCAGGGGCGGTGCCTTCCGTTCCGCGGCTATGGCGGGGCGAAGGCCGCAGCCGCACCGTGCACCTGTGGTGCGACCTGGCCTGCGACGTGGACCAGGGAATCATCGGCCTGATGGACCCGGCGCACGGGCCCTTTGTGCATCAATCGTGGTGGTGGCGCAAACGCTCCAGTATCCAGGTGAAGGAAAAAGTGTTCGAGCCGATTCCCGCGGGCTTCCGCATCCGCCCGCACGCCCCCTCCGCCAACAGCGCCCCTTACAAACTGCTGAAGGTGTACGGGCAGCCGGTCACCACCATCGAGTTCGTGCTGCCCAACATGCGGTTCGAGCGGATCGAAGCGGGAAAGTACTGGTTCTCGAGCCGGGCGACGGTCACGCCCATCACGGCGGAGCGCTCGCGCATTGATTTCATCGCGGCCTGGAACATCTTTCCGTGGCTGCCCGGGCTACCGTGGATTTTCCGACGGTTCGCCACCGTATTCCTCCGCCAGGATCAGCAGACAATGGAAAAACAGGCCGTGGGCCTGGCGCGCAGCCGCCGCCAGATGCTGGTGGACGATGCGGACCGTCCCGCGCGCTGGTATTTCCAGTTGAAGGAGGCGTATCTGGAAGCGCAGAAATCCGGCACTCCGATGAAGCATCCCCTG
>Ga0335085_10004581_pt1 | contig 22816 bp, 18 predicted proteins | sample Lox_Sample_45_FD_206712 | JGI IMG/M metagenome (GOLD analysis project Ga0335085, IMG submission 206712) | Soil microbial communities from Loxahatchee National Wildlife Refuge, Florida, United States - Lox_Sample_4.5 | ecosystem: Environmental > Terrestrial > Soil > Wetlands | place: USA...
CGACGCCGCCAGCTTTCGATGCGATTCGCCGCGCGTCGAAACGTAGACTTTGCATTTCCACGCCTGCAGCACCGCGATCGTCAGCGATGCCGAAGCGCCGAAGCCAAACAGGCCCACGTTTTCGCCGCGCTCCACGCCCGCCACGCGCAGGCTTCGGAAACCGATGATTCCGGCGCACAGCAATGGTGCGGCATGCAGGTCGTCCAGGGCGTCCGGCAGTGAAAACAGAAAGTCGGATCGCGCGACGGCATATTCGGCATAGCCGCCGTCTACTGTGTAGCCGGTGAACACCGGCGCATCGCAGAGATTCTCGAGTCCGCGTCTGCAATAAGGACACGTTCCGTCGATTCCGCCGATCCACGAAACGCCTACACGCGCGCCGATCGGATGTTCAGCCGTCGCGCCGCCGGCAACTTCTCCCACGATCTGATGGCCTGGAACCACGCGCGGCCGCAGCGGTTTTAGTTCGCCTTCGACGATGTGCAGATCGGTCCGGCACACGCCGCACGCGCGCATGCGCAGCAGCGTCTGCCCTGAGCCCGCTTCGGGGCGCGGCACGTCTTCGATCCGCAATGGGCTCGAAAAAATTCCCGCCGGAGACTTAAGGATCGCCGCCTTCACTTCTCATTTGAGAATACGAAGTCCTAACTCTTCTTCCCGGCTTTTGCGCACTTCTGCGCCAGCTGCAGATCGTTCTCCAAAGCGGTCAGCGTGCTGTTGGCGTACGACTTCACGTCCGTATCGTGCCCGTGCGCCGCCTCGCGTTTGAAGACGGCGATAGCCTGCTGCTCCGCCGCAATTTCTTCTCGCGTGAACTGGCGGTCAAAACGGTCCCCTTTGAGACTGGTCAGGCGCATGATTTCCTGGTCTTTGGACGCATTGATCCCGCGGGGAATGGAGGCGCCCGTTTTGGCCGCCAGCTCACTGAGATGCTGCCACGCCAGCGTTTCATCCTGCACCAGCGTTTTCGCGAAGTCTTTGACATCGGCTGCCGAGGCCTGGTTCGCCGCCAACTGACCCTTGTGTGCTTCCGTCATGTCGATGCGGGCCGCGGTCCTCAGGAAGCTCTTATCCACTGCGTTGAGTGATGCAGCGCGCGCCATACTGCCCGCCGCAAACAGTGCCACACACACCAGGCTCAGGGCTGCCGTCTTCATATGTTTCTCTCCCTTGCTTCATGTTTCGTCATGGAGAGTAAAGACACAATCCCGTCCAGACAGTAGCACCGGAGAAGTGTGTGCGCGCACGCACCGTTCGGGCGGCGGCCGGCTCTATGCGCCGAGCACCAGTCCCGAAGGCAGCGCTTCGCCGAAGATTCGTCCCAGTACGCGCTCATCGCGTTCTGCTTCGCCTTCGAGTTGCGCGATCAGTTGCGGATCGCTCAGGCGTGCGCGCACTGCCCCAAACGACGCCGCCGAAACATCGCGCACCGGATCGCCCGTCCGCCGCGCCAGCGACACCAGCGCATCTTCCGCCTTCGGCGACGGCAGCAGCGCCTCAATCCATCGCGACGCCACCGACGGCGTCAGCACCTGATTCACCGGACCGTAAAACAACTGCCGCGCACCCAGCCTCGACAGGCACCACACCACGTAATCCTCTTTCGGCATTTTCAGCAGCGCATCGCCCAACTGAATGCGATTGCCCGCCGGGATCAGTTCCATGCTCGACGCCGTCCGCCACATCTCGCGCAGCAGGCTGTTGTTGATGCGCTGCGGTTTTTTGCCGGGCTTCGGAATCAGAAACGGCAGCAGCCGCTGCACGATGTCGACCTGCTGATTGCGATTCAGCCCCCCCGCCAGCCGTCCCCAGAAAATCCACCAGTCGATTTCGTTCTGCGCCTGATTGCCGAACTGGGCGCCCGCCGCGTAAATCCGCCGCACCTGCTCGATGCGGTATTCATCGCCGATGTAGCCGAATCCCGGCCGCAGGCAGAAACCGCCGAGATTGAGCCAGCGCACTTCATACGCCGCGCTGCGCTTTCGATTCTCGATCTGCTCCAGAAAAGTGTCCGCCAGCCGCCGCGCCACATCCACCGGCCACGAATTCCGTCCCAGCCCCAATGCCGCTTCCAGGCGCGATGGCAATTCTTCCGGCGCGATCGTCGCGGATTGAAACGTCCCGCGCACCAGCTCGCACGCCGCGTCCGCCGCTTCCTGACTCACCACCGCTGCGGGCTTTCGCTGCGCCGGCTCGGCCGGAGCCGACTTCCGAAGTTGGAACTGCAGCCGCCACCGGTTCTCGCTGATTTTCGAGTCGCACCACGTTTCCAGCGTCCCGGTTTCAGTCAGCCGCGCGCCCAGCTTCACCGGAACCAGCCGCTCGCCGCCTTTGCCGAACCGGATCACGGCCTCCAGCGGCGCGTGCTGATGCAGTTCTTCGGATTCGGAAAAATGCACCACCTCGCCCGGTCTGTCATCGGATCGCGTCAGCGAACTGATCAGCCGGAACGCTACCGGCTTGTTCGCGACAAGCTGCAGATCTTCCCGGTCCACCTCGACACTGTCGCCTTCTTCGGCGCCGCGCGGCACCAGGCACACCGCGTTCGAATCCGCCAGCCCGACATAGTACGCGCGCGGCAGCCCGCCGCGCACCAGCACGCCAGAGCCGGTCGATCGCACGTACGAGTAGTAAGCCGCGCCGCTCGCCACTGCCAGATCGAGATCGCGATTCTCGAAAATCTCCGGCCGCCTGCCGTACCAGTTCTCCAGCACGTCCGCGACCCGCGTGCGGCAGATTTCCGGAATAAAAAATCCGCCGTTGAACAGAATCGCGTCCGGCGTCTGTCCTGCCGATTCCAGAAACGCCGCCAGATGACGGCTGATGGCGGGATCGGAAACGTACGGCAATCCAAGTTCGCGGAACAGACTGCGTTTCTCTTCCTTCGGTTTTTCGCCAGGTGGCGTAAGCGGAAGAAATCCTTCGAGCGTGAGTTCGAGCGCTTCGGCGCGCGTAATTTCGGTCTTCAGCGTCCCGCCGATAATCGATGAACCCGCTCCGAGGACGTTGATCTCGACGCTCTCGCGATGCGCATCGCACAGCAGAAGCTCTTTCGCGGCTGAGCACTGACGCCGCAGTCCGCTGCGCTGCCGAATCGAAAGCTGCTTGCCCAGCTTCGACTCCGCCAGCCACGCCAGCGTCAAATCAAGGTTGTCGCCGCCCAGCAGCAGATGTTTCCCCACGGCGGTGCGCGTGAAATCGATTTTGTCCCCGTCGCGCGCCACTTTGATCAGCGAGAAATCGCTCGTCCCGCCGCCGACGTCGCACACCAGCACGATCTGCCCGTCGAACAATAGCTTTCGCGACCGCGTAAAATTATTCGCGATCCACGAATAGAATGCCGCCGCCGGCTCCTCCAGCAGCGTCAGTTTCGGCAGTCCCGCATCTTCCGCCGCATTGACCGTCAGCTCGCGCGCCTCTTCATCGAATGACGCCGGCACCGTGAGCACAACTTCGTGTCCGCTCAGGGGCCCGAACCGTCCACTCTGATCCCACGCCTCGCGCATCGCGCTCAGAAATCGTGTCGACACTTCTACCGGTGACAGCACGCGTCCGCCTTCGCCCGCGTCCCACGGGAGAATTTTTGCCGTGCGATCCACGTCCGCGTTCGACAACCACGATTTCGCGCTGTGCACCAGCCGCGTAGGCACAATGGCGCCCTGCTCGCGCGCATACGTGCCGACCGGATTGTCGCCTTCAAGAAACAAAAATGACGGCAGCGTGCGCCGCGATTCGATGCGGTTCGGCGCTACCAGCTGCGGAATGTCGAATATATGGATTGGCGGAAAACTGGTATCTTCAGCCTCAGCCGGATCGATCCAGGCCAGCGCGGAGTTGGTGGTGCCGAGGTCGATCCCGACCTTCATTGCACCGTCTCGCGCACATTGAACTCAAGCTTCCATCGCCGACCGTCGCGCGCCACGCACCACAACTGCAGCATTCCGGTTTCCGTAATCACCGTTTCGAATGATACCGGCACCAGATCCGCTGACGGCTGCTCGGAAGTCAGCTTTACCTCCACCGGCGACAGCTCTTCCAGATCGCCACCCAAATCCTCGATCAGCATGCCCGGCGGATCGTTCTTGCGCGCAGCCGAGCAGAAAAAGCGAAATTCCGCCGGCTCGTCCACAATCAATCCGAACTCGCGGTCGGGTATCCGCAGCGACGTTCCTTCTTCCATCCCGAACTGCGCCACTGCCAGCGCTTTCACCGGCGCCGCGATCCCCGGCACTGCCGGCATTGCCGATTCGATCCCGACATAATACGATCGCGGAATTCCGCCGCGAATGCGCACGCCTTTGCCCTGCCGCGCGCGCCCATAGTACGCCGCGCCGCGCGCCACGGCATGCATCAGGTCTTCGCCTGCCAGCGGCTGCACCGGCTTGAATCCTTCCTCGCCCAGCCACCCGTTCAGCACTTCAAGGAGACGATCGCGCACAAACTGCGCATACATCACGCCGCCATTGAACAGCACGTGCGTCGGACACGCCAGCCCGCTCGCGCCGCGCCGCACAGAATTGTGTTCCGCCGCCGCCGCCTGTTGCCGCAGAAATCGCGCGAGGTGCCGCGTGATCGACGGATCGTGCGCGTACGGCAGTCCCATTTCCTGCAGACCCGCGCGCCGCGCCATCTGCGGCATATCCGTGCTGCGCGCTGCCGGCAGAAATCCGTCCAGAATCTGCTCCACCTGCTCCCGATGCAGCTTCGCCCGAATCGCGCCGCCCACCAGGCCCGAACCCTTCCCCAGAATCGTCACCGGCACTTCGTCCGCCTTCGACTCCGGGTCGAGCAGTTTCTCCTTCGCCAGCCGGCAATTATTCCAGAGCGCCTGCAACTGGAACCCGTCGATCTTCTGCCCTTTCGCGGCCAGCTCTCCGGCGACCGTGTGCGCCAGCGCCAGATCGATGTTGTCGCCGCCGAGCAGAATATGTTCGCCCACTGCCGCGCGCTCGAGCTCCAGTTCGCCTTCGCGCTCGGTGACTGCAATCAAAGTGAAATCGGTCGTGCCGCCGCCGATGTCCACCACCAGCACCAGATCGCCCTTTGTGACCCGCTGCCGCCAGTCAGGATGCCGCTCGATCCACGCGTAAAACGCCGCCTGCGGCTCCTCCAGCATCGTGAGATTCCGGTACCCCGCGGCCTCTGCTGCTTTGCCGGTCAGCTCGCGCGCAATCGCGTCGAACGATGCCGGCACAGTCACCAGCACGTCCTGCCTGTCGAACGGCGCGTCCGGATATTCCGCGTCCCACGCGGCGCGCAGATGCTTCAGATACTCTCCCGACGCGTCCACCGGCGAAATGCGCGCCACAGCTTCGGCAGCTTTCCACGGCAGCATCGGCGCCGTGCGATCGACCGACGAATACGACAGCCAGCTTTTCGCCGACGAAACCAGCCGGCTCGAAATCTCCGCGCCGCGCCGCTGCGCCAGCTTCCCAGTTACGAAACGCGGCGTGTCATCCCACGGCAGAGCGATTGAGCCCGGCGGAAAATCGCGCTCGCCCGGGATGTAAAGAAATGACGGCAGCAGCTGCTCCGCCGCAACTTCGTTCGCATTCACCAGCTGCGGAATTGCCGCCACGCGAACCTCGGTCTCCTCCGATAGTTCAGCAGCCGCCAGCGCACAGTTCGTCGTGCCGAGATCGATCCCGATGGAGTACCGGGCCTTCTTTGACGGCAATCCCTACTCCACTTCGATTTCGGCCGGCGCGAGGATCGCGAGATCCTGGCGCGAGTTGAGTGCCGGAAGCGAGACCGCCGTGGCGCGCCATCCGCGATGCCGCAGCACGCCGGCCCCGGGCTTTCCGGTGGCGGGTACGTTGCCGATGTATTTCACCAGCGCGGCGTTGCCGTCGGGCGGCATAGCGTTGCTGCCTTCCACGGCGTCGATCACCGGCGCGGGCGCAAAGTGCCGTATCAGCACTTCGCGCGAATGCTGCTGCACATCGCGCGCCGCCGCTCCCACCTGCTCATCGCTGTAAGGCCCGATGTCTTCCATCATGAAATCCAGAATGCGCGCTTCCCGCTGCAGCAGACCCAGCAACTGCAGCGCGCCGTCAGCCGGCCTGATCTCGGGCGCTGCCGGCTTCGGCGGCGTCTGCGCTTTCGTGGCGGCCGCCGCCTTCGGTGTCACTCCAAGATCGGTCATGAGCTCCGGCGACAGCTTGCCGCCGAATAACAACGCGAAAAATGCGCGAAATGCCAATAGAATGCGATTCAAGTGCGATAACGCTCCAAAGGGTCAGCATAACAGCGCACTTCCCGGAAACCACCTCGGCATGTCCTGGGAGATAATGACAACGTGAGAATTCGCAGGTTTAAGACCCTCTTCTATCCGGCCGCTCTCGCGCTCGCCATCGTCTGCGTCGCGCAGGAGGGCGATTGGCGTACAGCTCCCGAATACCCCGGCGTCGACTGGCACGGCATCAAAGGCGCGCACAAAGATGCCGCCATGAAATTTATCCGCACCGAGAAGTGTACGTGCGGCTGCAATATGGCGATCGCCGAATGCCGCATGAAGGATCCCGGCTGCAGCTACAGCCGCAAGGAAGCCTCCATCGCCATGAAGGATTTTGGCGACGGCAAAGGCGTCGAAGAGGTGAAGGCCGACGTGAAGAAGGCGGCCGGTGAACCGCCGCCCGTCCTCGAAGATCCGGTGAAAATCTCAACCGCGGGCGATCCCTCGAAAGGCCCCGACAACGCGCGCGTCACCATCGTCGAGTTCTCCGACTTCCAGTGCCCGTTCTGCTCCAAAGCCGTCGCCGAAGCCAACAACGTCGTGAAGGCCTTCCCCAAAGACGTGCGCCTGGTCTTCAAACAGTTCCCGCTCGATTTCCACGAACAGGCCGAATTCGCGGCCGAAGCCGCCCTGGCCGCGCAGGCGCAGGGCAAGTTCTGGGAGATGCACGACAAAATGTATGCCGGTTTCCCCGATCTGCGTACCAACACGATCCTCCGCTACGCCAAAGAAATCGGACTCGACCTGAATCGCTTCACTTCCGAAGTCGGCAGCCATAAATACCGCACGCGAGTCATGGCCGAGGAGAAGGAAGGCGAAAACGCCGGCGTCGGCGGCACGCCCACGTTCTTCCTGAACGGCAGAAAGTACAACGGCATCTTCGACCTCGCCGCCGTCTCGCCGCTGATCAGGAAAGAATTGAAATAGTTTTCAGGTGTCGGCTCTCAGCCAAAAAAACAAGACTGCCGGCCGCTTTGGTCTTAGCTGACAGCTGACAGCGAATAGCTGAAAGCGGTTTTACTTCGACCTCACCGTCCGCTTCAGCCTCTCCAGCTGTTTCCGCGCTGCGCTCGCCCACGAACTCGTCGAATCCAGCTTCAGATACGTCTGCCAATACCCGATCGCCTGCAGCAATTCGTTGTTCCGCTCGCACAGCAGCGCCAGGTTGAAGTACGCGTCCGCATAGCGCGGACTCAGCCGGATCGCCTCCACGTAATGCTTTCGCGCTGCTTCGAAATTGCCCTGCTCGTCGTAAAGATTCGCCAGGTTGAAATGGGCCAGCGGATATTCCGGGTCGGCCTGGGTCGCTCGCGTGTAATACTCCGCCGCTTCTTTCATCCGCCGCATCCGGAACGCAATCGTGCCGAGGTTGACCAGCGCCCCCGACGCGTTTGGATTCGACTCGATCGCTCTCCGGTAAGCTTCGGCAGCTTCCTCCGTCGGCGCGCCGGTCTCTTCCAGCGCCAGCCCGCGCTGAAACCAGTGTTCCGCCAGCCGCTCCTTCGCGTCGCTCTGCGCCTCCGACGCGGCCGCAGTCTGCGCCGGAAACGACCGCAGCTTCTCGATCTCCTTCACCGCATCGAAGTCGAGCAGCAGCTGCCCTGTGATCGGCTCCATCGTGCTGCCGGCAACGCGCACTGTGATCTTTCGCCCTTCCGCTGTGATACGCAGCTGCGCGAGCGGATGCGATACGTCTTCCAGCCGCGACTTCAGCGAGGTGATCGCGCGCTGAATCTGTTTCGGCGGAATACGCAGTTCGCGCAGCTTCTTGAGCGTCTTCAGCGCCAGCAGGTCGGAGAATCCGAATTGCTCCCGCGCTTCAACCAACCCCTGTTTTTCCCACGTTTTCAGCTGCCGCTCGGTAATGTCCGCGATTCGGCGCACATCTTCCCGCCGCCAGACGCCGCCCGGTGTCATATGCACTGCCGCCAAGCCGAAAGTGTACCAGGTTCGCAGGCGAAAGTCCCAAGTTAAAATTAAGGCCTTGCTGACTCGATGCCTTCTGGTGCTCCTCGGCGGCGGCGCCGGCTCGCTGATTCGCTATCTGGCCACGCTCGGTATCAACGAACATTACGACGGCCGCTTCCCTCTCGCGACGTTTCTTATTAACGTCACCGGCTCGTTCATTATCGGTCTGCTTCTTGTGCTGCTCGATCGCGAAGATCTGCTGCATCCCAACTTTCGCCCGCTGCTTGTAACCGGCTTTCTCGGCGGTTACACCACCTTCTCGACGTTCGAGTGGGAAGTCCTCGCTCTCGGACGGTCCGCCCCCCCGACCGCGGTGCTCTACTGCATCGGCAGTATCGTGGTGGGCTTACTCGGCTGCTGGGCCGGCGCGAATTTCGGGGACAGGCTACTCAATCCCTAAATTCCTGGACGTTCGCCCCCGCCCGCGTCCAGCAGCGCCCGAATCTCCTTCTCGTACTCCGCCCGCCCCTGCTCCGGCAGACCCTGATGAATCGCACTGACCTTGCCATCCCGCGCGATCACGAACGTCGTCGGCAGCGCATCGATGCCGCCGTAGCGCTGGTTCACGTCTTCGTCCCCGAGCACAACGGGGTAGTTCACATGGTGCTCTGACACGTAAGGCGTAATCGCCTTCCAGCCGTCTTCATCCATCGATACCCCGAGCACCGTGAACCCCTGCGCCTGATACTGCTTTTCGAATTCGATGAACCACGGAATCTCCACCTTGCACGGCCCGCACCAGGTCGCCCAGAAATTCAGCAGCACCACTTTGCCTTTGAGATCCGAAAGACTGAGCCGCTTTCCGGACGCGTCCTTCAGCGTGAAATCCGGCGCCTTCTTCGCCACCTGCACCCCGGTCGATTCGCGAATCTTCTGTGCGATCGAATGAATCGCGATGGGATACAGCAGGTATCCGGCAATCGCGGCGCATGCCACGATCGCCGCGATCATGACGCGGCGTCGTACCCCGGAATACATCTACTTCGACGGCTTTGACGCCACCTGCACCTTGTGCAGCGTGGTCGTGTCCCCTTCGTACACTGTGGCGCTGATCTCGTCGCCAGTCTTCACCTGTTTGAGGACCTTCTTGTCATCGACCTTGTACTTCATCGTCATCGCATCCATCCAGCCTTCCACTTTCTGGCCGTCGACAGTGATCCCGTCCGAAGCCACTGCCGTCACTTTCCCGTGGAACTGGAACGATTTTTTCGCCGGCGTCTGCGCTATGATCAGGCCCGCCATCAGCAGCAGAGCCAGCGCGATTCGATGGAAGATCTTCATATTCGGGTTCCTCCATAGCCAGTATAGGGCCTTCGCGCTACCATAAACCCGTGCGGCGCATTTCCGCCATTCTGCTGCTGGTCGCCTTCAGCCTGCCGCTGATCGCCGCGCCGTTTACCGATTCCGACTCCAGTCTTCCCGCCTGCTGCCGGCGTGCCGGCAAACATAACTGCAGCATGGGCGCGGGCGATCCGTCTTCTGGCCCGTCATTCGCGCGCAGAGATTGCCCCTACCTCCCGGCCCTCAGCTGCATGTTGGCGCCGGTCGCCCCCGTTCTGCCTCAAAGCTCTCTCGCCGTGGCGCCCTCCATCGTTTCGCATGCGGCTGTGCTCGCGTCCGGCCACGACTGCGGCAATACTTGCTGTGAGGAATCGCACCCCAAGCGCGGCCCTCCCTCTCTCTCCTGACAATCTCATCCCGTTGTGAGCCGCGCCTTTAAACGAGCGGCAACGCAACCTCAGATTTGAAATACACGAGGAGAGAAATGTGAGTCATCGTGTCATCATGAGGCGTGTCCTGACGCTGTCCCTGGTCTGTATCTGTCTTCTCCACGCCGCCATTTTCGGCCGGGTTCAGGGCATCGTTCACGACCCGCAGCACCGCCCCATAGCCGGCGCATCGATCACCCTGCGCGCAACGACATCGGACTTTTCTCAATCCACCCGGTCCGACAACAACGGCGAATTCTCATTCGTCAACGTCCCCATAGGCGACTACAACATCACGGTGACTCAGGCCGGCTTCGCGCCATCTCAGCAGTCCGTCACCGTCGAGTCAGGCTCTTCGCCGGTGCTGCACTTTCCGCTCGCTATCGCCGCTCTCTCGCAGACGGCCACCGTCTCCGGCGCACCGTCGGCCGTGAATATGGATTCGGTCACTCCGACCACCCTCATCAATCGCGAAGACATTGCCCAAACCCCCGGCGCCGACCGCACCAACAGTATGGGCATGATCACCGATTACACTCCCGGAGCTTACGTGACGCACGACATGCTGCACATGCGCGGCGGCCACCAGGTCGACTGGCTCATCGACGGCATCCCTATCCCGAACACGAACATCGCCGCCAATCTCGGACCGCAGATCGATCCCAAGACATCGACTACCTCGAAGTGCAGCGCGGCAGCTACGACGCCGAATATGGCGATCGCACCTACGGCATTTTCAACATCGTGCCTCGCTCCGGATTCGAGCGCGACAATCAGGGCGAGCTGGTGACGTCTTTCGGCAACTGGTATCAGACCAACGATCAGCTCAGCTTCGGCAGCCACACCCAGCGCTTTGCTTACTACACAAGCGTGAATGCCAACCGCAGCAACTATGGTCTGCAGCCGCCGATCGGCCAGGTGGTTCACGATGCCGATAACGGCTTCGGCGGCTTCGCGTCGCTCATTTTCAATTCGAACCTCTCCAACCAGTTCCGCGTCGTTGCCTCGCTTCGGCGCGACTACTACCAGATTCCCGTCGATCCCGATCCGAATTCGGACGGCAATCAGGCCTATCCCAGCTTCGGACTGCACGACAGCGAACGCGAACCCGACGGCTACATCACCTTCTCATGGGCCCACACCTTCACGCCGAAGCTCCTGCTCACCGTTTCGCCTTTCTACCACTACAACTCGGCCAATTACAGCGGCAGTGCCAACGACTTTCCCGTCATCTCGACCGTCAACCAGACCGCCAACTATGGCGGCGGCCAGGCCTCGCTCAGTGTGACGACTCTTAAGAACAACCAAATCGAAGTAGGCTTCTACGGATTCGCGCAGCACCAGGGCAACTATTTCAGCAACGTCTTCACCGATTGCGCGCCCGACTGCGCCAACTTTGCTCCCTCAACTGCCGGTGTCACCGGCGGACTCGGCGAACTCTTCATCAGCGATCGCTACAAAGTGACTTCCTGGCTCACATTGATCGCCGGCTTTCGTTATTCTCACTTCGCCACGCCCGGGGCGGGCGCGTCGGCCGGTCTCATCGAAAACGCATCCGATCCGCTACGGCATTTCCCTTCGCATCCCGAAAATCAATTGGGTGTTTCACGGTTTCTACGGCGCCTTCTACCAGGCGCCTCCGCTGCTCACCGCGACCGGCCCGCTGCTCGATCTCGCCACCAGCCAGAGCGCGGCCTTCGCCCCTCTGCGGGGCGAGCGCGATCACGAATATCAGTTCGGCGTTTCCATTCCGTTCCACGGCTGGGTTCTCGAGGAGGACACATTTCAGACGCGCGCCGGCAACTGGCTCGACCACAGCAATATCGGCGAATCGAACATCTTCTGGCCCGTTACCTGGTCGAAGGCTTTGATCCAGGGATGGGAGACCACGCTGCGCTCGCCGCGCATGTGGAATCGCGTTCAGGTGCATCTCGCTTACTCCAATCAGATCGCGCAGGCTTCTGCGCCCTTTACCGGCGGCCTCATCTGTCCGGTTCCCGCGCCTGACGGGTGCGAGCCGCCGCCCGGACTTTCGCCGGTCGATCACGATCAGCGCAACACGCTCAACATCGGCGTCAATGCGCAGCTGCCCTGGCAGATGCTCGCTTCGACCAACGTCTACTACGGTTCCGGCTTCACCAACGGTGATCCCGACACGCAGTATCCCGGCGATTATCTGCCGCAGCACACCACGTTCGACATCTCGCTCGGCAAAAGCTTTGGCGAGAAGGATAAGTACCGGCTCTCAGTGACCGCGCTGAATGTGGGAAATCGCCGCGTGCTTCTCGACAACAGCCTGACCTTCGGCGGATTTCACTACAACGACCCTCGCCAGCTCTACGCCGAGTTCCGCTGGAAGTTCCACTACAGGTGAGCCCGAATCCTGATATCATCCTCCCCAAATGACTACCCGACGTTCCTTCCTCCAGCGGTCATCTCTGCTCCTCGCGGCAGCCCCCTGCGCCCGCGCCGCCGACCCCGATTACGTGACCGCCGAGACTTCCGCCGGCAAAGTCCGCGGCATCATCATCGACGACGTCCGCATCTTCAAAGGTGTCCCCTACGGCGCGTCCACCGCCGGCAAAAATCGCTTCATGCCCCCCGTCAGGCCCCCGAAATGGACCGGCGTCCGCGATGCTCTTGCCTACGGTCCCACAGCGCCGCAGCGCGGCAACCCCAACGCCGCGCCCAATCCCAACAACCCCGCGCAGGGCGAAGACTGTCTCGTCCTCAACGTCTATACGCCTTCTCTCAACGGTGGCGGCAAGCGCCCCGTCATGGTGTGGCTGCACGGCGGCGGTTTTTCCTCCGGTTCCGGGTCCGGCGCAACAATTCAGGGCGCTAACCTCGCCCATACCGGCGATGCCGTTGTCGTCGGCATCAATCATCGCCTCGGCGTGCTCGGCCAGACTTATCTCGGCGAAGCTCTCGGCTCCGATTTCGGCGCTTCGGGCAGCGTGGGCGTGCAGGACATCGTGCTCGCCCTCCAGTGGGTGCGCGAAAACATCTCGCACTTCGGCGGCGACCCGAACCTGGTTACAATCTTCGGACAGTCCGGCGGCGGCCGCAAAGTCGCCACTCTCATGGCCATGCCCTCCGCCAAAGGTCTTTTCAATCGCGCCATCGTCGAAAGCGGCGCGCTGCTGCGCCTCACCACGCAGGAAGATGCTATTCGCACCACAAGCCTCCTGCTCTCCGAACTCGGCCTCAAGCCGGGCGAGGCCGGCCAGCTGCAGAACGTGCCATTCGAAAAACTGGTGGCAGCCAACACCGCGGTCTATGCCAAATTCACCATGCGCGAACCGGGCATGACCGAAAATTCGCCTATGGTCGACGGCAAAATCATCCCCGGCCACCCATGGGATCCCGCGGCCCCCGCGCTTTCCGCAAACATCCCGCTCCTCATCGGCTGGACTCACACTGAAGAAACCGCATACGACCGCCCCACCGACGAGAAACTCGCGCTCGATGAAGCCGGCCTCAAAGAGCGCGTCGCCAAACGTCTCGATGTCACCGATCCCAACCCCGTCATCGCGGCTTATCGCGATTCCAATCCGCAGGCCACGCCGTGGGATCTCTACATCCTGATCGCGACCGACCATCCGCGCGGCGCATACGCGCGTGAGCTCGCGCGCCGCAAGGTCGCCCAGGGCAGCGCGCCGGCATATGTTTACCGATTCGACTGGGAGACTCCCGAAGGCGGCGGACACATGCGTTCCCCGCACGCCGTCGAAATTCCATTCGTCTTCGAAAACATCAAAGTCGCCGGGCGTCTCATCTCGCAGCGCCCGGACGCGCTTGCGCTTTCAGAAAAAATTGCCTCTGCCTGGGTCAGCTTCGCCCGCACCGGCAATCCCAACGTATCCGTGCTGCCGAAATGGCCGGCCTACTCTGTTTCCACGCGCGACACTCTGCTGTTCAGCAATCAGAGCCGCGTCGCCCAGGATCCCGACCGCGCCGCGCGCCTCGCCATGGAAAAGGTCCTTCACCTCGCCTGAGGGCCGCGCGGCGCGCGTTTGCTACTCCGGCGCGCTCGAAGGCGGCACAATCCCCTTCAGCCGCAGATACACGCACATGTATCCGTACATCTCATTCGAGTGCCGGACCATATTATTCAGCGTCGCCAGCTTCGTCCGCGTCGCCTCCGGAGGAAACGGCCCGCCCAGCCGCGAGCTGATCTTCTCCATCGCCGCCGCGTCGCTGAGCGAAGCAAACGCCGCATCGCACGCGGCCGATGCCGACTTCAACAGCGCAATCAGCGCCGGTTTGTCTGTCGCTGTCACCCGCGTACGCAACGGGTTCTCATTCCCCATCACGCCCTGGCAGACGAACAGGTTCGCTCCGGCGATATGATTCACGCGCTGCCCGAAGCTCTCAATCTCCGGCGTCGGCCTGAACGCGTAGTTCTCGGCGGGCATCTTCTCCGCCATCTTCAGCAGGTTGTCGCGCACCACAGTCCACGGAAACTTCGCCTCCATCACCAGCGCATTCTGAGTCTGCGCTGCGACCGCGCAGCAACCGAGTAATGTCAGAAGGAAGATCCGGTGCATCAACCGCATCCTACCAGTCCGGCAGAGCAGCGCCGCCCCCGATCCCGATTCTCCGCCATTTGTTCTATTCTGTTCCAATGGAAAAAGTAACTGGGATTGGTGGATTCTTTTTTCGGTCGCGCGATCCGAAGTCTCTGAGCGAGTGGTATCGCGACCACCTCGGAGTGCTGCTCGTTCCTGCCAGCTACTCGCAGGAGTCATGGCGGCAGGATGCAGGTCCTACTGCCTTCTCGCCGTTTCCCGAATCTTCGAAGTATTTCGGCAATCCCGCGAAAGTCTGGATGCTCAACTTCCGCGTTCACGATCTCGATGCCATGGTGTCTCAGCTTCGCGCCGCGGGCGTACAGGTTGAAGTCGATGACCACACCTATCCCAACGGACGCTTTGCCCGCCTGCACGACCCCGAAGACAATCCCCTCGAGCTATGGCAGCCTGCCAGCTGAGTTCTGTCTGTCTCCCTTTTGGCGGCCGCTTTTACGCGTAAACCGCCTTCTCAAAATCGCTGAGCAGCCCGACGCCTTCTTTGTCCACAAACGGGAAGAACTGCATCATCACTACCGCGCACAGCGACTTCTTCGGATCGATCCAGTAGAACGTGTTCTCCACGCCGGCCCACGCCAGACTCCCTGCCGACCGGCCTCCGTTGTATGCGCTCTTGTTGATCAGGAAACCGTACGTGAACCCATCCGTCTGGCCCGGATGAAAATCGACGTCACTTGAAATCTCCGGCCGGTATGTCTTCAGCTTGCCCGCGCTGACGTCGCCGATCTGATTCGTCGTCATCATCGCGACGGTCTTTGGCTGCAGAATCTGCGCGCCCTTTCCGCGCCCGTGATTCAGAATCATCTGCATGAACAGCACGTAGTCCGGTGCAGTCGAAAACAATCCGCCGCCGCCGTTGTAAGCTTTCGGTGGCGCGGGTGGACCCGTGCGCGAATCTTCCTTCAGCACACCGTCCGCCTGCCGCCGGCTCGAACTCACCAGCCGATCGAACTTTTCCGCGGGAAAAATGAACGTGGTGTCTTTCATTCCCAGCGGCTGCAGAATATTTTTCTGGAAGTACTGCTCGAGCGTCAGCCCGCTTACTGCCTCCACCAGCTTGCCCGCCCAGTCCATGCTGGTGCCGTACTGCCAGCGCGTGCCCGGTTCGAAAATCAGCGGCGTCAGCGGCGCCACCGTCCCGCCCGACACCCCGCCATGCAGCTTGTTGTACTTCAGCATGCTTTCGTCCCACGTATCGTAGGCGAATCCGGAGGTGTGCGTCAGCAGATGATGCAGTGTCACCGGCTTGGTCGCCGGATGCAGCACCGGCTTTCCGGCGCTGTCGAATCCGGTCAGCACATCGAGCTTCGCCAGTTCCGGCAGATGCTTCGACACCGGCTCCTGCAGCGTGACTTTGCCCTGTTCCACCAGCTGCATCGCGGCAGTCGCCGTGATGGCTTTCGTCATTGATGCGATCGCGAAGATCGAGTCTGGTTTCACGCTGATACCGGACTTTTCATCGCGCTTTCCAAACGCGCCGGTGTAAGTCACCTTATCCGGTGTCGCCACTATTGCCACGACGCACGGAATCTTCCGCCGCGTCATGCTGTCGCGCAGGGTCTGGCTCAGGTCCGCGGCAGCGAAAAGTCTTCTTCCCTGCACCGCCGCAAGCAGCGCGAGCGAATTGAATTGCCGTCTGTTCATCGCGATCATAATGTTTCACCCGGCGGCCCGGCCGCCCACCGCAGAATTACCCAGCGCCTGAAGCCCAGCGCCCAAAAACTCTATTGCGCCTGCAGCAACTCCAGAAACAGATTATTCGAATCCCGCACAATTGCAAGCTTTCGTCCATTGATGCTGACAGGCTCTCCGCCGGTCGTAATCACCGTGCCGCCCGCTTCTTTCAATTTCGCGATCACCGCATCGACATCCTTTACGCGCAGCTGAATGATCGATGTCCCGGGATCCTGGACCCGCGTTTCCAGCGGCTTCCGATCGATGCTGTGAAATTCGATAAAGGTCATCCGTACATTCGACCCCGGAATGTTCCCCGAACTCTGCCGGAACGTCGCGCCCGGCGTGCCCGCCGTGTCGGCCATCAGCTTGTTATCGGTGAAGGCATCGTTGACCCGCAGCGTAAATCCCAGCGCATTATGAAAGAACTTGGCGTTCCGATCGGTGTCGCCAACGGTGATCTCGATGCTCGCGCCATAAACGTTCCCCTCCGTCTGCGCCGCCCTCTCAGGCAGCGTGTTCATTCGCGTTAGTTCGATGATGAACCCGTCCGGATCCTGCACAAAGAATCCCCGCTCGGTGTTCTGCACTTCGACAGGCGCGCCCGCCATCGTCAGAATGTGCGCCCCGGATTTCTTCAGCCGCTCCGCCACGACGTCGATGTCCTTCACCAGAATCGCGAGATTGCCCGCGCCAGGATCCTGAAATCTTGGATGCGCCGGCTTCCGATCGATATCCTTGTAGTCGATCAGCTCCAGCCCGAAGCCCGCTCCGGGAAGCTTCATCACGCCCACGTGCGACTGCGCGCCCGGCGTATTGCCGAGCTTCATGATGACGGGATTCGGCGAGAACGGCTGCGGCGGCGCGCTCAGTTCCAGTCCGATCACGTCGCGATAAAAAGCGATCGACTGGTCAAGGTTCGAAACGATATGGCTGAAATTCCCGATCCCGGCCACATCGCCCTGCGCAAAAACAGTGCCTGCGACACACAACAACAGCGTCAGTGGTTTCATCACCAGGTCACTATACCAGCAAGTCGGGCCGGGCTTTCAGCCTGCCGCCGGATTTCTGCCCGGCATATTCGGGCTCCTGACTATCTCGGGCTGACGATCCCCGTTCGCAGCAATCTCATCTTGTCCGCCGACCCCGAAAAAATATTCGACGGAAACGACTGCCGCTCCAGCATCTGGTCGTAAATCATCGGCGCCAGATACAGGTTGAGCCCCATGCCCGCCAGATACTGCAGCCGCAGATTGCGGTCGCGATTGATCTGCGCATGAATCAGCCAGCTTCGTAAATCGGACGCCTGCACGGCATACGTCGCCAGCAGATTGAACATCGAGGTGAAACCAACCTCATTCAGCGATGCCGCCACCGCCTTATATTCCGGCCGGTCCAGCTTGCTTTGAAGTTCGTCCAGATTCACTTTGAGCGGTTCGGCCTGCCCCAGCAGCACCGTGTCGTAACCCTCGCCTTCGCCGCTCAGGTTGCCCCAGATCGTGCCGTTGGGAAATGCCTGGAAAAACGTCGCGACTTCGCTCTGCACGGTTTCCAGGCTGCTTTCGTAGAGCGGCACCCACTGCGTGACGAACCCGCCGGGATTCAGATGCTTCTTCACCAGCTCGAAGTATTCGGTCGAGTACAGCGGCGCAATTCCCTTGACCCAGGGATGAATCGGGTCCGAAGTAATGATGTCGAATTTCTCGTTCGTGGTGAGCACGTAATGCCGCGCGTCGTCGAATACGATTCGCGTGCGCGGATCGTGCATCACGTTATGGTTTTCCTTGCCGAAATAGCGCGCCGACGCCGGCGGAATCAGCGGCTCGATCTCGCAGATCGTGATGTGCTCCACTTCCGGATGCACAACAAAAGTTCCCGCCGTCACCCCCGCCCCGCATCCGACAACCAGAATCGATTTCGGATTCTTGTGCAGCAGCGCGGGCAGGTGTCCCAGCATTCTCTGCAGCCGCATGTCGAAGGGTTCAGCCGAAGCTTCCGTCTTGCCCGCCACGTGAAAATACGTCGTGACGCCTTCGTATTTCGTATAGGCGATCGAGGAATTCATTCCCTCGCCCGCGTAGAGCAGCGTCCAGTTGCCTGTCGTGGTTGCCAGCCGGCGGCCGAATGCAATCAGCTGCCACGGAATTGCGGGCACTGCCCAGATGACGATCGCGGCCGCAGCCACCGCCAGCGCCGTCTTCAGCGAAGGCCGCACGAGCACGATCGCCGCCAGAATCGAGAGCGCCACCAGCACGCGCTCAGCATTCTGCGAACCGATTGTGGGAATGAGAATCAAAGCGAAGCCCAGCGACCCCAGAATCGCGCCGACCGTATTCGCGCCGTAAACTTCGCCAACCAGTCGCCCCGGATCGCGCCGGCTGTCGGCCACGCTCGCCAGCGCCAACGGAAAACTTGCGCCCCACAGAATCGCGGATGGCAGAATCGCAACCGCGCACCGGCAGAGATCGTTCACAAATCCGCGCCACGGGTCGATCGAGTCCACGTTCCCGCGCCAGTAAGGCAGAAAATCCGCCAGCATCCAGGCGGCGAACGATATCGCAATTACCTGCAGTCCCTGGCACCACGCCAGCAGCATGCGCGGATTCGCGTGACCTCTCGCCAGCCCCGACCCGCCGCTGCTCCCGATTCCCAGCCCGAAAAGAAACACGCCCAGGATGATCGAGAACGTGTACACCGTTGGCCCGAGCATCAACGAAAGATTGCGCGTCCAGATCACTTCCGCGCCCAGTGCGCAGAGCCCCGATAGCGCGATGGCAGTATAGACCGGCCACGAATCCGGCGCGCGCTCCGCGGTTTCAGCAGCCGCCGCAGGCGCGTCGTACAGCACACGCCCCGCTAACAGCAGGCTGGCCACTGCAACGACGGCGTTGATCGTGACGGCCACATAGCTGGCCGTCGCCATATCGTGCACGCGAAGCAGATAGAATCCTGCGAGCAGGCATCCGAACACGCCGCCCGCGATGTTGCCGCCGTAAAAAAATCCCCACCACGATGCAGCCTGCGGAGTGGTTTCGATCCAGCGCGAAATCGCCGGCAGCGTCGCGCCCATCATCAGCGTCGGCGGCAGCAGGCAGATTGCCGAAGCCGCGCTGCGCAGCAGAATGCCCGGAAATCCGTGGCCGATGCTCTCCGTGTACAGGTACTGAATGAATGGAAGCCCGAACAGCACCAGCAAACCAAACGCGCCCGTGCCGAGTTCCAGCAGCGCGTAAACCCGCAGCGGATGCTCGCGCGCCGGAATGAATCGCGGCAGCAGAATACTGCCCAGACACATCCCGCCCATAAACGTGCCCAGCAGCACTGCAATCGACGCGGCCGACGACCCGATCACCAGTTGCAGCAGCTGCAGCCACACCACTTCATAAATGAGCGCGGCGCAGCCGCTGCCGACAAACAGGATGAGAAGAAACGGAAGATACCGATGGGATTTGGAATTCACTTGCCGAATCGAAATGATACAACGGTTCAAATGATCAAGGTCATTGTGATGGCGGCCGTCTGCGCCGCAATGTTACCCGCGCAGACACTGCCTCTGATGCCCTGGCCTTCGGCGCTTCAAACCGCTGCCGGGGCCGTCGACATCAACACCGGCTTCACCATCGCCGTCTCTGGCGCCGGCGCATCCGATCCGCGCATCAAAGCTGCCGTGCAGCGGACTCTGGTCCGCCTCGCGCATCAAACCGGCATTCCGATCTTTCCCGATCCCAACGGGCCCATTGCCATGCGCATCGCCGTCGAACGCCGCGATCACAAAGAGCCGCAGCGCCTCGGCGATGACGAAAGCTATTCGCTCCGCATCGCCGACGGACACATCCAGCTCTCGGCCGACGAACCCCTCGGCGTTCTCCGCGGCCTCGAAACATTTCTGCAGCTCGTCCGCCAGAACCACGCCCCCCGGCCTCCCGGCTTCAGCGTTCCCGATATCGATATTCAGGACCAGCCGCGCTTCCCGTGGCGCGGTCTTTCACTCGATGTCTCGCGCCACTTCATTCCCGTCGACGAAATCGAGCGCACCATCGACGGTCTCGCCGCCGTCAAGCTCAATGTTCTGCACTGGCATCTCTCCGACGACCAGGGCTTCCGTGTCGAGAGCAAAAGATATCCCCGCCTCCAGGATTTCGGTTCCGACGATTCCTTCTACACTCAGGCCGAAATCAAATCCGTCGTCGCCTGGGCGCGCGATCGCGGCGTGCGCATCGTGCCCGAGTTCGATATCCCCGGCCACTCGACCAGTTGGCTCGCCGCTTATCCGGACCTTGCCAGCGGTCCCGGCCCCTGGCGCGTTGTACACGAATACGGCGATCCCTCCGGCGTCATCGATCCGACGAAAGAATCGACCTATCGATTCCTCGACCGCTTCATCGGCGAAATGGTGAAGCTGTTTCCCGACGAGTACTTTCACATCGGCGGCGACGAAGTCAGCGCCAGACTCTGGACGAACGAGCCGCATATCCGCGCCTACATGACCGCGCACCATATCGCGAACGCCGCCGCCCTGCAGGCCATGTTCAACAAGCGCGTTGAGGTCATCCTGAGGCGCTATCACAGGCGCATGATCGGTTGGGACGAAATCCTGCAGCCCGATCTGCCGAAGACCATCCTCATTCAGTCATGGCGCGGCGAGAAGTCGCTCGCCGCCGCCGCGCGCGAAGGCTATCCGGGCATTCTTTCAGCCGGCTACTATCTCGACCTCATGCAGCCCGCGTCGCAGCATTACGCGGTCGATCCTCTGCATGGAGAAGCCAACGTTCTCGATCCGCAGCAGAAGAAACTCATTTTGGGCGGCGAGGCAGCCATGTGGGAAGAGCTCGCGACGGCGGAGAATCTGGATTCCCGGCTCTGGCCCCGTCTCGCTGCCATTGCCGAGCGTTTCTGGTCACCCGAATCGGTTTCCGACGTGACCGGCATGTACACGCGTCTCAAAGAAGTCGATCCCTGGCTCGAATGGCTGGGGCTCGGCCAGAAATCGAATCTCGAATTGATGCTGCGCCGGCTGGCTGGCAGCGGCGCCGATTTCGGCGCACTCAAGACCTTCGCCTCCGCGCTCGAACCGGTGAAAGGATACGAACGCCATCGCGCTCACTACGGCGCGTCGTCTTCGTTCAACCGTCTGGTCGATGCCATTCCGCCGGAAAGCAACGCGGCCCGGGAATTCCGCGATGCTGTTGACCGCTACCTGGGCGCGCCTGATCCCGCTGGCGCCGCCGGATTGCAGGCGAAGCTCAAATCCTGGTCCGATGCCGTCTCGAAGGTTCGTCCGCTGCTCGTTTCCAACTCTCTGCTCAACGAAGATCTTCCGGTTGCCGACGATCTGGCGGAGTTATGCCGGCTCGGCAGCGAGGCGCTGACCAACTCCGCTCCATCCCCGGCGGCACTCAAAGACGCGAGCGCGCATCACGCCGGACTGCTGATCGCCATCGAACCCGCGGTCCGGAAACTCCTGCACTAAAGCCGTACGCGCGGCGCCAGCCGCGTTTCTTCCCGCGGCATCACGCTATTCGGCCCCGCAGGCCGTCGGTGAAGGAACCTGCGGGTTCCTGTTCTCCGCATAGCACCACTCAATCAGCGACTCTGCATATTTCGCGCTGTTCGCCGCCTTCGCATCGGCCAGGCTGACTTCTTTGAATTCGAACTGAACGCTCTGGTCGCTCATCACCGTCGCCAGCAGATAGCCGTACACGTCCGTGCGCGTTGTCGATCCCGGCGCCACTCCCTGCGGCAAACGATAGCGCACCGCGCCTGCAGTGCCCACGATCCATCCCGGCAGCACTTTGCCCTTCCAGTAGTCTGTGTTGTAAACGTCGTCCATTACGAAGTGCGAATGACTTGCGAGCACGTACACGTTTTTCCCGGACTGGCGCAGGCTCCACAGAAGGTTGTACACTTCGCGGCCGGTCTGAATCCCCGCCGGAGCATCGCACATGCTGTGGCTTAGTCCCTTGCTGCCCGGCAGCGCCTCATGCATCCCGACCACAACGGTCTTTATCGATCGCGACGCGCGATCCTCGGCAATGTGCTTCCGAATCCAGACCATCTCATCCGGCGTAAACGTGTTCCCGCCCGCATTATCCAGATTGATGAAATCGATCGCGCCGTCCATCACCCAGTGATAGTAAGGATGCACGCCCGTTTCTTTGTCGCGCACTCGCTGTGCGTGCAGGCGCGGCGAATCAAGGTCGCTGCGGAACTGTTGGACGAAGTCTTCGCGCGTCTTCGGATAAATGGTTTCGTGATTGCCGATGCCGAGAAAGAATTCCATTGCACCGAACGGCTTCATCTGGTGCTCGATGAAATCCGGCCAGGCTTTCGTCAGATAATTCACGATCGTAACGTGCGGCGCTTTCAGCCCGAGCTTCTCGGGCGGCACGGTATCTTCGTCGAAATCGTAAATCGCGCGCAGATCGCCGAGGTGCCAGTAGAACTTCGCCTCGCTCTTCAGCGCGGACGCCGCAATCGCCGGCATCACAATGTCGCCGCAATTCCGCGAATCGCCCGACACCGCGAACTTCCACGCCGGCGTCTGCGCCGAAGCCGCACTGCAGGCGATTAGCGCCACGATCAGCCGATTCACGTCGCTCAGTCTAGCAGTCCCGCGCCTTCCGGCTACGTCCCCTCTC